>Ga0209443_1000636_pt1 | contig 23421 bp, 25 predicted proteins | sample LauGreBMM110DCMD_2_FD_187571 | JGI IMG/M metagenome (GOLD analysis project Ga0209443, IMG submission 187571) | Freshwater lake microbial communities from Lake Michigan, USA - Su13.BD.MM110.DCMD (SPAdes) (version 2) | ecosystem: Environmental > Aquatic > Freshwater > Lake | place: Lake Michigan... | reverse complement strand
CTATAAATATATTGTGCAAAAAATTATTTAAATACTATAAATATATTGTGCAAAAAATTATTTAAATACTATAAATATATTGTGCAAAAAATTATTTAAATACTATGGGAAATCAAGTTATAAAACAAATACCAAAATCAAAAAAAAAAGGTGGTTTTGATATTCGCGATACTGATTTTAGCAATGTATCTTTACAATATGGCTCTTCTAAACCCCCTAGGAAAATTGCTATGTATTGTGATATGGTGAGCATATATTTTGGGGTAATTAATAAAGCATTAAAATACTGTAGTTTAGAAGACCCAAGCCGTATAGAAGTTAGTTCTTCTCTTACGACATCAAAATATCAAAATGAAATATTATTGAATCAAGCTATGTCAGCAATATCAGATACATCAGCACCGCCAAGTCAACATTTACAATATTTAAAAGACCAAAGCATAGAATCAAATTGTTTTATTTTTGGGTGTGAAAAAACAATACAATTTTTTCAATCTAATCAAACATTAGTTATATGCTTTAATACGGGTTCAGTACCTGTCCTCTGTGGTGATTTAATATATATACAAAATATACCAAAATTAATATTATTTATAGAAAATTTAAAACAAGAATTAATTATGATTAAACACATATATGGGTCAATTCCTATAAATATAGTATTATGTGGGCATTCAAATGGTATGGCATCTGCAACTATTATATCAATGGCATTACTATATCTACAAATATTAGATGAAACTATTTTACAACAATTTCATACAATATTTGTGAAATACATACAAGATAATAGTAAATTATTAGAATCTGATGATAATAAATTATTTGATATATTAAAATTATTAAAACCTGAATGGTCTAGTAGTATATTAAATAATTGTAACTTATATGTGGTTGGTTCTGGAGGATTTCCAGTTATATTTTTTAAAGAAGAGCAATTTAGATTATATTATAATTTATTAAGAGGTAGATATTTACATTGTGTGTCATCAATTAATAGACAACTAATATCTTATGGCTCAAAATTAAAAATTATATCAAAACTAATATATCAAATTATTCCAGAATTAGATGAAAATGATAGAATTAGCATTAGTCATGAAGAATATACTGAAATAATGATGGAATCTATTATTACCGCTATTAGTAATGATATTCCTATTAATATTGACGCTATAGAAGATGATGATGAATTTTTTAGACTTTTTATAGATAAAAGGAAAAAAATAAAAGAAAATATCACTATATTAATTAAGTCTAAATTAGATCCCACAATTCTTGAAAAAATACATGAATTAACCATAATTTTAATTTCATTATTACAATTAAAAATTAATAATTATATTCCATATGATAATTCTATTGAATTACTAATGAAATTTAAAGAAATATTTGTATTTTTTAAACATATGAAAGATGATGTTAATGGTTCTTCTATCATGCCAACCACTTCTAGTGTTTCTATCGAGCCAAGCATGCCTAGTGCTGATATTATCCCAGCTACATCTAGTGAGTCAAGCACTTCTAGTGAGTCAAGCACTTCTAGTGAGTCAAGAGCTTCTAGTGAGCCAAGAGCTTCTAGTGAGCCAAGAGCTTCTAGTGAGCCAGCCCCGTCTATAGAGAATTCTATTGATATTACATATTTTACAATTAAAGTAATAAAAAAAATGCTAATAAATGCAGCCAATAATCTAAACGATTCGCTAGAATTATTAAGAGTCTTTAAAATTATAAAAGAACGGCGCGGCGCGCAATTTTATGATATATATACTAATCCTATTACTATGAAATTAAAAACCGGTGAAATGATAGATGGTGCAAATAAAATAATAATTAAAAATTATTATTTTATTTGTTATTATTTAGACAATACGAGAATTGCTTATGATGATAGACTATGGATTTCTGATAGTTATACCGATAATTATGCATTTTTTGAATCAATTAACTGTAGAGATTCTCATCAATTATCATCTGATGTATATCAACTATATGCATATGTATTTAATAATGGGCTATTATAGCTAATTTAGTAAATTTGTATTTTTTGTTTTTACTCATTAACAAATGTCGAGAATACAGCATAATTCCTTGATTTTATATAGGCTAATCATATTTGATAATAAAATTATTTAAAATAAAAATGCTCTCTAGCGCTGGAATGCTTCAATATAAAAGAGAAAGAATAGAGAGCTTTCGACAAAAAGGGTATAATATGCTAGCAAAGATAGATATGCTTAATACTATAATTAAGTGCGTTGCCACTGTGGTTGCCACTTGTGATACTAATGGTTGATGCAGTTGCGAACATCTATTTATACGAGCACGGACATAAAACATTCTCATTGAGCCGCTATTTATAATATAAAATATAATTTAAAATATAATATAAAATATAATTTAAAATATAATTTAAAATATAATTTAAAATATAATTTAAAATATAATTTAAAATATAATGACTTTAACTAATATTTTATTAATTATTTTAGTAATCTTTGTTGCTATTTATTTGTGTGCTTATTTCATATATAATTCGTATGAAATAAAACAGCATTATAAAACAGGAGGTAGCCCACCAACTGGTCCTAGAGGACCTTCGCATGCTACTGGCCAAATGTTTAGTTCACCCCCAATTACTATTCCCGCCCCTGTGCCTTTAGTTGCAACTCTTTCAGATAATGATAGAAATGCACTTTCGCGTGTAAATTTAAATAATAGAAATAATGTTATAAGTTCAAATTCAAATTCAAATTCAAATTCAAATTCAAATTCAAATTCAAATTCAAATTCAAATTCAAATCCACATTAATATACTATTTTAATAAACTATCTGTAATCATTTTTAATAGAATTTGAAAAATTATATGTTATAATACATTCTTTCTTTTTGTGATAACATATCCCAATACTCAGTAGAATCATTATGGTCATATTTAATATAATCACAATTTTTTAATTGTTCAAAAGTAAAGCTTGGTCTAAGATTATCAAAATTACCAATTAATGCTAAAAACCTAGCCATATATTTATGATTTTATCGTCTTTAAATAAATGGTGAAAATAAGTTACCGTGATAAATATACTTTTCTGCATATATATGATCGGCCTTTTTAATGGCGAAGCGAAGATTGTGTACAAATTGTTGTAAATTTACAATTGTATGAGGCGCATTCAAATACCTGCCCATGGCATCAGACTCGGTCTTTTTGGCATCTCTACGACCTTGCAATTCCTTTTCAGAACACCTTGGGGGGGCATCACTATGCATATGGATACTGATGAGTTTTGCCAACACAAAAATGGTTTTTGCATCTGGAAATGGCTCTTCGTACTTGTATAGACATTCTAGAATGCCAAATAATTGCTCAGAAATGACTCTTTTTTTAGGCGTGATGGTCCCAGTTAAAAACCCACTAGTTAAAATAAGCTGGCTCATTTGCGCTTCAATCGTATTGGGCGTGGCTTTAATGTCGCCCAAAGACATCACCATTCTTATCTCCTTATTATATCCGCGAATTGAATGATTCAATTTACAAATTCTGAGCCCAATTTCAATTTTTTCAGAACTGAGCTGATCAGGGCCTTCCTCCATTTGCGCAAATTGCGTCTTGGCGGCATCTCTACAATCAATTGCCTCATTCATGCTATCAATAAGAGTGAGTGCGTGGGCGGCATCTCTACGGGCTCTATCTGCTCGGCGGGCTTCATTGTTGGCGTCAATGGCGGATATGGCTGAATCAATTTCGGCGTCATCCAGCTGTGTATATATTGCGTCTTTTGCGGCATTATAGTCCTTATCATTTTTTCTAGCCTCAATATCTCTCAAAGTTTGAATGTGTTCAAAGTGGGCATCCGTATGAAAGTGACTCAGATTAATCTTAGAAATGTTACTAATTGAAATTCCTAATTTAACCATTTGCCCCATAATAAACACGATATCGGTATGACTGTTGCCATCGCCCAATTCAGATAAAGTTTTAATAATCAAGTCTTGTTGCGATTTAATGTTATTTATCCGCATAGTTGGTTCAGTTAGACCGGCAAGCATCTGCTCTGCGGTATCGCTGGCGGCATTTTTTTCCTCCAATAATTCGAGGGTGCCAGCTTCAAGCGCACTAATGTCTTTGCAGAGTTCATCAATTTTATTAGAGACCGTATTGTCGCAGGTGGCCTGAGCATCTAGTGCAGCCCTAGCCGCTAGCTCCTTTCTTTCACGTTGAGATAGTTTCTTCATTTTTTGCTAACATATTAATATATTCAAATATCATTTTTGCAGAAAAAAAGAAAAAATAGCTATTAATTATGAAGCCTTTTTCTAAAAGGCTTTTTGAGTGGATGGTATTTACATTATTTCATCAAGCTTATTAATGATTGGTCGCACCTGCAAAGGGTCATTGATAAATAAATCATGTAGTTTTTTCTTGTAAAAATTGCAACGAATTAGTGTGCAATTGTCATCAAAACAAAATGTGGCGTGAATTTTCATTAAATTCATTAATTTTTTGTCATTAAGACGCCCAATCTTTGCAGCGGTGGCTGCATGCGCTTCACATGGAGTAGGTGTTTCATTTTTGCATCGTGGGCACAGCATATATAATTCATACTCAATCATGCCAATTTCATAAATTCCATACTCATCGGCATACACTTTTGCCGTGTTACAATAACCACAGCGACCATGTCGCATTGGGTGTTCCCCTCTCATATTACAAAGAATTGCATTTGCTATATTTCTTTTTGATGGGCGAGTATCTTGGGCAGCCATATTTTACTATAATTTTATATATTTATTATAATCAAATATATTTATTATAATCAAATATATTTTTTCAAGAAAAAAGGCAAAAAAGAGGAAAAAAAGAGGCAAAACACAATATTTGATTATAATATAATATAAATGTATATAAAATTACATTAATAGAAAAAAATGAAACGCCAATCTCAACGGCCTAATAGGAATTATGATGCGATCCAAACTCGGATTGACTATAGGATTTTACTTTTGCGACTAATTAGGCAATTTTACCCAAATAAAACTGAACAACAAGTATTACAACTTGAATTTATTATATATAATCGAGTGCATTCATTTGAATATATTCAATGTGCCACGACGATAGAAATATTACAAAAAATAATACGCAACATTCATACAGATTTAGTAAATGGGGTCAATACTCCAGTCGCTGCTAATGGTATTATATCACCAGCGAAGGCCGTTATTTTAGTGCTAGACACGGCAATCGTGCCAGACTTGACAACCGCGCCAAATTTAGCAGCCGTGCCAAATTCAGCAGCCGTGCCAATTGGCTAATAATAAAATACATATATTTGATTATTTATATATTTATAAAAGCCACATAATAATATGCCTAGGGTTAAGAAAAGGCCCCTTAATAATATTAGCATTGAGCAAAGATGCGCAATTAAAACATTGATTCAAACAAATATGAAAGAAACAACCCCTGTTCACATAGTCGATAGAATTGAGCTGAGGCTGTATGAGGTCGCAAATGGTAATTCCGAAATATATTGCGACTCTACTACCATTAAGCAAAGAATGCTCGATGTATTTACAGAGTTTAACGAGAGTAAACAAGCATCGACTAAGAAGGCATCTTTAACTCGAACTAATAATAATAAATCAAAAAAAGCAAAAAATATACATGCCATATCTTATCCCGTATCTGTTCTTGTACCTGAGCCCGTATCTGTTCTTGTACCTGAGCCCGTATCTGTTCTTGTACCTGAGCCCGTACCGGTTCCCGTACCTGAGCCCGTATCTGTTCTTGTACCTGATCCCATATCTGTTCTTGTACCTGATCCCATATCTGTTCTTGTACCTGATCCCATATCTGTTCTTGTACCTGATCCCGTACCTTATTCTGTACCTGATTCTGTACCTGATGATATGTATGCAGCTACAATTTTATCCAATATGAAGCAGAATTAGAATGTAGTTTTATCATTACTTTTTTGTTAATTTTATTTTTTTATTTTTTTATATTAAACAAATTTGTAGTATATTATATAATTTCAGAAAAATCATTTCAGAAAATCATTTCAGTCAATATAATGTCAGGAAATCAAAAGTCAGGGAATAAAATTGTGTCTTTTTTAGTTGGTGGCGATTATTATAATGAAAAATTAGAACATATTATTTCTAAAAATGATATATTAATAAATCAAGAAATTATTCATTATGGTATGCTAATTTATGATTGTGTTCAAAATAAAAAATTAGAAGAATCTCAAATTCAAGATATAAAAACCATATTAGAAAATGATTATAAAATAAATTTAGAATCAGTAAATACTGAGAATATTATCCTTAGAAATGATTGTAAAAAATTTCAAGAGCAAATAAATATTCTTAATCAAAATATTTTGCAAATAAATAATGAAAAATATAATGCATCATGTTCTTTTTTAGATAAGGGAAAACAAATAACCAAAGATGAATATCAAACAATTTTAACAATACAAACAGAGCATAAAAATAAATTAGAATCTGAATTACAGCTCAGAAATGAAACCATTAAACAATTGCAACAGCGTCTTTTAGATTCTCTTCAAAATAAAGAAGATCAGCGAATTCAACTTATTCAAAATAGAGAAGATCAGCGTATTCAACTTATTGATGCCAATATAAGTCAACTTAATGATAAATTTTCAAAATACTTTAATAAAATATTTACAGTTAATACTGAAAAGGGCGAATATGGCGAAGAATTTGTTCAAAATTTTCTTATTGATAAATTTTCAGGGGCTAAAATTATTGATACGCATAAGGAAACCGCCACGGGCGACATTATTTTTCATTTCAATAATTTAAAAACCCTTATTGAGGTTAAAAATGTCCAACAAGTCAAACCTACAGAAATTGAAAAATTTTATAGAGATATACAAGTTAAGAAAGATGAAATTAATTCTGCATTATTTATCTCTTTGAATGATACAAATTTAGTGAAAGGGCAAAAACTTATACATTTTGAAATTAAACATAATATACCGATTTTTATGTTATCTAATGTATTTAATACTCCGGAAAATATTAGGCTGGCGATTGTTATTATTCAATATCTTATAAGCCATCATTTTATTTTTGACAATAAAAAAAAGGCAAAAGAGGAAAGCACGGAAAATAAACAACAGCTCCAATTACTCATAACTGCCATTAATGAAATTTTTGAATATATACAATTGCAAAAAAGCAGCTTAACTAATGATTTTATATTGCTTCAAAAAATGCAAGATAGCTTTAAAAAAAGAGATGCGCAAATTAATAATATTGATATTGTTATTAATGGGATTTTTAGACAATATCCGCAATTATATATTTCATCCAGTAAAAATGCGATTGCGGCCAAAGATAGTGGGGCCGCCGCTAATAATAGTACGAGTGAGTGCCATTCTGATCTTGAAATAAAAAAAATAATACATGCAATCATTAATTATATTAAGGAGAATAATTTAACCGCATTTAATCATACTATGATTAATACTAAATTATTAAAACATTTGCTCATTTCAGATGGGTGCATTCGAAATTTAGGGGGAATAAAAGAAATTAAACTTGCCTATTTAAAATTTACTAAAGGAAATACAAATGCGCCGGAAATTATACAAATTGCAAATAATGATATGACAAGTCAGAAGGCCGAGACTAAAGAATCCGCTATGTAAATGCAGACAATTAGCAGATGCTGCAATAGTTGCATGTATCATCGGCGGAAGCATCGGCGGAAGCATCGGCGGAAGCATCGGCGGAAGCATCGGCGGAAGCATCGGCGGAAGCATCGGCGGAAGCATCGGCGGAAGCATCGGCGGTATTTGTAGCTGGATTAGTTGTAGCGGGCATGCCATCCGCCATATCTATCAAAAAGTTAATTTTCAAGTCAGTCAATGGTTTGAGATGGCATATAATATGCTTGATTTTAATTTGAAATATTTGTTCTGGCGTCACCATAAATGCATTAGGTGAGAAACGATATTGCAAGCTAGGTATATACTCGTGATAGTACTTAAAGTACTCCCCAAGGCCTAACTTTTTATCCAATATAGTTATACCCATAAAATAAGACCCCAGCATATTCTCTAATCTCATTTTTTCTCCTGGCATTAGGTAAATTAATGGTGTATATGATACCAGTTTTGTGCTCAAGTAGATAATACCAATTATGTCTCCTTTGTAGTTAAATGAAAGGTACCATATAGGTGTCATTTGTAGAGGCGTATTTATCAATTTGGCAAAACTATCAAATATATCAATTTGGCAAAACTATCAAATATATCAAATTGGCAAAAAAAGAAGGGTATCTTTTTTTTGCTGCTCAAATTCCGGGTAAGGGAGTCAATTTGAGCGGGCGGGGGAATCATCCCCGCATACAAAATAAGATATATGGAGATGATAGTTAATATCGATCAGGACTGGTCTCATCTGATTAATATTTTGTGTGTGTGGGGGTGGATTTCATCGTTACAATACATTTAAGACGAGTCTTACTATATACAAACGCACTAGACTCTGATAATGAATCATAACAATGAAATTTGGTGGGGGTGTGGTTGGTGTTATGATATTTCTATCATTGGATACTATATCTGTATAATTTATTATTAATTAAATTAAGTTATGTACAAATGTTCAATTTATACAGATTATAGGTTCACTTCGCAGGAGACAACTTGATTAGGAAGTCCTGGGTCTTGGAAAATTCATATTTATTTATAGGATTTTTCAAGACTTTGGTGGCTAACGCACCGGGGGTGCCAGCTAATTAGTGTACGTGAGTACAACTAAAAGCCAGCATTTGTGTCATCTCTCTCCGAAGAAAGAGGGTTCTCGAAATTGCTTTGAATTTGTGGGATTCAAAACAACTTGCTCAGTTAGAACTTTACTGAGGCTAAATGTGAGGGGGAACTTAGAGTCTTAGTTTTGACTTTGTTGCGGTGGTCTTAGCTGCCGGGGGGGGAGTGGTGGTTGGAGTGGCGGCAGGCTGAGTGGTTGGCGCGGCGGGTGGCGCATCGTGACATAATTTGCAATTCGGTATCCAGCTGCATACACCACATTTCAGAAACGCTGAATTATGACATGTCTTCACAGCGCCGCCTCCGCCAATTTCCTTAGACGCAGGCTTAGAAGTTGCAGACTTAGATATTGCAGACTTAGAAGTTGCAAGAGCAGGGGCAGGAGACTTAGTCTCAACTGGCGCAGGAGACTTAGTCTCAACTGGTGCAGGAGACTTAGTCTCAACTGGTGCAAGCAACTCCAACATGAGTTTTTTTAATGACTTGATTCGGATTCTATCGACTGGATTAAACATATTGGCAAGTTCAGTGAAATCGCCATCATCCGCACGTAACAACTCTATTAGCTGAGGAACAGTATTCTGCCCTCTTAGAATGTCAATTACGCTTGAGGTGGCTACAAACTCTTCTGCTTTCTTAGTAAAATCCGAAGAGATGAGTGTATCAGGTTGGCGTATTACAGCACTATTATCATCATCGGTTACATCTGACGCCACAGAAGAGACGGATGAACTAGATGACTGGATGAGCTTCATCTTATCTTTGTAGGCCTTGCGATTAGCCACTATATTAGTGCCCAATGGGTGTTCATGTTGGCAAGCTATATTTCTGCAGTAACCCTTAAATTTACAAGCTATGATATTGAGTTCATCGCACAGCTCATTATAACGGTCAAAATCTAACTGCTGAAGTTCACTTAGAAATGACCAAAATTTTGAGTCGAGGGGTGCTTTAGTTGCTCTAATGTTAAAAATTAGCTGAAGAATGCGATTCTCTGTCCTTGCATCTTCATCTAAGTCACTGATCGTCATGGGTTTATAGTATCTTGTAACAAATACACCACAGTAATAACCCCCAGGGGTATATTCGCCATGTTCGTCCTCTCGACCCAATACAACACCATCATCACCATAGATGATCTTGAATCCATCGGAATCAATAGTACCATCTCCAATGACATATACTCGGTATGCAGACATACTCGCAAGTACTAGGGCCATTCGAATAAATGATTGCATTACTGTAGCTGCGTTGGTTAGCTGTCCATATGTGCGTCTATATTGAAACTCTAATATACGAAGCTTGGCGAAACGGTATATTGCACTATATTTTCTCACCATTGTTTGTATACGGGTAGCTGCTATTTTATGCTCAGGGGTGTCGATGGATTTATTGAATCGAAGATGACTTAATACCTGTCTCGCATGATGAACTCTAACGGCGCGTTGAATGCAGCTGGCGGCATCTTTTTTGGCAATAAATAACATGGTGCTAGGCGTCTCAAAGTCCGCCACGGCGACGTTAAGTAAAGAAGGGGTCAAAACAGACATGATTGTATAAGAGTTAAACCGAAAAAGCGAAAAAGCGAAAATTGACTGTGCGGGTGGTACCAACTCTTATGTTTGGTTGCCTAATATATTTATATGTATCAAATATATAACCTCTATTTTCTCGAAAAAAAAAGAATTATACAAAATTGAGAGGATTTGGCATCAAAATTTTTAGCGTCGGCGAAATGCCCTTTGAATCACTGTTGCGGCCGCCTCATTCTTTGCTTTAATATGTTGTGCCCAAATGGGTGTGCATGTGGGTTCAATGGCATTTTGAGCGTTGTGGTTTTCTAACATATTATCAAATATCTTATCAAAAAAAAGAGTTTATATTAAACTGATAATACCAAATACCCCTAAGAAAGCCTAAAATGATTTTTATGCGGAAAATGGATATTTTTACTAGAACGGGTATTATGTACCAATTATTAAATACTTATAAATTCATAGTATATTAAGTCCAATTTTACAAGCGTTAAAATACAATTTTGTCGCCTCTTTTTACTGGGCGACCAAATACGGCGCGGGCATATATAGCGCGGGCATATATGGCGCGGGCATATATAGCGCGGGCATATACTTGGCCACCCCACGTTAAAAAGATTTATCTGCCTGTTCCTGATGAATTACCACTTGTGTTTCCTGAAATTCCCGTAATTTTTCAAATAGTTTGATTATACTTTTATATTATATAAAAGTATATTATTTATGATATATATTTATCAAATTCAAATATACTTTTTGGCATACTTGTTATAATTTATACAAAATTTAAGGATAAAGTGCCTCAAATGTCAAAAGAGAATATTTTGGATTGGTTCAAAACTCAATATATTGAATCCGTTCATTTTAGCGGTTCTGAGAAATTTAAAGACCTTATTAAAAATTTTCCAAAAGAAGCGCTAAAATTAAAATATCCATTATGCGGAATTAAAAGGATTGAATCTTTTTTATACTTAAAAACAAAATATTCATTTGACCCTGATGGTTATGTGACTGGAGTCTTATGGGGAGAAATTGGTGGCACTAAAGATAATACACATTCTCATTTTGCATATGTGTATTGGAAAAAAAATATTCATAATGAAATTCATACATCATTAAATCCGGAGTATATTTCAATATCGCCAACATTTGACTCTCGTGATGGCGAATATCGAAAGCGATTTATTACATATGAAACATTTATGTTGGCATATAATGCATTTTCAGAAGAATTAAGTCAATTTGAAGATGCCATTGTTGAAATTGTAGGGGAAAATAAATTAGCATTACATATTACATTTTTTCCATATGATGAAAAATTGGCACAAGAATATAAACATTCAAGATTATTATTAAAAATATTTGCATATTCACTAGCATTAGATTTATGGGAATATCATACAGGATTATTATTAAATCATACAAATTCAAAGTATAAAAAAATTATAAATAGAATTGGGAGTGATTATCCTAAACTAATTATGTTAAGCAAATCAATGCTCCAAAAAAATGACAAAATATATTTAAATTTTACGCAGCCAACATTTACAACTGAAATTCATTGTGGTCAAAAAATTATTCCTCTTTATTATAATGAAATTATGAATGTTGAAGATTATAACTTATCTTCTTGGCGGGAAGTTAACATTAATAAATTAATAAGCGATTTAGTTTTAAACTATATAACGCCATCATTCCCATTATATGGAGATTGGACATATATTTTTGATTCAGATTTATCATTGTTTGAAAATGATGCCATGCATAATAAATATGCCATTAGTGATATATGTGAATACACTATTCATAAACTAAGAGAAGCAAGAGAAAAAATAAATACAATTGATGCTGAGAATGACTTATTTATTAATCCTATGTCATCATCTCAAATTGGGCTTCGGCCCCTTAGCTCAAAAACTAAAGGCGATGTAGAAGGAGGCGCTTCAGACGACACAGAAGGAGGCGCAGCAGATATAATAAAAGTCACATCTGAAGAAGATCATATTGAGGCAAAGTCTGAATTTATGTCCGCCATTATTGAAGAAGGTATAATGCCAAATTATAATACAAATGAATATAATGCAATGCTCTATGAGGATATTGAATATTCACATAGTAATCTTATTATGTCTAAAATAGCACTTCTTAATGTGGTTGAAGATGTTGGTTGGACATTATTTTCAGTAAATAATTATATAACTAAATCATTAAATCAAGTCCCAGTTATTAGAAATCTTATGATTAATAAAGATATTTCATATCATTATATTTTTAATTATTTATATGCGGCATATTCAATGCATGCTAAATTACATATTGTGCATTCTGACATACATAGTAATAATTTAACTATTAATTTATGGGAGGGGTTTATTGGGGAAAATAATATTGATGAGAGTATAGAGCCCAATAGTTTTGATAAGATATATAAAAAGGCTACTGTTGTATATGCAACGGGCTCAGCCGATGCTGACATATATCTATTCCCCGCAACTGGTATTAATGCAACCATTATTGATTTTAGTAGGGCGCTTATTGGTCCGGGACTTAGGTCTAAATTAGAAGAAGATGGCCGCGGAGAACAATATGCAACCAATTTTTATCGCGATCAGGTCAATAAAGTCATGGCCGCATTTAATAGGTATGCCCCCACTTTTGTTATTCAGCATCAGGAGGAGATTAAATCAGCAATATTATCTAATTTTGAATTAGTATTTCCGGTATTATGCTGCATTGATTGTATGGCAATTGGGGGGTGTCTCATTAATTATTTTGAAACAAGTATAAATCAAATAAATGCCGAAAATAATAAAGAAAGCGTAAACATTAAAAAGAATATTATTAGAAATGGGGGCAAACCCGATGCTAATGGTAATGGCTGTGGCGGAAAAACGCCAAAGAAAAAAAAGTCAAAAAAAGAATTGAAATCTGCCACAATGCCCGCAAAATTATTTAAATCTCAACCGCAAATAAAATTAGATAAATTTATACCAATATTATTAGTTGAGGATTATTCTAGCATAGAATCATTTATTGCCTCTAAAAAATTGGCTCAAGAAATTGAAAAAATGGGAAGAGAGCTTTTAATTAAAGGATTATCTGAAATTGTAAATTTTGTAAAGGGCGAAAAATCAGATTTGCCAAATATAAAACCGCCGGCAAAAGTAATTATTGATACATTATTTACTCAATATAATTTAGAGAATATTGACCCAAATGCAAAATATGACATTGTTGATGGATATAATTTTAATAATGAGTTAAAATATAGCGGAAGTCATTATAAAAAATTTCCCCCTTGGGCAAATATCGATAATATTGAAAAAAATTTAAATGGGCATAAAATGGAGAATATATTTCCATATGGATTGCATACCTTTTTAGAAAATAAAAATAAAAAAAAGATATATACAGATATTGCGGCGGAGGCAATAAAGGCCGAATCCGAGAAATTAGATGGGCGCCCTATGTATAGGGAATCCTCATGGATTAATTAATAAGCCTTTTAGAAAAACTTTTTTAAAAATGGATAAATTCAATAATAATATGAAAAAATTAAGTTGCATAACTCACATAGTAAAAATACATCACAAATTTTTCGATATTTATTTATATAAATTCTCCTGTATATATTTGTTTTTTTCTCGTATATCATTGCTAATTGGTTGGCCAATAAATATAATTTGATTATAATTAATACACAAAATTTTATTAATAATATAATGTTCATAAAATTTAAATAATGCATACCTAGATTTGAATGTTATATCTTCATATGTTTTATCACGACTACTAAATTTGGTTATTATACCAGATTGATATGGGCAATAATTAAGGCTGCATGTATTTCTACATAAGGCCGCAATATAATCACAACTAAAAATATTTTGTTCTGGAATAACAATTGTACAATTCATATATTAGGTGCATTTATATTTGCTCTAAAAAAGACATTATGTATGTATAATTTTTTTATATCATATACATTTGCATAAATTTATATTTGAATATAATATATTAAGATATAAAAGCAAGCGCCAAATAATGTCTGAGCCTACTGTTGAGTTGCTTATCAAAATTGACAAAATTAGTAAGATTATTGCCGCAAATGGAGGAGATGTGCCAGAAATGAAGAAATTTTCTCTTACGGATAACGTTGCAAATAAAGCCGCTAGAACGTATTATGCGATGCTGCGCACTGATTATAGTGATAGTTTTTATAAAGTGATTGACCCAAAAACGGTCATTACTTCTCACACTGTAGGTTTATCAAAGAAAGGAAAATCATCGCGATAAATTGGCAATGATACCAATGTCGGGGTTATCTTTTGTGCAATTAATTATTTTTATAATATATAATATATAATATATTATATAATATATAATATATTATATAAATAACATGGAAACAAAAATATTAATTTTGTATGTTTTAGTTATTGCTATTATCATAGTTATAATTGTAATGTTTAGTATATATTGTCCTAAAATATTAGCTAATGCTGATGCAGCTTCAATGGCTAATGAAGGAGTAAATGATAATAGTTTACAAATAAGCCAACTGCAAGCAACAATGGTTGCAAATAATATGTCACCATTTACATCATCATCAACTTAAGTACTTAAATTGGTAATTCCTTTTTGATATACATGTAAAAGGCCTAGTCAAAGATTGCATCGCTTTTTTCAATTCTCTCGCATTTTCCGCCATCTCTATTATAAATAGAGGTTTTTAAAAAATCTAAATCTTGTGTTTTTTTATTAGCGGCCCATATACTTTTTGAAGAACTTTCTGCAATTTTTGTTAAATCTATATTTTTTAATTCTAATTCTTTAGGGATATTAGCACCATCGCCTAAATTATTTATTAGTCTTGCTTCTTGGAATATATAATGGAGTGGCATATTTAAATCTCCAAATGAAGAAATTACCGTCGCAAACACAGTATTATTAAAAATTTTCATAATTGTTAATTTGAGGTCATGATTTGTATCGGCGGAGGCGGCGGTAGCGGCATTTACTAAAAGTTGGCTAAAAATCTCTTCAGCTGCTTTTATTATATCTAATGTGTGTATATAGTATTCAATGTATACTGCATAATTAGTGCGATGAAATTGATATAGAAAAAATAATAATAAATATTGTATTGAGACAATATATACACTTTTTTCTATATTATATAATTCTTTTAAATTAATAAATGATGCCGATAATAATCTATATTCAGTTGATGCAATAATAATATTATTTATTTTTATATATTCGGCATTTATATCTAAATATTGCCTATATCTCTCGGCCCCTTCTATATTTTTTAATTGATTTATGGTGTCAAAATACTTGTGTGTGACAAAATGAATATTATTATCGCCAAGATCAGGCATATCTAATTTTATATTATTGTCAGTAAATAATAGATCCAATGTTGGAATATTGGTCTTTAAATCAATATTGGTTAATTTTGCAAGAACATCTAATGTTCTTTTAATAATGGCAAATGCGCCAAATCCAGATATTGCCAATATAGCATCTTTTTTATCCGCTACTAAAAATGGTGGAAATTCTAATAAATTACGGTCTAATGTAATATAATTTGGCCGAATTGCAATATTATTTTTTATGCTTTTTAATAGATTTAATTTTGCCGTCATTCTTTTTGCTTTTTTTTTTGTGTGCAATTTTATGGTTTTTTTTGCTTTTATTTTAAATGCAGAGGCCGCAGATGCATTTGCCCTTCCACCAGTTTTTACATTATAATTTTGTGGCTCAATCATTTTATCCGTTATTAATTGCACGGGCTTATTTAAATATAGTGATGGTGGATATTTTTTATATAATATATTATATCTCTTTATATCTTTTGCCCACCTATGTGTTATATTTTCCATAGGAATATCGCCATATGGAAAAGATAGAGACAAATGCATATCCATATATTGAAATATTGGATCAACAAATAAAATCCCATCATATTTTAATATTGGAATTTTATTCAATACAGACTCAGGTACATATCCAAGATCTAAAATATAAATATGGTCATATCTAACTCTTATGGTTTGAACATGCATTGCTTTTATCGCCGATACATTTTTATATCCCAATAAAGATAATTCTCCTATTAATTCTTCAGCGTCTGTAATATATCTTGAAGAATATACATCATAGTCATTTATATCATAATCTTTATAAATTTTCTCCCCTTTTAACCTAAGGGCATAATCAATTGACATACCGCCAAATAATATTAATTTTTTGCGTATTATAAATTTTTTAACCAACTCTAATAAATTAAACTGTAATTTACTATCTACTTGATTTGACAATCCAATCATTTTTGTATGGTCAATTAATTCATCCCAATTCATCTTATATATTCAATTGAATATATAAATAATATTTGAATAATTATATATTATATATATATATATATCTTATTATTTTTAATTCCTAAATATAAGATAAAAATGGAAGGAAATTGGTGGGATGCAATATTTGATACACAACATAATGATTCAGATGAATGTTTGGATCTTATTAGTAATATGGATATATGCTCCTGCCGATCTGAATTTAAAAAAGATTCAGATAATACATTAAAATGTATTAATTGTGGTGCTGTTAGAATTCTTGAGGGGTGTTATAAGGATTCAGGCGACCAAATAACTACATTTAGTAGCCAAGTTAAATTATGCGGCACAGATGCTTCTATATATAGTTCAGATATTTGTAAAAGCGGACAATCTTCCAAAAATGATGAGCGTTTTAGAACGAAATCTCTTTTGGACGAATTAATAAAATTATATAAAATATATCAAACAAAAGAATGCCTGAGCAATTCTATTAAAAAATTAGAAATTACAAAAAATCAATTAATGACGACGGCTCATATATATTCAATGTTAGTATTGCCATTAGCTGAGCATACGGTTGATTATAATACATATGATTTGACCAATGATGCTGATATTGAAATATTTAGTCGATATCATACAAAAATAGAACAAATTATTTATACAGAAAAGGATAGGCTCATTCTTAGGAGCACAAATAAAAAAGAAACATTGGCCGCAATATTATATCATGTATTATTATTAGATGGAATTATTTGTCCAAAAAGTGCTATTCCAACAATGTTTATGCTGTCTCAAAATGGCATTGCGGCAGGCGAGGCTAAAATGATGAAGCGCTCGCATATTATGAAATCATATGGAATTGATTTGAATATAAATAGAACAGAGCCAGAAATTGCTACCATATTTATGGATATACAGGCATCATATGCAGATATATCTGAGGAACTAGAAGGGCAATTTAACCGTTTAAAGGATGCCGTTCGGGAAATATATCATGTCGCTGAAATAAATAATGTGGCAAATAATTCAATTCCAAATAGTAAAATTAATGGCATTACTTATATTGTTTTAAGGCGGTGTAAAAATAAAACACTGATTCCGGAAGTTCCAAATATTACCACATTTTGCTCAGAGACTATTAAAAAACCTACCATCATTAAAGTTATTAAGCATATGATTGAAGACCATGACCAATATTTTGTGCCGATCTATGAAAAATATGATTTGGACTCTTCAGTATTAGAATTAAATGATTATGTCAAAAAAAAAGCATAAATGGGGAGGCAGCGGCGGCAAGTGAAACTGCAAGCGGCAAGCCCACTGTAAAAAGACAGCAGCCACTAAATGTACCAAGGTGTATAATAGATACCATCAGTTGTATCTAAATTCAATTGATTTACATCAACTTTTTCAAAAAACACCGTACTATATGAAAGCACAAAAAGCAATATTTTTTTTTGCTCAAGCGTTGCATCTATTTCGAAAAAAGTGCAGGCCTCTTCAATATCGTGCATTTGCATAATTGCTGATAATTCTTTTCGAGGCATAATTCGGACCATTTCGATGCCATTACAAGAATGAATCTGCATCTCTATTGTTTCTTTGTCTGGAAAAGTTGACATAATAACAACCTTGTTATAGCTTACTGAATCTACCTTTAAAAATTCATCAACAGCAACGCTGATTCCAAAAACTGCAATCGTAATAGCAACAATGATTGATTCAAATGCAAAATGAAACAGGTATGCAATAAGCACACAAATTAAAATGATTAGCAATATGGAAATATTGCAATCTAATTGCTTTGCTTGCTGCTGCTTGGCGGACATTTGGTAGGGCGCCAGAGGTAGTTTGGCTGAAATTGTGAAAGGGTCCAAGATATCAGCATTAGAATGCTTTACAATTAAAACATCATTAATAAACTCAATGCCAGTTGGTGGCATAGTATTGCATTGTGGACCAGTATCAAATATATGCATTATTACTGGGAGGGTGTTTGGAATAAAAGCGCTCATTGTATAATGTATGTATATAATATATTCAAATATATTTATAAGGACACAATAAAATCCGCTTAATCTATATAGTTATAAGGACGCAATAAAATCCGCTTAATCTATATAGTTATAAGGACGCAATAAAATCCGCTTAATCTATATAGTTATAAGGACGCAATAAAATCCGCTTAATCTATATATAATAATATTATAAAATTCCTTATATAAATCTGCAAAATTATAATTAAATGGTACTTTTAGACATATATATTTAATAGATTTAATTCCTTTAATAAAATCTATAATATTAATATGATCTAAATATAAATCAATATTTTTTTCAATTTTATAAAAAACCCCAGTCCATGGAGGGTCTAAAAATAAACAAAATGTTAAAGGGTCATAATGTTTGCAATTATCTTTAATATTACCCATAAAGGTAATAATTGAATCATTAAAAGTTGAAACATTTGGTAATTTATATTCTCTTATATTATGATCTAATATATCATATGTATCTTTTATTAATTCTACACTATAAATATGTGTAAACTGCAATGATAATATTGCGGCAGTTGATCCTATATTTGCATTGCCATCAATTATATATTCAACATCCGGCATTGTTTTTTTTATATATTTTATTAATTTTTCAGCAGCAAATATACTAGTAATGCTATAATTGGAATCCAGAGAAAGTTTTATTTTATCTAGATTTACTTTATTTATTTTTTTAAAATAAATGTTTATAAATGATTTGTAATTTAATGGCTTAAAATCTATATAATGTCTTGTTATTTCAAGCTTATTTTTTTTACAAAAAGAAATGCCATTATTTACTAATGTGGTAATAAATGGGTCTATTTCTCTAGAAATTTTTTTATAATGTTGTCTAACATATAATATTCGGTTATATATCGTTTCTAATCGAGTAGTGTGCATTTTATATATATTTAATATAAATTTTAAAAATGCTTCATTTATTTGTGGGAGGTCTAATTTTGGAAAATAACTAGGAGGGGGCTCATTTACTACAGTGTTATTTACAATATATATACATATATTTTCATTAGGGTCGCTTGCAGCGGGGTCGCTTGCAGCGGGGTCGCTTGCAGCGGGCTCTTCTGGCATATCGCCGCCGCTATTTTTTGGATAAAGCCTTTTTTTAAAAGGGTTATTTGGGTAAAGCCTTTTTTCAAATCCCTGAGGTCCTAGACCGAATGGTCCTGGAGTAGGGTTGCCGCCGCCTTCTATATTATATTTATGTAAAATGCTGTATAATTGCTCAATTGTTGGACTATTTGTGTTGTTATTAAAATTTTTAAATTGAATAAATCCAAATTTATCATATTCTAATATGTTTTTATGATATATAACTTTTTCAAAATATTTTGAAATATAATAAAAAAAATTTAGTGATTCATCATTTTTAAAAAACATAAATTCATAATAAATGTTTCCATCAAATTTTATATTTAAAATGCATAAACTAAATACATGAATTGATAATGTTAGCGTTTTTAATTCATTGGTGCTATTGTTAAAAATAATAATATCATCACAATCTAATAAGAGCTCAATTAATTTTTTATTTTTATAATGAACATCATTTGGATTTATATGAAAAATATTATCTTTTTCATAAAAAATTTCAATATTTGAATCAATATGAATGACATTAGTACATTTTATAAAATTAATGATATTGTCATTAATACAATTTATAAAAATAAGCGTTGTTTTTTTTAACAACTTAATTTTAATATCTAACATATATAATATTTTATTATTATTGGATTCTCCATATTTAATTAATGGGGGCAATATATAATCTTGTATTTTTCCTTTAGTTAATATTAAATATTTTCTAGTAATTAACTCATATTTATTTGTAATAATTTTTTCAAATAGTGACGCTCTTGCAATGTTATTAAGAAAATTATTTGCACATATAATAAAATCCATATTATTGAACTATATATTTTAATTTATTATATTTTTTAATCTATATATTTAGGTATAATCATTTTATTAGCATCCCACCGTTCTATTTCTATATTTGGCTCATCTGGTGGCGAAACTGGCCTTTCTAATAGAAAGGGAACCTTTCTATTTTCAATTATCATTTTGGCAATTGTAACACTTTGACTGACTGAAATTTTACCAAATGTACTACCTCCAGGTGCGGCAATACTGCCATTTGCAACCATTGTAGATATTGCGGCCAATATCGTTGAATATTCGCCCCGACCTAAAACATTTGATGTTGTTCTTTCGTCATCTGGAACTATTATTTTAATAAAAGATTTATTACTTCTTCCCAATACGCTATTAACCGCGCACATTGGCGGGTTTTGTATCTTTTTAGATAATATTGCTTTTTTACTTATTGGAGGGGTGGCGTCATTAGACTGATTTTCGGATGACATATCTTTATCATCATCATCTTCATCATTTTCATCATCATCATCTTCGTCTTCAATATCATCATTAATATCTTCATCCTCATATTCTATATTAAGATCGGCCAAATAATCATTTTCGTCATCAGACGACATCTTTTTAATATATATATATATTCAATATATATTCAATATAAGTATATTCAATTATGGATATATAATTATAATTATATTCAATTATGGGTATATAATTATAGAATATAAATATAAATATATTTAATAATGAGTTATTTATCAAACTTGCAAAGCATTAGCAAAACTGTAAATCGGTATGAAAAATCCAATATTATTATAGATTATCAAGAATTACCCAATTATCCTTCTGAGTATTGTTTACCAGATGGCGCCACATTAAATAAATTAGATGGCAACATATTAAATGTAAATGAATTAGATGGCGGTGTCACAGTAAATGAATCAGATTCTGTCATATTAAATATAAAACAAGCAGTTATATACCCTAATGAAAAAATTTATATTGTTGCTCCAATAATAGAACAAAATATTGTTGATAGAGATAATTATAAACCGAGCAATTGTTTGCTTTGCTGCCAGAATTGTATCAGAATGATGCTTGATTCAGCAACCGCTATATATATATATTTTGAATATATTATTAAAATATTTTCAAAAATTTTAGTATATCTTGACCTTTTTAAGATCACAAAATATAAATTAAAAATATTTGGTAGGTCAAAATTTAATAAATTTGATATTGAGGGCGCCGATTCAGAGCGACTTCGCCGTATTGTATATTGGTTTTATTATAATAATATTACCCCAGATGAAGACCAATGGCGAGAGGCTTTGGTCGCATTTAAGTTAGATCTAGTTCCTAAATTTACAATGCGGCTCTATAATAATAATATAAAAAGTATATATACGATTGAAATGGAGGAACTTGTTCTGCCAACCTATGCTAATAATGAAGTAATTAAAGGGACTCGAACAATTACTTTATATGAAGATATTGTAGATGTTTATCTTGAAAACATCTATATAAAAGATGGCAAAAAAAAAATAAATACAGTTTCTGGTAAAATTCCAGTTGGGGGGTTAATGCCAGAAAAATTTATTTCTGATTTAGGGCTTAATAAAATTATTTTAGATCTTAATAAAATTAACTAGTTTTAGGGCAACTTGGACTTGAGTGCTCTTCAATTGGGCTATAATTATAATACTCTTCAATATTTCCATTGTCCAATACAACTGATATTGGTCGATAATAATCAATTGATATACTAGTTGTATATTGGCGATTTAAATAATGTATAGTAAATATTGAACAAATATTACCCATATTTTTATACTATATCTTAGAATATATTTTTTTTTAAAGTGTTTTTAATATTCAATCTACTTGAAAAATTTAATTTATCTGATGGCCTCAAAAAGTATTTTAATGTAAATTTGTCCTATATTTAATATCATATTCAATTAAAGTAAATATTTTTTTTCTTAATTTTTGATTTACTGAATTGTGAAAATTCCATGTCCAATATTGAAATTCTTGCCTTGAACTTAAATTTATTGGATTTTGCTTGACTATATATTGAATAGAATGTATTTTGCATTTTTCACAAGGAAGTTTTTCTATAAAATTTTTTATTTTTAAATAGTGTATATGTATATCAGATTCAGTTGGAAATATTGGATAGCAATTTGCTAAATTATGCAACCAATCCCATCCTAATGGCCCCCAAAAGTCTATATTATTTTTTACCATTTTTTATATTTATAGAATTTATAGAATTTATATATTTATATATTTATATAATTATAGAATTTATATAATTTATAGAATTTATTTGTTAATACAAATACAAATTTTTTCAATTGTCTCCATTATTTTAATTTGTATTTTATATGCGCGGCCGCAATCTTCACATTTTTCATTTATTATAGTAGATACCCTATCTATATCGGGTAACGATGTTTGATTACCGAATTCATCTGACTCTGATGACTGTATTAATGCATCCATTGGCGTACCTTCTACAGTACAACCACACGTACAATTATACATAATTGATTCCCGATATATAATGGTCATGCTTTTTTCACAAATTGGACAAAATTTTGACATTTTGTGGTTTATATATATATAATATATCTTAAATATATATAATATATATCTTAAATATATATATATTAATATCAATATCAAATATGAATCAATATATAATATTATTATTATTTATATTATTGTTTATAATAATATTTATTATTTTAATATCATATAATATTCGCTCTAGAT
>Ga0209443_1000634_pt1 | contig 23450 bp, 23 predicted proteins | sample LauGreBMM110DCMD_2_FD_187571 | JGI IMG/M metagenome (GOLD analysis project Ga0209443, IMG submission 187571) | Freshwater lake microbial communities from Lake Michigan, USA - Su13.BD.MM110.DCMD (SPAdes) (version 2) | ecosystem: Environmental > Aquatic > Freshwater > Lake | place: Lake Michigan... | reverse complement strand
ACATCACCAGAGAACTCTTTGATTGCTACAACATTTTCAGCTGCATCTGCAATTCGAGCGACTAATTGTGGAGTTAGATCAATCTTGGTATCAAATGGATTGTTATAGGCAATTATTGGAAGGCCAACCTTGCTTACCTCTTTATAGTGGGCAACAACCTCATCATCATTGGCACGGTAGGCAGTAGGTGGTAACAACATTACGCACTTTGCGCCCATCTGAGCTGCTTGCTCTGTCCATCTACATGACTCAGCGGCGCCATATGCAGCAACGCCTGGCACAACACTAAAACCAGCAGGGGCGGCATCAAGTGCTGTCTTTAATACTTTACTCCGCTCCTCTGGAGTTAAGACTTGGTACTCACCAAGTGAGCCATTTGGAATTGCGCCATGCACACCATTAGCAGCCTGCCATTTAATATGATCAGCATACTTATCATAATCAACAGATAAATCTGATTTAAATGGGAGTGCAGTTGCAGTTAATACTCCATGCCAAGGCTTATTAGTTGTCATGGGCAAACCTTATTCGCCCGCCGCTAAAACGCCTAGTGGGATTGGGGTAATTATGGGCCGGCTAACTGCAGCAATGCGATCTATATCAGTTGGTGAGATATTTAATTGATCTGCGACTAGATCGACAACAAAGCGGCCACAAATTCGCCCCTGACATAACCCCATGCCACACCTGGTTAATAACTTTGCAGTACGTGAATCGGTTGCCCCTAACTCAACAATTGAATCTTTCAGATCAGCTAGATCAACCTCTTCGCATCGACAGAGAACTGTTTGCTCATCTAGCCAAGATCTCCAACCAGATTTAATTGGATATGCCTTTATCAATGCCGCGGCAAATCGTTGCTTCTTTGCTCGGATAATTAGATCTGAGCGTGAAATATCTACCGCACAACCAACAAATTTTGCAGCTGATTTACCAGCAATCTCACCTTCGATCATTGAAAGTTCAGAGCCACCAATACCAGTTATTTCACCCGCTGCAAACACACCAGTAATTGAGGTTTGCTGCTTACTATCTATCAAAACAACAACACTCTCATCCTTTGCCACAACCTGCTTACAACCTAGTGCGCCAGCAAGTGAGGTGTCGGCGGTGAAACCCCAACCAATTGCTGCCACATCACACTTAATATTTCTCACCTTTTTAATCTTAAAGTTACGATCAATCTTGGCAATATCAACTGATTCTAATTCACCATTTTCGCCGGCATATGCACCAACAACTGCTTGGCCAAAGCGGGCACGCACCTTACCTTTGCTAATTGCTTCTATGTAATAAAAACCCTCTTTGATCTTGCTTAAATTTTCTAGTATTTTGATCTTGCTTAAATTTTCTAATAGTACAAGTATTGATGAGGCCCAGCGCCAGGATTTATTTGCCTCTAATAACTCAACCACATCTGCGCCAGATTTTACTAGACCAGCAGCAACCGGCAATAAAAATGGACCACTACCTGCAACAACAACTCTTTTACCAGCAACTACGCCATGACCTTTGATTAATGATTGCACCCCACCAGGAGTCATAACTCCAGGAATATCCCAACCTGGAAATGGCAAGCTTCGATCATACGCGCCTGTTGCTAAAATTAGATTACCGGTATTAATAATCTTCTCAGATCCTTGGTAAATAACTCTTAAGGTGCTTACGCCATCTTTATGAGATGCGCTCCAAATTTGGGCTCCTGATAAAACTTGGATATTTGATTGCGCTTTGACACTGTTAATTAGTTTTAAGCCAGTAGCTAAATCAAAGTGATTTTCATTTTGATCACCAAAATTATCAGCTGGGGTTCGCCAGTACTGACCACCTAATCTTGGATTGCTATCTAGCAATAAAACTGGTGCACCTGCTACAGCAGCGGTGAGGGCGGCACTTAAACCAGCAGGGCCACCGCCAACAATTACTACGTTATGCATTTGTTCCCACCTGTGTCTGTACCTTCATACCAGAGATAACCTCAGTAATACATGCCCGTTGATTAGATGCTCCATCAATTACTACTAAACAATCAAAGCAAACTCCAATTCCACAAAATACTCCTCGACCCTTCTGATTAAACCGTGTTTTACGAAGTGTGCGCTGCTTGGCAGCAAGTAGCGCTGCACCAACTGATTGGCCACTAATTGCACTTATCGTTTCACCATTAAAAGTAAATTGAATATCAAACTGCGACATACTCACTCCCCTGAAAGCGTTTTGGTGAAAATGGTGTTGGATCTATAAATGTGCTTTGGTTAGTGATTTGGGCTGTAATTAACTCACCAGTTGCTGGAGATAGGCCAATACCTGCGCCTTCATGACCGGCGGCGTGCCAAAGCCCTGAAATATTTGCGTCCTCACCAATTACTGGCAGATGATCTGGTGCGTATGGACGAAAGCCACGGTAGGCACGGAGTAATCCAATACTGCTTAGTACCGGAAATAATGAGATTGCCTGTCTTGCTAGTTGGCGAAGAATTGAAATATCTAAATCTGCCTTAAAACCAACTCGCTCTCTAGATGCGCCAATCAATATCGTGCCACTTGCAGTTCCCTCAACTACTGCAGAGGATTGCAGATCTGCATCTGAACTTGCCACATTTGCCACATAATCTGCGTCATACACCTTATGGTGGACAATTTTTGGTGCTGGAGCTGTTACTAAGATAAATCCTCGGCGCGGCATTATTGGCAGGTGTGAACCAGCTAATTTTGCAATCTCACCAGCCCAAGTACCAGTTGCATTTATGACAATTGGGCAGGAGTAATTGTTTTTATCAGTAGTAATCCCAATAAGTGAACCAGCATTAGAGTTAATCGCAATTACATTCTCACCTTGTATAAACGAGCCACCCCGCTTTTTAACCGCTCTGATTATTTGAGCAGCTGCCAGCATTGGTTGACACTGCGCATCTCCTGGATATAAAACTCCATATTCAACAGATTCCGATAGGTAGGGCTCGATTTTTCTTAATCCTGCACCATCTAATTCAATTACCTCAACACCATTCTCTTTTTGCAGTGCTGATAATTTCTTTAAATCTGAAATACCTTTCGCACTCCTTGATACAACTACGCCACCTTTTGCCTCAAGTTCAAAGCCGCCACCAATATCTGTATTAATATCAAACCAAAGATCTCTAGATCTAATCGCAAGGGTTAGCTCAGCACCTGGCCCCTTGTCGGAGACCAAAATATTTCCTTCACCAGCACCAGTAGTGCCACTGGCCACCGGACCACGATCAATAATTAGTACTTTAAGCCCAGCATTGGTCAGTGAAAGAGCGCAGCAAGCACCCACTACGCCCGCGCCAATGACTATTGCATCTGGGTTTTTCATGGGATAAATCTACTGTCAGTACCCCTTGTTTAACTATAAGCAGTGGGTAACCTCACTACTTGAAGGGCTGGTATGGAGATAATAAATTTAATCGCAATTCCCTTTGTGCTCTTTTTTGCTTGGGCAAAAGGGCGCGGGCTAATCAGTTGGGCCCTCATTACTTACTTTATTGGGTTTTGGGCAATCTTCATTCTGTTATTTGTGAAAGTAAAGCCAATTAAGTTCTATCACATTCCCCAACCAGTAAAGGATTTTATAATCGCTCGTAGCTTTAAAAAACATCTTAAAGAGATCGAGTATCCAGTTGATCTACAGAGAGATATTTAAGTTTTCCACAAATATCAATAGTTGAGTAAAAAATGTGAAAAATATTATTTGATTGGCCAGTGTTTGATTTAAATATAAATCCAGAGCAAAAACGTGGGTTAGTTATTCTGCTTACCTTAACTGTTGGCTTAGGTGGCTTTTACTTTTTAAATTCACGCCCCCAAGCAGAGCCAGTAGTAATTCAAGAGATACCTACCGCAGCTACCGAAAGTGTTACTACCTTATTAATAATTAATGTTGCCGGTAAGGTTAAAAATCCAGGTGTCTATCAATTGCCACCAGGATCAAGAGTTGTTGATGCCCTTGAAGCTGCTGGCCAACAGTTAAAAGGTGTTGATATAAGTGATATTAATTTAGCAAGAGTGCTAGTTGATGGTGAGCAGATATTAATTGGTAGCAATAGAACTGTATCTGGCAAGGTGGCTGCCAAAAAGATAAGTGCAGATAATCCGCTAGATATTAATCGAGCAACGATTGCTCAGCTAGACACGTTGCCTGGTATTGGCCCGGTAACAGCGCAGCGAATTATTGATTACCGCACAAAGGCTGGTCGAATTAATGCAGTTGATGAGTTAAAGAAGATATCGGGTTTAGGCGGAGTAAAATTCGAAGAGATCAAAGCCTTACTGCGCGTTTTATAGATTACCGATTACTTTCAATTGGTAGCGCCTTATGGCTGGGGGCAGGCTTAACTGGATTTATACCTAGTATAAAAGCTATCTTGATCTTTAGTTTAATCATTTTTTCAGTTATCTATCGAAGCAGATCATTTTCTATTCTACTGATAGCAGTAATGGCTGGAAGCGGTGCAATGGCGCTGAGGCAGGCTGCTTTAAGTAATGATCTATTACTAAGTAAGTTAAATGCAGATGTAAGTATCGAGGGTATTATTAAAAGTGATCCAATCCTAAAAAAAGGAAGAGTGGTTGGGTCTCGCAAATTATATGATGATTACAGTTGTTTATTAAAGCTTACTAAAATTGATGGGCAGATAATAGATTTACCAGTCAGGCTTTACTTTGATAAGAAAGAAAAATTATTAATTGATCAACAAATCCAAGCTCAGGTTAAGATTATTAAAAGTAAGGAGCGAAAAGTTGCAGCCCTAGCATTAAAGCTGACTAAAATTGATGGCCAGGAAATAGATTTACCAATCAGGCTTTACTTTGATAAGAAAGAAAAATTATTAATTGATCAACAAATCCAAGCTCAGGTTAAGATTATTAAGAGTAAGGAGCGAAAAGTTGCAGCCCTAGCAATTTCAAGGGGAGAGATAAATATATTGGGTCAGCCTAGAGAGATATTTATGGTGACTAGCAATATAAGGGAGAAATTTAGATCATTGGCTAAGCCTGGCGATGCAGGCGCTTTAATTCCCGGTTTAGTAATTGGCGATACCTCACTGCAGAGTTTTGAATTTGCTGCTCAAATGAGAAAGGTTGGTTTATCTCACCTGACCGCTGTTAGCGGTGCTAATTTTGCATTAGTGGCAGCTTTTCTACTTTGGTTGCTGCAATTTATTGTGCCAAATGTAAGGCTTAGAGTGCAAGTAACCTTTATAACCTTACTCTTATTTATATTTTTGGTTAGGCCGACTCCCTCAGTATTAAGAGCTGCCGTAATGACTGCAGTAATTTTAATTGCAAGATCACGTGCTGAGCGCTCTTATGGTCTATCAGCTTTAGGTGCAGCGATCGCACTGTTAATTGCATTAGATCCCTTTCAGGCAATTGATCCAGGTTTTGCATTATCAGTCCTAGCCACCAGCGGAATATTAATTTTTTCCCCCACTTTGGAGAGCCACTTAAGTAAATTTATTAAGACTAAATGGCTAGCTGAAGTGATTTCAATTCCAATTAGTGCAACAATTTTTTGCACCCCAGTAGTTGTTATGCTGTCCGGACAATTATCATTAATTACCATCCCTGCAAATATCTTAGTATCACCAGTTATTGCCCCAATCACTGTGATCGGGTTTATAAGCGCCATTTTTGCCATAGTGGCTACACCTATTGCACAGATATTGCTTTGGATTGCCACACTACTTTCAAATTGGATTGTTTTAGTATCAAAGAGTATGAGCAGCTTGCCGGTAATTACCTTTAGTCAAGTTAGATTTTTTCTAGTTGTTTTCACGGTTATTGCAGTTGCAGCTGTATTTCATATGTGGCGCCTAATGATTTTAATATCATCATTCTTAGCTCTACAGCTTTTCTATAACACACTCACCTGGCCTGGATCTGGTTGGCAGGTTGTAAATTGTGATGTTGGACAAGGTGATGGCTTAGTAGTAAATCTTGGAGAAGGCGCAGGAATAGTAATTGATGCCGGCCCTGATCCTGTGAAGATTGATAGTTGCCTAAATAATTTAGGCATAAAAGTTATTCCATTATTAGTTCTCACTCATTTTCACGCCGACCATATTGGCGGGCTCACTTCAGTTATCAATAATAGAAAGATTGGTCAGGTTTGGATATCAAATCTGCATCAGCCAGAGGAGTCATATAAAACTGTTATGCAGCAATTATCTGGCCTTGATGTTAAATCGGTTGTACAGGGTCAGCAATTTGCCATTGCATCTACTGGTACAACGGTTAAGGTTTTGTGGCCTCAGCCGCTTACGCAGCAGTTCACATCTCTACCAGGTGATGGTTCTGCAATTAATAACTCAAGCATCGCTTTAATAATAAAGACTAGCAAGATCTCATTATTTACCGGCGGGGATATTGAGCCACCGGTTCAGGAGATAATAAGTAAATCAGCAGATCTGACTGCAGTTGATATTTTGAAGGTTTCCCATCATGGCTCGGCATATCAGTATCTACCGATGCTAGATATTTTAAAGCCAAAGTCGGCGATCATCAGTGTCGGTGCTGGTAATACCTATGGCCACCCAGATTCAGATTTAATAGCTGAGTTAATCAGGCGGGGAGTGAAGGTTTGGCGCACAGATAACTCTGGTGGAATATCAGTTGCTACACCTAATAAGATCAGGGTTACCGGCAGAGAATGGTGGAAATTTCGGTGGGCTTAGTTTTAATTCAAGGACCAGAGAGTTTGTTAGCTGATCGCGCCATTTCACAAATTATTGCTGCAACAAAGAGCGGTCAAGTGATGAGCTTTACAGCAGATGAATTAGAGGTTGGCACAATAACTGACAGTCTGGCACCATCTTTATTTAGTGATTCAAGGGTAGTTGTTATCAAAGATATTCAAGATTTAATAGTTGAGTGCAGCGAAGAAATAGCTAATTATTTAGAAAATCTTGATGAGACTCTTACCTTAGTTTTATGGCATAAGGGTGGAGTTAAAGGAAAGGCGCTGGTTGATAAAATTAAGAAGGCAAAACCAGAGTTAATTGCTGCTGAGGCTATTAAAAAAGAGAGTGAAAAATCAGATTTTATTCGAAGTGAGTTTAAGAGATTAAACCGAAAAATTACTACAGAAGCAATTACTGGTTTACTTGATGCATTAGGTACTGATCTACGGGAGTTAAGTGCGGCTTGCTCCCAACTTGCCTCAGATGTTCCACTTCAAAAAGTTATAGATGAGAGTGATGTGGCCGCCTATCAGCAAGGCCGAGTTGAGAGCACTGGATTTGATGTAGCAGATGCCGCCCTGGAGGGTAAAACAGCGATTGCTTTAATTAACTTACGCAATGCTCTAGCTACTGGAACAGATCCAGTATTAATAGTTAGCGCACTTGCCTCCTCACTTCGTACCCTTGCTAAAGTTTCTGGGGCATCTAATGGAGTTAAATCATTTGAATTAGCATCAACCCTTGCCCTACCACCATGGCAGATTGATAAAGCTAGGCGGCAATTAAATAGTTGGTCTGAAAAGGGATTAATCAAAGCAGTAGTTGCAGTTGCTGGCGCCGATGCTGATATCAAGGGGGCGGCCGCTGACCCGATATATGCCTTGGAAAGAGCAATAATGACCGTTTGCTCTGCAAGAGGGGTGAGATAAATACGCTCAGTTTGAGCGTAATGCCTCTCGCTGATATCCTTTGCAATCTTCTTAAATAAAATTTTAAGGCTAACAACAAGAAAAGGTAATCTTCAGTGGCAAATATCAAGTCGCAGATTAAACGTATCCGCACCAACAACAAGGCGCAGGATCGCAATAAGGCTTATCGTTCAGCACTTCGCACCTCGATTCGTCGTTTCCGCGATGCGATAACTTCTGGTGATACTACAAAAATTAAAGCAGAGTTTACCGATGCATCTCGTTCACTAGATATGGCTGTATCAAAAGGTGTAATTCACGCCAATAATGCAGCAAACAAAAAGTCAGCGATGGCGAAGTTAGCCAACAAAGCTGGCGTTCGTTAATTTTCTAGACACAACTAAGGCATAAATGCCTGCCATTTCGATTGCTAAAGCACCGCAACCTGCTGCCACAAATCCAGCACAAATTCGTAATTTTTGCATAATCGCACATATCGATCATGGTAAATCAACCTTGGCTGATCGAATGTTGGGCCTTACTGGCGTAGTTGAAGATAGGAATATGCGGGCGCAGTATCTAGATCGAATGGATATTGAACGTGAACGTGGAATAACAATTAAGAGCCAGGCAGTTAGATTGCCATGGCGATCTGGTATTGATAATCAAGAGTACATATTAAATATGATCGATACGCCAGGACATGTTGATTTTACCTATGAGGTATCGCGCTCACTTGCAGCATGCGAAGGGGCGGTGCTACTAGTTGATTGCGCGCAAGGAATTGAGGCACAAACGTTAGCCAATCTTTACTTAGCAATGGAGAATAATCTAACAATAATTCCAGTACTAAATAAAATTGATTTACCAGCTGCTCAACCAGATAAGTTTGCTGAGGAGTTAGCAAAATTAATTGGCTGCCAGCCAGATGATTGTCTGCGGGTATCTGGAAAAACTGGTGCAGGTGTTGAGGTATTGCTTGATCAAATTGTTAAACAAATTCCATCACCGGTTGGAGATCCAAAGGCACCAACTAGAGCATTAATATTTGATTCAGTTTATGACTCATACCGCGGGGTAGTTACATATGTTCGAGTAGTGGATGGGCACTTATCACCACGGGATCAAATACAGATGTACTCAACTGGGGTAAGACATGAGATGTTAGAGGTTGGTGTGATCTCACCTGAACCAATGGCTAGCAAGGGATTAGGTGTTGGTGAGGTAGGTTATTTAATTACTGGAGTTAAGGATGTAAGACAATCTCGAGTGGGGGATACGGTAACGACCCATAACAATCCAGCCAAAGTTGCACTTGCTGGCTATAAAGATCCAAAGCCAATGGTTTTCTCTGGCTTATTTCCATTAGATGGTGCTGAGTACCCAATGCTTCGAGAGGCGTTAGATAAGTTGCAATTAAATGATGCTGCTTTAGTTTTTGAACCAGAATCATCTGCGGCCCTTGGGTTTGGCTTTCGCTGTGGGTTTTTAGGTCTGCTACATATGGAGATTGTTCGCGAACGACTTGAGCGGGAGGCAGGACTTACCTTAATTTCAACCGCACCAAGTGTGGTTTATAACGTCACATTAGATGATGGTAATAATTTAGTTGTTACTAATCCATCTGAGTATCCAGATGGCAAAATTGCTGAGGTACTAGAACCAATTGTTAAGGCAACTATCTTGGCACCGAGTGAGTTTATTGGCACCATAATGGAGTTGTGCCAGCAACGCCGGGGTATACAAAAAGGTATGGATTATTTATCTGAAGATCGAGTTGAAATTCGCTACACCTTACCGCTAGCTGAAATCGTATTTGATTTCTTTGATCAACTTAAATCTCGTACTCGTGGTTATGCATCTTTAGATTATGAACCAATTGGGGAGGAGGCGGGTGATTTAGTAAAGGTAGATATCTTATTGCAAGGTGAAAAAGTAGATGCCTTTAGTCAGATTGTTCATCGCGATAAAGCTTATGCATATGGCGTGATGATGACTGGCAAACTACATGAACTAATTCCTCGCCAGCAATTTGAAGTTCCTATTCAGGCTGCAATTGGCGCAAAGATTATTGCCCGCGAAAATATTAGAGCGATTCGCAAAGATGTTTTAGCTAAGTGTTACGGTGGAGATATATCACGTAAGCGAAAGCTTCTTGAAAAACAAAAAGAGGGTAAGAAGCGGATGAAGATGGTGGGCCGAGTTGAGGTCCCCCAAGAGGCATTTATCGCAGCACTTACTACCGATGCAGATAAAGTGAGTGAAAAGAAAAAGTAAGTGGAACTTGCCTTTTATATTCATATTCCGTATTGCATAAAGCGGTGTGGCTACTGCGATTTTAATACCTACACACCGGCTGAATTACAGATTACAAGCGAGCTAAAAGATATTTCAAACTCATATATTGATTTATTAATTAGTGAGATCAAATCTGCACGGATTGAGGTTGGGGAGAGCGCAGTAATTCCATCAATATTTTTTGGCGGTGGGACACCATCGTTGATGGAGGCTAGTGATATTGGCCGGGTTATCTCAACAATTAAGGATCAGTTTAATTTAGCTAAGGATGCTGAAATAACTTTAGAAACAAATCCAGATACTGTAACTAAGGAAAAACTTGCTCAATTTTTGGCCGCAGGTGTCAACCGTCTCTCATTTGGTATGCAATCTGCCGTACCTCATGTATTAGCTACATTAGATAGAACCCATAATCCAGATAATTTGCCTCAGGTAACAAAGTGGGCAAAAGAGGTTGGCTTTAAAGAGATTTCGGTTGACTTAATTTATGGAACACCTGGGGAGAGCAAAGAGGATTGGCAAAGATCAATTGACGCTGCACTATCACTTCCAATAACCCATATCTCTGCTTATGCATTGATAGTTGAGGAGGGGACTAAGTTAGCAGCTCAAATTAAACGAGGTGAGGTTGGTAATGTTGATGATGATTTATCTGCAGATAAGTACATTATGGCAGATCAAGCATTTACATCAGCTGGATTTAATTGGTATGAGTTAAGTAATTGGGCAAAGCCAAATTCGCAGAGCAGACATAATATTTTTTATTGGTTAGGTAAGAATTGGTGGGGCGCCGGACCTGGTGCTCATTCACATTTAAATGGTAAGAGATTCTGGAATGTTAAGCACCCAAATCTTTATAAAGAGCGAATTATAAAAGGTGAATCAGCGGTTGCAGAGTTTGAAAATTTAGAGAGTATCCAGATTGAAAGTGAACGGTTGATGCTTTCAATTAGATTGCCAAGCGGTGTTGAGAAGAGCACTTTAAATGATAAGCAAATATTAGACCTGGCTGGATATGTCGAAAGTGGCCATTTAGATCAGGCTAATTGGAATCTGGGAAGAGCTACCTTGACCTTAGATGGCCGCCTTATTGCAGATCGAATCCTTCGTGAAATCCTCTTGTAGTAGCGTTGGCATATGAGTAACACGATGCAAGGCAGACAACTTGAGATATTAAAGGCGATAGTTGATGAGTATGTAGCAACTGAGGAGCCGGTCGGTTCTAAAACTTTAGCTGCGCGTGCTGGCCTTGGTATCTCGCCTGCAACTATTCGCAATGAAATGGCAATTCTTGAAGATGCTGGGTTAATTACTCAGCCACATACAAGCGCGGGTCGGATTCCTACTAACAGAGGTTATCGAGTATTTGTTGATCAATTAGCAGAGATAAAACCCTTATCTCTGGCTGAGCGCAAAGCAATTGAGAATTTTCTTGATGGTGCAACAGATTTAGATGATGTTATTTCTAGAACTGTGCGTTTGCTTGCTCAAGTTACAAAGCAGGTAGCGGTAGTTCAGTACCCATCATTGATAAAAGCAAAGGTAAGACATATTGAATTAGTACTCCTAAATCCAAATCGAATAATGATTGTTTTAATAACTGATGCTGGAAGAGTCGAGCAGCGAATGGTTGAGTTGCAATTTGAAATTACAGAAGGCTCACTATCAGATCTACATAAGAAAATAAATCTAGCAATTGCCAAACAATCACTTTCTAATGTTGCAACAAAGCTAGACGGGTTAGTAAATAATTATCGAGCAAGTGATAAATCCAATGCAGTAATAGTAGTCACTACCTTAATTGAGATGGCAGTTGAGCACCCAGAGGAGAAGGTAGTTTTAGCTGGTGCTTCAAATCTTGCCCGTGATAATCAAGATTTATCGAGCAGTATTCATCCAATACTGGAGGCGCTAGAGGAGCAGGTAGTTTTGCTTCGCCTTCTTTCCGGGACAGATTCATCGGTTAGAGTGCAAATCGGGGATGAGCAGAGTGAGAAAAGTTTGCGTAAAACAAGTTTAGTAACAGTGGGGTATGCAGATATTGGAGCTCTTGGAATCTTAGGTCCTACTCGCATGGATTATGCTGCATCCATTACCGCTGTTAATGCAGTAGCAAATTATGTTGGCAGATTCTTAACGGAGAATAAATAGTATATGGCTGATTTATATGAAACTTTAGGTGTAGGTAGAGATGCTAGCTTTGACGATATTAAGAAGGCCTACCGTAAATTAGCTCGTAGTTATCACCCAGATATAAATCCAGACCCAAAGGTTGCTGAGCGATTTAAAGAGATTACCGCTGCTTATGAAGTGTTAAGTGATCCAGACAAAAGACAAAATTATGATGTTGGTGGTAATAGCTTTGGTGGCGGTGGTTTTGGTTTCGGTGATGTTATGGATGCATTTTTTGGTGGTGGCCAGCAACGAGGTCCAAGGCCAAGGACTAGAGCAGGACAAGATGCATTAATTAGAGTTGAAGTTGATTTAGCAGAGGCAACATTTGGCTGCGACCGTGAGTTAAGTGTTGAAACTGCACTCTCTTGTAGTAAATGTGGTGGTAGTGGATGTGCTAACAACTCAAGACCTCGCACATGCGATATTTGTAAAGGTAGAGGTGAAACCCAACAAGTAGCCAGATCAATCTTGGGACAGATTATGACTAGTCGTCCATGTGCTAGTTGTCAGGGTTTTGGCTCAGTTATTTCTGATCCATGTGGTGAGTGTGCAGGTGATGGTCGAGTGCGCTCTAGAAAGAGTATTCCTATAAAAATTCCGGCCGGAGTTGAAACTGGAAATCGAATTCAATTAAGTGGACAAGGTGAGGTCGGGCCAGGTGGTGGACCAGCTGGCGACTTATATGTTGAGATAGTTGAGACACAACATGAGTTTTTAATACGGGAAGGTAATAATCTGCATATCTCAATCGCAATTCCAATGGCGTCAGCCGCCCTTGGGACGGTGGTAAATATTCAAACATTAGATGGTGTGCAAGGTGTGGAGATAAAAGAGGGTACCCAAAGTGGGACCACTGTTGCATTAAAAGGTTTAGGTGTAACTAAACTTCGTGGCTCTGGTCGAGGTGATTTGATTGTCCATGTCGAGGTTACAACTCCAAATAAATTAAGTAGAGAGCAGGGTGAGATACTTAAGAACTTTGCTAGATTGCGAAATGATGAGCCGGGTATGGTGCAGATCCATACCAATGAAGATCAAGGATTCTTTGGCAAAGTAAGAAATGCCTTCCGGTAGTGCTCTCCCTATTTTTTGTTGATCAATTAAGTAGTAGTGATAATCAAACTCTAGATGGGGATGAGGGGTATCACGCAGTAAAGGTTTTGCGGCTAGCAGTTGGTGAGAAAATTAAAGTTTCAGATGGTAAAGGAAACTGGGCAGCGGGGGCGGTTGTAGAGGTTGGTAAGAAAACTCTGCAAATTAAAGTCACTGAGCGAGGTCAATATAAGGTAATTAAGCCAGAGTTAATTATTGTGCAGGCGGTAACTAAATCTGATCGCAATAAGGAGATGTTGGAGTTAGTAACTGCAGCTGGTGTTGATCAGATAATTCCCTGGCAGGCAGATCGCAGTATTAGTAAGTGGCAGGCAGATTCAGAAAAAAAGTGGCAGAGTACTATTAAAGAAGCTTGTAAGCAGTCGCGTAGAGTTAAAATACCGCAACTACAAATGGCAATGAGTACAAAACAAATTATTGAACATTTAAATAGTGATAAATTTGTATTAATTTTTGATGCAGAGTCTGATCTAAAATTTGCCGATATTACTATGCCATCAGATTTATCTGCCATCTACTTAATAATTGGACCAGAGGGTGGAATTAGTGATGAGGAGTTAGTAGCCTTTAAAAGATTGGGTGCTTCGGTAGTTAAATTAGGCGAGCCAGTATTGCGCTCTGCTCATGCCGGCTTTGCCGCCTTAGCTGCAGTTCAGAGTAGATTGGGTAGATGGTAGAGATGGATTGTTTATTCTGCAAAATTGTTGCTGGGCAAATTCCAGCATCAATTGTTAAGAAAACTGATTTGATTACTGCATTTAATGATATTACTCCACAGGCACCAACTCATATACTGATAATTCCAAATAAGCATTATGTAAATATGGCAGAGGTGGCTAATTCTGATCTGACACTAGCTGGTGAGATCTTTAAAGCAGCAGGTGATATTGCCGCCGAGCTTAGATTGGAAAACTATCGGACCAATATAAATACTGGTGCCGGGGCTGGCCAATCAGTTTTTCACGCTCATCTACATCTACTAGGCGGCAGGTCGTTCGCTTGGCCGCCTGGTTAAATATAGAGTTGAGTTAATGGATCCGATCGTAATCAAAGTTCCGACTGCATTTCCCATGGTCGCACTGGTTGGGCCAAGTGATTGCCACCTTAGAATTTTAGAGAATAAATTCCCACAGCTTGCAATAACTGTTCGGGGTAATGAGATTTATGTAAAAGGTGAGCCAGATTTAGCTAAGCAATTTTCTGGATTAGTTGAGGAGTTAATTGCAATATTAAGAGGTGGGCAAAATTTAACCACAGACATGGTGGCTAGATCTATTGAGATGATTAAACAGGATCCAGCGCAGCATCCAGCAGAGGTTCTCTCCCTTAATATTTTAAGTAATCGTGGCAAGACTATTCGCCCTAAAACTGCAAATCAAAAGAATTATGTTGATGCGATAGATACCAACACAATTACCTTTGGGATTGGTCCAGCAGGTTCTGGAAAGACCTATTTAGCAATGGCAAAAGCTGTGCAGGCTTTGCAAGCAAAACAATTTAATCGAATTATTTTAACCAGGCCAGCGGTTGAGGCAGGGGAGCGATTAGGGTTTTTGCCAGGAACACTTCATGAAAAAATTGATCCGTATCTGCGCCCACTATTTGATGCACTCCATGACATGATTGATCAAGATGCAATTCCACGATTAATGAACTCTGGGGTAATTGAGGTTGCCCCACTTGCATATATGCGAGGTCGAACACTTAATGATGCTTTTATAATTTTAGATGAAGCTCAAAATACCACCGCTGAACAGATGAAAATGTTTTTGACCAGACTTGGATTTGGTTCAAAGATGGTAGTAACTGGAGATGTTACGCAAGTGGATCTGCCTAACAACTCGCAATCTGGCTTAAAGATTGTGCAGGATATATTAGGTGATGTCGCCGATATTTCATTTATGCATTTGACCGCTGAAGATGTAGTCCGTAATCGTTTAGTTGGCGATATCGTTACTGCATATGGAAATTGGGATGAGAATATTACAAAATCGACCTTTCCGATTCGTAGCGGAAAAAACGATCGCTAACTCGCTTAAAGCTTTCTTAAGTAGAAATATATGAAAATTGAATTAGAAAATGCTTCTACCTATCAGTGTGATGAAAAAGCAATTAAATCTCTAGCAGATTTCACTCTAAACCAATTAGGTATACATGCGGACTCTGAGTTAAGCATCAGATTAGTTGATGAGCAAGAGATTACAGATCTGCATATGAAGTGGATGGATTTACCTGGGGCTACTGATGTTCTCTCATTTCCAATGGATGAGATGAAGCCAAACTCAGCAGCATCAGGAGCGGGAATTATTGGCGATATTGTTTTATGTCCGGCATATGCGGAACGAAACGGTAAGCAATCTTTAGCAAAAGAACTTGAACTTCTAATAGTCCATGGCGTCTTACATCTACTTGGATATGACCATGAAGAGATTAATCAAGAGGTAGCTATGTTTAAACTACAAGAGGATTTTCTTCAACAGTGGCGAGCATTGCAATAAACATACTTGGCAAAATGCTTCAAAAGTCAGGTATGGGTTAGAACAATCAATCAGTTGTAAGATGACCTAATGCGCATAGTTAGATTCTCTGCTCCAACTGATTTAGGTGTTGGAACTGACCCATTATTTGGTGTTTTAAATGAGCAGGATTCAATATTAGTTTTGCGGGGTGATCCAATTTATGCCGGTATTGTTCCACAGGATAAAACCTTAAAATTAAGTGATGTTAAATTATTAGCACCAGTAATTCCACGTAGCAAGGTTGTTTGTATTGGGAAAAATTATGCAGACCACGCTGCTGAGATGGATTCGCAGGTACCGAGCGAGCCAATTATTTTCATTAAACCAAATACCTCAGTGATCGGCCCAAATGAAACAATTATTTGGCCAAAAATGAGTGAGCGGGTTGATCATGAAGCAGAGCTTGCAATTGTAATCGGTCGTATCTGCAAAGAGGTGCCTGCTGCAAAAGCTAATGATGTTATCTATGGGTACACCTTGGCAAATGATGTTACCGCCCGTGATTTACAAAAAGTTGATGGTCAGTGGAGTAGGGCTAAAGGTTTTGACACATTTTGCCCACTAGGTCCTTGGATTGAAACTGAGTTCATACCAAAGGATCAAAAAATAACCGCCACCTTAAATGGACAGGTAAAACAATCATCGGTTCTATCTGAGATGATCTTTAAAATTCCACAAATAATTGAGTTTGTGACAAATGTAATGACGCTGTTGCCTGGGGATGTGATTCTGACCGGTACACCCGCCGGTATTGGTCCAATGCCAGCTGGGGCATCAATTACCGTGGCAATTGATGGTTTGGGCACACTTACTAATAAGGTCTCATCCCGTGTCCAATAAATCAGAGGTTCGAGTTCGTTTTGCACCATCTCCAACTGGTGATTTGCATGTTGGAAATATCCGTACCGCTTTATTTGATTGGGCATATGCCCGTCATACTGGCGGAAAATTAATCTTTAGAATTGAAGATACCGATAAAGAGCGAGTGACAGATGAGTACATTCAGGCAGCGATTCAAACATTAAAGTGGTTAGGACTTAATTGGGATGAGGGTCCTGAGGTAGGGGGAGAGTACGGCCCATATCTACAATCAGAGCGGTTAGATACTTATGCCGATTGGGCACAAAAGTTTTTAGATCAAGGCGATGCTTATCATTGTTATTGCAGCTCAGCTGAGCTAGAAGAGCGCCGGCAACTGCAAATGAAAAATAACAAAGCACCTGGCTATGACGGTAAGTGTCGGGATCTATCGAATACTCAAATTGATAATTACAAAGCAGAGGGCAGAGCACCAGTTGTCAGAATGCGAATGCCACAAGGAGAGACAATATTTGTGGATCAAATTCGTGGTGAGGTGAAGTTTGATCATGAGTTTGTGCCAGATTTTGTTTTAGCAAGAGCAGATGGTTCACCGCTCTACACACTTGCCGTTGCAGTAGATGACATATTAATGAAGATCACCCATGTATTACGGGGTGAGGATTTACTTTCATCGACACCACGGCAGATCAGGGTTTATCAGGCAATGGGAGTTGAGCCAAAAGATTATCCATTATTTGCACACCTACCATTTGTGATGGGTCAAGATAACACTAAGTTATCAAAGCGAAATGGTGAGGTATCTATCAATTGGTATCGAGAGCACGGCTACCTACCAGAGGCAATCTGCAATTACTTAGCACTTCTTGGTTGGTCGCCCGGAGATGATAAAGAAAATATTACAATGGATGAGCTAGTTTCCTTATTTACAATTGAGCGAGTAAATAGCAGCCCTGCTAGATTTGATATGAAAAAGCTGGAGGCGATTAATGGCGATAAAATCCGCGCCCTTACATTAGATAAGTTTTTAGAGTGGGCGCTACCATTTTTGATAAAAGAGAAGGTGATAACTGGCTCAGCTGATGAGATTGCAGTTGTTAAATCAGCGCTACCTATAATTCAGGAGCGAATTATCACACTCGCTGAGATTCCAGCGATGCTTAACTTTCTTTTTGTGAAGGATTTTTCAGTAGCAGCAGATGAATTACCTAAGATAAAAGACGAGGGATCTCAGCAGGTATTAAAGGTTGCGCTAGCAAAAATTGAGCCACTTTCCACCTGGGATCACACCAGCATCGAAGCGGTGCTGCGCAGCGCATTAATTGAGGAGTTAGCTCTTAAGCCAAGAATTGCCTTTAGTGCACTTCGTATCGCAGTAACTGGTTCTCATATCTCACCTCCATTATTTGAATCATTAGAGTTGTTAGGTAAAGAGCGCTCGATTGCACGGATTAAAGCAGGGATTTCCAAATAAATTGTGGGACGGGGTATTCTTATCCTGCTTTAAATTTAATTGGGGTATGGGGTAATTGGCAGCCCAGCTGATTCTGGTTCAGCTTGTCTAGGTTCGAGTCCTGGTACCCCAGCGATTTATTAAAGTTTTACCGTACGGCTCCGTCGTCTAGTGGCCTAGGACTCTGGCTTCTCAAGCCAGCTACGGGGGTTCGAATCCCCTCGGAGCTACTTTATTTACTTACTGTTTTTAAGTAAGTAATCACTTAATCTAGCAGCGGTTGCTACAACCGCTGCAGCGTGAAGTCTGCCTGGTTGCCGGCTTAATCTCTCCATCGGTCCACTAATACTTACTGCAGCAATAACTTTATTATTTGGTCCACGAACTGGTGCTGAAACTGATGCAACTCCTGCCTCACGTTCACCAACTGATTGCGCCCAACCGCGGCGCCTAACCGCTGAAAGATTTGCTGCGCTAAATTTTGCATTTACTAAACCGCGATGAAGTTTGTCTGGCTCCTGCCAGGCCAGCAAGATTTGAGCAGCTGAGCCAGCCTGCATAGTTAACACCGTGCCAACCGGTACTGAGTCACGTAATCCAGTAAGCCGTTCTGCGGTTGCAACACAAATTCGAAGATCTCCTTGCCTGCGATATAGCTGAGCACTCTCACTAGTTGCATCTCGCAGTGCGGTAAGGGCAGGGGTGGCAATTGCTAATAACTTATCCTCACCGGCGGCAGAGGCTAACTCAGCAGAGCGGGCGCCTAATACAAATCGACCAGAAAAATCACGAGTAACTAAGCGGTGGTGTTCTAGCGCTACCGCTAATCGGTGGGCGGTAGGACGTGCAATTGCAGTGGCTGAGACTAGGTCACTTAATGATTGCGGGCCTGCCTCTAAGGCGGCGAGAATTTTTAGCGCTTTATCTAATACGCCAACTCCGCTATTCTTCTTGTCCACACTCTGATAATGCCATCTCATCTAGTGAGAAGCAAATCTGGGGTAGTAATTTAATAAGGAGTTATAAAGCAAATGGGTAAGACGCTAGCAGAGAAGATCTGGGCAGAGCATGTAGTTACAGCTGCCGCTGGTGAGCCAGATTTACTTTATATTGATCTGCATTTAATTCATGAGGTAACTAGCCCACAAGCATTTGATGGCTTAAGAATTGCTGGGCGCAAAGTTCGCCGCCCTGATCTAACTATTGCTACTGAAGATCATAATGTTCCAACTCTTAATATTGATAAACCAATTGCTGATCCAGTATCAAAGCTACAGGTAGATACCTTGCGAAAAAATTGCACAGAGTTTGGCGTGCGCCTTCACTCACTAGGAGATGTTGAGCAGGGAATTGTCCATGTAGTCGGGCCACAGCTTGGAATAACCCAACCTGGTATGACAATTGTTTGTGGCGATTCACATACCTCAACCCATGGCGCCTTTGGCGCACTTGCTTTTGGAATTGGTACAAGTGAGGTGGAGCATGTTCTTGCTACTCAAACCTTGCCATTACTTCGCCCTAAGACTATGGCGATAAATGTTGAAGGAAGCTTAAAAGCTGGAGTAACTAGCAAAGATATTATCTTGGCAGTAATTGCAAAGATTGGTACTGGTGGTATCTTGGCAGTAATTGCAAAGATTGGTACTGGTGGTGGCCAAGGTTATATTCTTGAGTACCGCGGAAGTGCGATAAGAGCTCTCTCAATGGAGGCTCGGATGACTATTTGTAATATGTCAATTGAGGCTGGCGCTAGGGCTGGATTAATTGCACCAGATCAAATTACCTTTGATTATGTACAGAATAAAGCACATGCACCAGTTGGCGCTGATTGGGATAGCGCGCTAACTTATTGGAAGACATTAACAACTGATACCGATGCAAAGTTTGATAAAGAGGTTAATTTAAACGCTGATGAATTAGCACCATTTGTAACCTGGGGAACTAATCCTGGCCAAGGACTGCCACTTACCGCCTCTGTGCCAAACCCTGCTGATTTAAGTAATGCCGAAGATCGAGGGGCTGCAGAGCGAGCCCTTGAATATATGGGTTTAAAACCTGGGACACCTCTTAGATCAATTGCGGTCGATACAGTTTTCTTAGGCTCTTGTACCAACGGCAGAATTGAAGATCTTAGATCTGCTGCCCAGGTTTTAAAGGGTAAGAAGATTGCTAGTACTTTGCGGTTATTAGTTGTGCCTGGCTCTGCCAGAGTTAGATTACAAGCAGAGGCTGAAGGTTTAGATAAAGTATTTTTAGATGCCGGAGCAGAATGGCGAAGTGCAGGCTGCTCGATGTGCTTAGGAATGAATCCTGATCAACTAAAACCAGGTGAGCGAGCAGCATCTACTAGTAATCGAAACTTTGAAGGCCGCCAAGGTAAGGGCGGGCGAACCCACCTAGTAAGTCCACTAGTAGCAGCAGCAACAGCGTTAAAGGGCACTCTAGCCTCACCGGCGGATTTGTAATATGGAAAAGTTTGTAAAGCACACTGGAAGTGCTCTACCGCTGCGTCGTAGCAATGTTGATACCGATCAGATAATTCCAGCGGTTTATCTAAAGCGAATTACGAAAAATGGCTTTGAGGATGGGCTATTTGCTGCCTGGCGCAGTGATCCAGCTTTTGAGTTAAATCAAAGTCAATACAAAGCGGCAACAGTTTTAGTAGCAGGCCCTGATTTTGGTACCGGCTCCTCCCGTGAACATGCAGTTTGGGCGCTACAAAATTACGGATTTAAGGTGGTCTTATCTAGCCGCTTTGCTGACATATTCCGAGGCAACTCGCAAAAGATGGGGCTGTTAACAGTTATCTTGACACAGGATGAGATTGAGAAAATTTGGCAAAGAGTTGAAAGTAAGCCAGATACACAATTCACTGTGGATCTAGCGGCAAAGACAGTTACATATGAGGCAAATACCCTTAGCTTTGCGATAGATGATTACACCCGCTGGCGCCTTATGGAGGGCCTTGATGACATTGGCCTAACCTTTACAAAAATTGATGAGGTTACAAAGTTTGAGGAAAAACGAATGAGTTTTAAGCCTAAAACACTACCTATTCGATAATTTAAAACTCTAAAGTAATTATTTAGAGTTTGACTAAATCGTTAAAACCCTTGAATTTAACTAATAATTTGATTGCGACACACCGATTCAGTTAATCAGTTATCTTAGATTTACCCAATAGATTTATTCATAGTTAAGCAAATGCTTAATGTTTACGCTTAAATAAGGGGATATGATGAATAAAGGACAATTTATCGCCTACCTCGCACCACAATTTGGCGATAGCAAGAAGGAAGCAGCTCGCGCAGTTGAGGTGGTATTTGATGCGATTGTTCGCAATATCTCAAAGGGCGACGATGTAATGATCAATGATTTCGGTAAGTTTAAGAAGGTTGACCGTCCAGCACGTAAGGGCCGTAATCCATTTACTGGTGAATCAATTCAAATTAAAGCCAGCAAAAAGGTTCGCTTTTTAGCTGCAAAGGGTTTGAAAGAGGTTATCTCTGGCGCCCGTAAATTAGGTCCAGCACCAACACCACCTGCAAAGGCTGTTGCTTCAAAAGCAGCACCAAAGGCAAAGAAGGGTGCTAAGAAATCAACAAAGAAGGCTGCCAAGAAATCACCAAAGAAGGCAAAGCGTCGTAAGTAAGATATTAATTAAATTAGCGGGATCTCACCATGAGATCCCGCTTTTTTACGCTCATTTATGGCCAAGATCATGATTAGTCGTAGAATTAAGCAGTGTCTACCGATCTGAAGATCTCCTATGCCCCACCGAGCGGCAAACCATTAGGAACCACAAATTGGTTTCGATTTGGCGCAGGATTAATAAAACCACTCTTAAATTTAATTGCTAAGCGTGATTGGCGTGGCGTAGAGAATCTACCGAAGAGCGGAGCGGCGATTGCCGTCTGCAATCACATCTCATATGTGGATCCACTGCTCTTTACCCATTTTCTTTATGACAATGGCAGAGCTGTTAGATATTTAGGCAAGGCATCCCTTTTTAAGATGCCAATAATTGGTCGAGTATTACTTGGTGCTGGACAGATTCCAGTCGAACGGGAGAGCAGTGTTGCCTCTCACTCATTGCAACATGCAATCGCATTCTTAAAATCTGGCCACCTATTAGGAGTTTATCCAGAGGGAACATTGACGCGAGATGCCAATTACTGGCCGATGAAGGCTAAAACAGGAATTGCTCGTCTTGCCATCTTGACCCAAGTACCGGTAATTCCATGTGCGCAGTGGGGAGCGCAAGAGATTCTTCCGGCATATAGTAAAAAGCCAAAACTATTTCCAAGAACTAAGGTTGTTGTTGTAGCTGGTGCGCCACTTGATTTTTCAAAGTGGTATGGCAGGGCTGAGGATCCGGTTGCCCTTGAGGAGGCAACAGCATATGTAATGAGTGCAATTACTAGATTACTTGAAGAGATACGGGGTGAGAAAGCACCTGCTGAAATTTTTGATCCAAGAAAATCAGAGCTGCCTCGAACTGGAAATTTTAAGCGGGAGCAAAAATGAAAAAGATTGCAGTCTTAGGATCTGGTGCGTGGGGAACAACCCTTGGTCAGGTAATGGTTGATTCTGGGCAACAGGTTTTAATTTGGGGTAGAAATAAAAAAGTAGTACGAGAGATTAATCGCCGTCATTCCAACCGTCGGTTTTTAAAAGGTATTGATCTACCGAAAGAATTAAAGGCAACAACTGATATTAAAGCGGTTTTAGAGTTTGCTGAGGTAATAGTGCTAGCAATTCCTGCTCAAACCCTGCGGGAGAACTTAGAAAATTGGAAAGGCTTTTTTCCAAAGGATCTACCAATAATTAGCACCTTAAAAGGAATTGAGGTGCAAACTCAATTTAGAATGACAGAGGTTACCCAGCAGGTACTTGGGGTTGATAAATCAAGATTAGGTTTGATTACTGGTCCAAATTTAGCAAGTGAGATAATTACTAGGCAGCCAGCCGGTGCGGTTGTAGCATCTGAAAATCCTGAGTTAATAACGCTTATGGAGCAGATATTTTCCACTAATTACTTTCGAATCTATCCATCTGTTGATCTAACTGGGTGTGAGTTTGCTGGCGCTGCTAAAAGTGTTATTGCAATAGCAGTTGGCATTGCAGTTGGTATGGGTTATGGCGAAAATACCCAAGGATTATTGATTACCCGTGGATTATCTGAGGTTGCCCGGCTTGGTGAAGCCTATGGCGCAAATCCCCTTACCTTCTTAGGCCTTGCTGGAATTGGCGACTTAGTTGCAAGTGCGCAATCACCACTTTCTCGAAATAGAAGTTTTGGTGAGGTATTAGGCAAATCTGGATCAATCGCAAAAGCTAGAACGCAAGTAGTAAAGACGGTTGAAGGTGTTTACTCAGCAGGTGCAATGTTAGAGATTGCACATCGAGTTGGTGTTGAGGTGCCAATTATTGAAGCTGTTTCAGATGTTGTAGCGGG
>Ga0209443_1000633_pt1 | contig 23471 bp, 20 predicted proteins | sample LauGreBMM110DCMD_2_FD_187571 | JGI IMG/M metagenome (GOLD analysis project Ga0209443, IMG submission 187571) | Freshwater lake microbial communities from Lake Michigan, USA - Su13.BD.MM110.DCMD (SPAdes) (version 2) | ecosystem: Environmental > Aquatic > Freshwater > Lake | place: Lake Michigan... | reverse complement strand
TTTTTCAAATAAATGATTAACCCCTTCATCGTTAAACTTGCTTGCCATTGTGCCAATAATAGGCAACTCTTCATTCGTAGCTGTCCACAAACTATGGTTTCGTTTGTACTGTTTACATACATCTGCAAAAGCATCTAAAGCACCAGCTTTATCAAATTTATTTACACAAACCACATCTGCATAATCAAGCATATTTATTTTTTCTAATTGCGATGCTGCTCCATACTCTGGCGTCATTACATACATACTTACATCGCAATAATCTAAAATACTTGCATCGCTTTGTCCTACGCCTGCACTTTCTAAAATAATAAAATCAAAATTTGCTTCTTTACAAATATCTATGGCTTCTTGAACGTAACTGCTTAATGCAGTATTATCATCTCTAGTAGCCAAACTACGCATATATGCCCTGCCATGGCTTATGCTATTCATTCTAATTCTATCGCCTAATAAGGCGCCCCCTGTTTTTTTCTTACTTGGGTCAACGCTAATAACGGCAATAGTTTTATCGGTAAAGTTGTTTAAAAAGCGGCGTACAATTTCATCTGTTACGCTACTTTTTCCTGCACCGCCCGTTCCAGTTATTCCTAAAACGGGTATAGTATTTGTTTGTGATGATTTAGTAAGTTTTGTTTCTACTCCATTTTCTGCATTGGTAATTTTTCTGGCAATAGTTCGTACATCTTTTACTTCGCCTAACGTCATTGCTTGTTTATATTGTCCATTACCCTTTAATGAAAAGTCGCAACTGGAAATTACATCTTCAATCATTCCTTCTAAGCCCATATGTCGTCCATCATCTGGACTATAAATTTTTGTAATTCCATACTTGTGTAGTTCCTCAATTTCGCTTGGTAAAATAGTACCACCGCCACCACCAAAAATTTTTATATGTTCACATCCATTTTCAACCAGCAAATCTTTCATGTATTTAAAAAACTCTACATGCCCTCCTTGGTAGCTAGTAATTGCAATACCTTGAGCATCTTCTTCTATAGCAGCTTCCACAATTTCTTTTACACTTCGGTTATGGCCAAGGTGAATAATTTCCACACCTTTGCTTTGCATAATTCTACGCATAATGTTTATGGCAGCATCATGCCCATCAAACAAACTGGCAGCAGTTACAATACGAACGTTGTTTTTGGTAGAAAAACTCATAATATTTATTTTGATTTCGCTGCTAAAAAATAAGCTAAAAGAGCTTACGCATCAATACTTAGTGTAAAAGCTGCATTCTCTTTTATGGCAGTTAATTATACAAACAATCTAACCACAAAAATACAACTTAGTTTTACAATACTTTCATTCAAAAACTTGCGGAATACCGTTACTTTTGCAGCCTATTTATTCTACAACATTTAACACGTATAAAAGTGATACATAATTTTAACGCTGGTCCCTCCATATTGCCTAAAGCTGTGTTTGAGCAAGCATCTGAAGCAGTTTTAAATTATACTAACAGTGGTTTATCTATTTTAGAAATTGGACACCGTACCCCCACTTTTCAAGCTGTTATGGATGAGGCTAAAGCTTTACTTAAAGAATTAATGAAATTAGATGATGACCATGAAGTGCTTTTTTTACATGGCGGCGCTAGTACCCAGTTTATGCAAGTGCCCATGAATTTGCTTAGTGATAAAGAAACTGCTGCCTATTCCGATACGGGTGTATGGAGTGCAAAAGCCATAAAAGAAGCTAAACTTTTTGGTAATGTTGAAATTGTATGTTCTTCAAAAGAAAGTAACTATACGTTTATACCTAAAGATTTTGCAGTACCTAACGATGCAAAGTATTTTCATATAACTACTAACAATACCATTTACGGAACGCAATGGCAAAAAATACCACATACTAGCAACTCGTTGGTGGCAGATATGAGTAGCGATATTTTAAGCAGAGTTTTAGACTTTAATAAATTTGATTTAATATATGCGGGGGCACAAAAAAATATTGGTGCAGCAGGTGTAAATATTGTAGTTATAAATAAAAATTGTTTAGGTAAGGTAAAGCGTAATATTCCAACAATACTAGATTACCGTAACCAAATTAAAGAAGGCAGTATGTTAAATACACCCCCAGTATTTGCAATTTATGTTTGCATGCTTACGCTACGCTGGTTAAAAGAGCAAGGTGGTGTTGATGCGATTGAAAAAATTAACAACGAAAAAGCCACAACCCTATATAGCGAAATAGATGCTAATCCTTTATTTAAAGGCACTGTAGCTGTTGAAGATAGAAGTAAAATGAATGTATGCTTTGTAATGGATAATGTAGAAATAGAAGAAAGATTTTTACAATATGTTAAAGAAAATGATATTTATGGTATAAAGGGGCACAGAAGTGTTGGCGGTTTCCGAGCATCTTTATATAATGCACTTCCGCTTGAAAGTGTTAACTATTTAGTAGAATTAATGAACAATTTTGCACAAAAAAATGCTTAAAATTATTTGGTGTATTTTTGCAACTAAGAAACCCTAATCCAGAATGAGTAATATAAAACCCTTTGCATCATTAAGGCCAGAAGCACAATTAGCTAAACAAGTAGCTAGTAAGCCTTACGATGTTTTAAATAGTGCTGAGGCTAAAATTGAAGCGCAAGGCAACCCAACTTCTTTTTTACACATAACAAAAAGCGAAATTGGCTTGGCAGATGATATTGATATACACGCTCAACTAGTGTACGATAAAGCCAAAGAAAATTTAGATGCTTTTATTAGTCGTAATATTTTATTTAAAGAAAGTAAACCTTGCTATTACATCTATCAATTAATCATGAATGGAAGAAGTCAAACTGGTTTAGTGGCCACTAGCAGTATAGATGATTATGAAAATAATTTGATAAAAAAACATGAGTTTACAAGGCCCGAAAAAGAGAAAGATAGAATTGACCATATGAGGACTATTGGGGCACAAACGGGGAATGTTTTTTTAGCCTATAAAAACGTGGCAGACTTAGATACCTTAATAGAGGATTGGAAAAAAGGCAAAAACCCGGTATACGATTTTACTGCAGACGATGGAATACAACACACTATTTGGATTGTAAATGAAGAAACCTCGATAGAAAACATTACCACCATTTTTAGTGAGCAGGTACCTTGCACTTATATTGCCGATGGGCACCATAGAGCAGCAAGTGCTGCAAAAGTGAAAGCTGTTTTAGGTAACGATGCAACGGAGGAAGCAAATTATTTTTTAACAACGTTGTTTCCATCTAACCAGTTAAAAATAATGGATTATAATAGAGTAGTAAAAGATTTAAATGGTTTAAACGAAGCAGATTTTTTAAAAAAAATTGAACAGAAGTTTGATTGCGAAAAAGTAAGTACAGCCTTTTCTCCAAAAAACTTACATGAGTTTGGGCTCTATTTAAATAATCAGTGGTACAAACTAACCTCTAAAGAAAATACGTTTACAACAGACCCCATTGGCATTTTAGATATATCTATTTTAAGTAATAATATTTTAGAGCCCATTTTAGGTATAGCCGACCAACGCACCGATAAGCGTATTGATTTTGTGGGTGGAATTAGAGGATTAACCGAATTAGAAAAAAGAGTGAACAGTGGTGAAATGACGGTGGCATTTAGCCTTTACCCCGTAAGTCTTGAGCAATTATTTGATATAGCCGATAGCGGTAATGTAATGCCTCCAAAAAGCACTTGGTTTGAACCTAAATTAAGAGACGGATTATTAACACACCTAATTACAGCGTAATGTTTTTGGGTTGTATCTTTAGTACATGAAAAAAAGAGTTGCCTGTATTTTATTAACCTTTTCAATAGCGGTAAGTTATTGCCAAGATGCTGCACAGCTGCATGAAACTGGTCGTACTTTTATGATACAAGGCGATTATGCTAATGCCATTATTGTATTGAATAAAGCTCTTAGTTTACAGCCAAGTAATATTGATATAGCAAAAGATTTATCGCTCAATTATTACTTTAGCAACAATACTAAAAAAGCAATGGAAACCATGAAGCCATTGTTAGATAGAGAAGATGCAGATGATAAATGTTATCAAATAGCCGGTGATATTTTATTAGCCAATGATGATCCTAAAGAGTGTGAAAAATTATACAAAAAAGGAATAAAAAAATTTCCTACTAGTGGATCTTTATATAATGAGTTAGGCAAATTAATGTGGGCACAAAAAAGTTACGAAGCAATTAAAATATGGGAAAAAGGCATAGAAGTTGCTCCAAGTTTTTCTAAAAATTATTTTAATGCTAGTAAGTATTATTATTTTAGTACCGATAAAGTGTGGAGTATTATTTATGGAGAAATATTTTTAAATATGGAACCCATGAGTACCTCATCTCCCGAAATAAAAAACATCTTATTAGACAGCTATAAAAAACTTTTTGTAGATGCCGATGTAGAAAAAAATAAAAATGTTAATAGCCCTTTTGTACAGGCTTTTTTACAAACTGTTTTTAAACAGTTCAGCGTAATTTCATCTGGCATAAATACTGAGTCGTTAATTATGCTTCGTACCCGTTTTGTTTTAGATTGGTTTAATGATTTTGGCACTAAATTCCCTTACCGTTTATTCGATTGGCAAAAACAATTATTACAAGAAGGAGTTTTTGAAGCCTATAATCAATGGATATTTACGGCTGCAAATAATTTACCTGCCTATCAAAATTGGACAACCACCCATTCTAGAGAATACGAAGAAATGAATCGTTTTCAACGAGGCCGAATTTTTAAAGTCCCTACCGGACAGTATTATAAATAAGTATATTACGCAAACAAAACTATAGTAAAAGCTATCCTAATTGAAGTAAGATGGTTTTTTTTTATTACCTTAGATACATAACGATTATATATGAATTACACAGATTGCTTATTTAACTTTTTACAACACCAATTAACCAATTTTCCTAAGCCAGATATGTTTGCGGCAAAAGAAAATGGCAGCTGGAGACTGTATAGTACACAAGAAGTAAAAGATACCGTAGATAAATTAAGCCTAGGCTTATTAGCCCTTGGTATTGGTGGTGGAAATAATATTCCTGTTGAGCAACAAGATAAAATTGCCTTAATAAGTAAAAACAGGCCAGAGTGGTTAATGTTAGATTTTGCATGCCAACAAGTTGGAGTTTGCCTTTGCCCTATTTACCCTACAACCAATGTAACGGAATTAGCATTTATTTTTAATGATGCTGAGGTAAAATATGCTTTTGTTAGCGATGAAGAAATTTTAGCTAAAACCAATAGTATAAAAAATAAAGTGTCAAGTTTAAAAACAATTTATTGTTTTGATAAACTAGAGGGCTCCACCTACTGGGAAGAAATGTTGCAAGAACCAACACCAGAAAAGACAGCTACCTTAACAAAAATTAAAAGCGAAATAGTACCACAAAATTGTGCCACCATTATTTATACAAGTGGTACTACAGGCACACCTAAAGGCGTAATGCTTAGCCACAGCAATATTGTTAGCAATGTGCTTAATGCAAAAAAAAGCTTTCCTTTTGAAGTAGATAGTACTAAAAAAGCATTAAGTTTTTTACCGCTCAACCATATTTTTGAGCGAATGGTTAGTTACATATACATATCGAGTGCAAATAGTATTTATTATGCACAGAGTTTAGAAACCATTGGAGATGATATAAAAGAGGTGAAACCTAATTTATTTACAACTGTACCTAGATTATTAGAAAAGGTATATGAAAAAATTGTTGCTAAAGGCACAGCGCTAACGGGTATTAAAAGAAAACTATTTGATTGGAGTTTGGCTTTAGGTGACCAGTATGATACCAGAGGAAAAAGTGCTTGGTATAAAATACAATTAGGCATTGCTAATAAACTTGTATTTAGTAAATGGAGAGAAGGATTAGGCGGAAATGTTGAATTAATAATTACAGGAGGTGCTGCTTGCCAGTTACGTTTATTAAGAGTTTTTAATGCCGCAAAAATACCCATTAGAGAAGGATATGGCCCAACTGAAAATTCGCCAGTAATTACTGTAAACCCAAAAAACGATTTAAGAATAGGCACTGTTGGTCCATGTATTGTTGGGCAAGAGATAAAGTTAGAAGCCGATGGTGAAATTTGTGTAAAAGGGCCAAGTGTAATGCTGGGTTATTATAAACGCCCCGAATTAAATGCCGAAACGATTATAGATGGATGGTTACATACCGGAGATATTGGAGTGCTTGAAGATGGCAAGTATTTAAAAATTACCGATCGAAAAAAAGAGTTATTTAAAACAAGTGGCGGAAAATATGTTGCCCCATCTCCTATTGAAAATAAAATGAAAGAAAGCCCTTTTGTTGAGCAAATGATCATTATTGGTGCAGAGCAAAAATTTGTTGGGGCTTTAATTGTACCTTCTTTCCCTAGCTTACAGGAGTGGATGAGGCATAAAGATATTCCTTTTACCACCCCCGAAGATGCTGTACATAATCCAAAAGTTTTAGCACTTTACAGAGAGTTGATAGACTCTTTTAATAAATTTTTTAACCATGTAGAGCAAGTTAAAAAATTTGAATTACTCCCAAATGAATGGACCGTAGATACTGGTGAACTAACACCAACACTTAAACTAAAACGAAAAGTAATTATGGAAAAATATAAAGAGGCTATTGAACGAATTTATAGTTAAATAAAAAGCCATTCATTTAAATTGAATGGCTTTTTTGTAGCCCCTACAGGAATCGAACCTGTATCTTCAGAATCGGAATCTGAAATTTTATCCATTAAACTAAAGAGCCAAGTGATGTAGGATGGTTGATGTACGATGTTAAGTAATGCCTTATTATTTACGACACCCCTATATCCCAAATCGTATACTTTATCACGTACTAAACTTTACAATATTACTACCAAATATTTTTACCGCAATTGCTATAAGTATTACACCAAAAAATTTACGTACAACAGCCATCCCATTGGGTCCAAGTACTTTTTCAATCCACTTTAACGAGACTAATACCAAATAAATTACAATACAATTTATTAAGATACCTATTAAAATATTGGCATCTGCATAGTTGGCTTTTAAACTCATTATAGTAGTAAGGGTACCGCTACCTGCAATTAATGGAAAGGCTATTGGCACAATATTTCCACTTTTAGCATTTTTATCTGGTTTAAAAAATTCTAAGCCAAGCACCATTTCTAACCCCAAAATAAAAATAACTATACTACCAGCAACTGCAAAGCTTTTAACATCTAACCCAAGCACTTTTAAAAACTCTTGCCCTAAAAACAAAAACAAAATCATCAAACCTCCACTAGCAAAAGTAGCCTGACCTGATTTTATTACTCCGCCCATTTTTTCTCTAAGTGCTGCTAAAATAGGTATAGAGCCTAGCATATCAATTACTGCAAACAAGGTAAATGACACGGTTAGTATTTCTTTGAATGCTATTTCGCTAAAATTCATATCTGCTAATTTTTACAAAGATAAAAGGGGATTTTGTAAATGTTATACTTATTAGGTTTTGATAGCTAAAACTTAATTTTTACCATTACTTAATTGTACTTTAATTTTTTGCAAACAATTTATGCAAAGGCAGTCCGAATATTTATTTTCGACATAATTTTTTTCTTTTTCAGATAGCTTAATAGTGCTGCATTGGCATAAATAAATACTACCCACTTTACACTCAAATTTTTGAACACAAGATGGGCAATATTTTATTTCGTGTAAACTCATAGTTAAAAATTAAAGCGAACCCCACCAAAGAAATTCGTACCTAAAGCATTGTAGCCACTTACTTCTATATAATCGCTGTCTAAAATATTTCTTACATCAACAAAGACAGTGACCTTGTTTTTATTAAAAGAGTATTGGGTATATAAATTAAGTAACGCATAGTTTTGTAGTGTAACATATTTTGTAGTAAATGTTGTGTTATCAAAATAAGCATCTTCTCTTTTGCCAAATGCAGCAATATTAGTGCTAACATAGAGTTGTTTGGTAACCTGATAGCCAATGTTTAAACCAAAGCTAGTTTTTGGCCTGCGTAGCAAATTAAAGAATGTTGTATCTTCTCCTGCGCCTGTTTTAGTACTGATATTTCCATCTACAAAATTAAAAAAGCCTTTTAACGATAAATTTTTTACTCCTGTGTATGCTGCTTCTAATTCCAAACCATTATCTTTTTGTTTATCTTGATTTATATATTGAGCTTGAAATGTTGTTGAATTAAAATAGAAGAACATTACATCTTTAATCGTTCTATTATAATAAACCACTCTTGCATTAAATTGATTATTCTTACTAAAGTATTGTACACCAAGTTCAGTATTTAAAGAAGCCTCTGGCTTTAATTGTTTATTACCATACTCGCTGTATAATTGATATAAAGAGGGCACTCTGTAACCACTTGATAAGTTTGTAAATAATTTTACTTTATTATTTATTAAGTAAGATGGATTAATATTAAATACATAATTACTTCCGTACTCCGAGTGAATATTTAAACGATTACCAAACTCTATATTAAACCCTTTTTGTGTAGCAATAGTTGCTGCTGCATAAATACCTAGTTGATTTTGCTTTAAACTATCTTTTCCTAACTCAGATTTAAATGGACCAAAAAAACCTATTGAGCTATACAATTGATCGCTATTAGATATTCTAAAATCTGCACCAAATGTTAGTTTAACTGTCTTGTTAAGATCAATCCCAGCAAAGGTTTCAATATAATGCTCCTTACCTTTATAAGCTCCTTTACTGTAGGCATCAAAACCATTTCTGCTTTTAATACTATCATCAATAAATACTCTATCAATAATATTGTGACTATATAAAATATTTAGTTTTCCTTTTTTTAAGTCAACAGCTGTTTTAATACCTACTTGTGTACTTTTTTGTTTGTAGGTATAGTCTTGTTCATCTGTAAAAGCACCTTGGTCAATATCTCCGTTTACTTGTGTGTATCTAAAAAATGGTTGCAAATACACTTTATTAGTAGCTTTAAAACCTACATTAGCTTGTACACTATTTTGATTATACCCATCTCTATCCCCATTTACAGATAATGTTTCGTTTATCCCTTTTGTTGTTGTATTAGAATAGTTAACAGAATAATCAATTTTATCTTTTGTGCCATTTACACCCATATTTCCTCTAAAAGTATTGTTGCTACCATAGCTTGCTAAGCCATTTACACCAAGCGCTTTAGTACCCCCTTTCTTTGTAATTATATTTATTACACCAGCTATAGCATCGCTACCATACAATGTACTTTGACTACCTTTTAAAATTTCAATTCGTTCAACATTATCAATAGCCATATTGCGTAAATCAAAATTACCCCCAATGCCACTTGCATCATACACTGGTATGCCATCAATAGTAATTAAAGTAAAGGCTGGGTTTGCTCCTCGTACATACACACTTTTATCTTTTCCAATATTACTATTAAAGCCATTGATATACACTCCAGTTTTTTCGGTAATCAGTTGTGTAATATCTCTACCACCTGCTTTTTGTAATTCCTCTTGCGTAATTACATTTAATACTTTACCCGTAGCAGAAGTTTTTAACGGGAATTTTGTGGCCGTAATAACCACTTCATCTAAAAGTTTGGTACTGTCTTGTGCTTGTGCGTAACTACTGATAAGTACAGCAGCCGCAATAAAAATTTTCTTTTTCATTTTTTTGAAAAATTTTTTTGTTGTGACTGCTTTCTGGAAAAATGTAATTGAAGAAAATCAACTACGGCGAAATGTAAATGCCTTACGGCTTTTAAACTCCATGCCTTTCACCCGAAAGCTTTGAATGATTGTTTATAGGCCTGGCAGGTCTTCTGGCTTAACCCATTTCTAACTTCCTTCCCATTCAATTTTAGTTAATGAACAGTGGTTTATTAGTTAGAAACCAAACGCCCCTCCTGAGCTAAGCCGAAGGAAGAGGGGTTGGGGTTTTACAGCTACGGGGATAGCTCCTGATTTTAACAGGATTCCCTTTTAATTCCGATTTTGACAATCGAAAACCAAATCTATTACAAATGTAGGGAGATTAAAATATAAATTAGCGTAATAAAAGAATATTTCCTTTTTTAACTACTTTGCCACAAGGTAAAGTGCATTTTAAAAAGTAAATATAATTCGCTGGGTCGGCTGGTTGCCCTTTGTATTTTCCATTCCAGCATTCATAATGATTAGTTGTATTAAACACTACTTCTCCATAACGGTTAAAAATTATAAAACTAAAATTTTGTACTCCTCTATAATAATTTAAGCCAAAGCAATCATTTATACCATCATTATTTGGTGTAAACGAATTGGGTAACTGCATATTATTTTTAGAAAAATCTGCAATAACAAGAATACTATCTTTTCCAAAACAAATATTATCATTGGTACCAGATACATAATATTTAGTTGTTGTAATTGGATTAGCAAGTACGTTTTGATTAATACTAGAATTCAACGTTTCGGAAGGTGTCCATAAATATTTTATTGCTCCGCTTACGCTGAGTTTTGTATAAGGCAATACGCAATTAACCTCGTTAGATTTTGCTATAGATAAAACTGGAATTGGATAAATAAAAATTTCGACAGAATCTTTTGCTATACAAGCATTACTAGTATAGCTTAAAAAAAATTTAGTCGTTTTATCTATTGTTGCAATTGGGTTTTGTGCATTACTATCATCCACTTTATTTATTGGCGTCCAACTATATGTACCTACTCCAGCCCCATTACCAAACAAGGTTGTAGCTATAACACCATTTGAGCAAATAGTTTTATTTTTTCCTGCATCAACGGTTACTATTTTAGAAATTACAGAAGTATTTGTACTGTCTTTGCAACCATTAACATCTGTAGCAATTAATTTAACATTAAATGTATTTTCACTTGAATAGATATGCGTTTCATTCTGATTAGATGAAAAAGTGTTATCGCCAAAATTCCATTGCCAAAATTGTATGGGATTTGTATTGGTAAAGGCAAGGCCGTTAAAGTTAAAACTATTACAAGTAATTAAAGATGGATTGATACGAACAGAATCAATATTTGGTTTAAAAATAATTGTTGGAAACAGGTTAGGAAGATTAAAAAGGTTTGCACCATTTGAACCTGATGTTGCACCCCAAGGATTATTACCATCTGTGGTAATTACTCCATTTGTACCACCTATATTTATTGAGGTAACATTTAAGGGCATTGTAGCTGAATTAATAAAGAGCGTACCTCCTCCGCCACCGCCGCCAGGCCCTAATCTACCAGCAGGTAAAATATTACTGATTACATCTGCTCCCTTGCCTCCTTTTGTTTCTACAATTACATTATCTAAAAATTTATTTACAGATAATATAACTGAACCGCCACCGCCACCGCCATACATTCCATCATCGCACATACCAGAGACACATTCAATAGCATCTCCACCATTAGCCATTAATTTTGCTCCAAATGAAATAAGGGTATCTGCAATAATTATTGCAATACCTCCACCTCTGCTGTTTGCAAAGTATGCACCTGAATTTTCATTTTGTGCATGTCCTGAACCTCCACCACCACCCATAAATATTTTATTAGCAATAGTACTATAACTCAAGCTATGTCCACCTATACCCCTGTTATCAAATGGTGCATTGCCGCATGTATCGGACTGATAACCTCCAAAGCCACCACTACCTGCATTTGCCCCACCGCCACCACCACTATTATTACTTAACCCACCACCACCAGCATTTGCAGGGCTTCCTTTTCCTTTTAGTAAATTAGTAGATAATGTGGTAATTCCTTCTCCTTTAAACGCTGCATTTTTATTGGGTAATGTATAGTTATAATTATTTTCGCTACAAGTAACAGAAGATAAACCGCTTTCATACTTTCCGTATGTAAAGCCTCTACCTGTAACATTTATGTGTGTTTGTAGTTCAATTTTTCTTGCACTTAAAACGAGTACTCCTCCTTTTTTGCCATCCCAACTATCACATACATACTCCCCATCATAACTGGCATATTCCGCATATGGTACTCTTACTAATTGCACTAACCCATTTGGTATATCGTACCTTCGTTGAGTTGTGTATTTTAATTTTAATACATTACCCACTTTACTTAACACTATATTCAGTTCATAGTTTCCTGCATTATGATAGTTAGTAATTTGTCCGAAATTTGCAGTGTTACTGGTATCAATATCTACACCTTTCATTTGAATGATTAAAACAGTATCATTAGCGTTAAAAGCGGAGGCATCTAAAATAGAAATTTCATTTTTGCAAATGTCTAATGCTGTTACTTCGGCATAATTGTTTACCACAATCGGCGGTTCATGTAAAATTATATTTGATTGTGTTGTTCTTTTTAAATTTGCTTGAGCAAGTACATTAAATGGAATAATAAATAAGAAAAATAAAATTACTTTCATTTTAATTTTTTTAACTCTAATAATTCAATCTTACCCCAAAACCTATCCCCATATCACTATCATAATGTGTAGTTACAGAAATATTTTTAGCTGCAATATATTGCAATCCTGCCATATATTCCTTATCGGTATTTTCCATAAAACTAAAACGTTTATCGTCTGCAAATAATTTTCGCTTTGCCAATTTTGCGTTTGGTATTTCGGGGTTTGGTGCTTGGTCTTTGTAGGTAAAAACCCTCCCCATACCAGCCATCATATGGTACAGTATGTGACAATGAAAAAACCAATCGCCTTCTGCATTTGCATTAAATTCTAAAGTGTCTGTTTCCATAGGCATAATATCCACGATATTTTTAAGTGGTACATAATCGCCTTGTCCGTTTAGCAATCTAAAATCGTGACCGTGCAAATGTATGGGATGGCGCATCATGCTACCATTGTATATAACAATTCTTCTTTGATAATGGCTTTGGCAATATTGCAAACTAACAATACAAGTGCTAATATTTTAGGCTTCATATTTTTTTATTTATCAACAACTCCCAACCTGCAATTCTCTTTTTTAAATTTGAAACCGTGTTCGTCATTTTCTTTTTTTCGCCTAAAACAATTGCTTTTTTTGCAGCATCAATAGCAGCTGGGTAGTCTTTTAAATCTGCTAATATTTTTTGCTTTAAATTAGGGTAATAAAAGTTTTCAGCATCTAACTTTTCTGCATCATTCAACCATTTTACTGCTTGTTTAAAATCTCTGTTTGTAGCATAGTAGTAAGAGGCAGATTGAAACAATAATTCTGCATCCTGTACTTTATCTATACTAATATGCTTTTGTATTAATGCCATTGTTTTTTCATCAGCTTTACTTTTTAGTGGAATTTTTACCATAGTATTTTCCCATATTATTTTCAAAAAGCCCTCACCTTTATTATTTATATCGTTTAGCTCTATGGTAAATGTTTCGTAAAAATTTTTTATTTTTTCTACAGGCACTGCAAAACGAACTACATCTTTTTTTGCATCATAGCCGCTACTGCCGTGCAATGTAGTGTCAGTATTTACGATTATCGTCCAGCTAGTTTTACTAGGTATGGTAAATAATGCGTATTTACCTGCTGCTAATGTTTGGTCACCAAATACAATTTCTTCGTTTGTTTGTAATGATGTAGCATTGCTTGCACCTGTACGCCATAGGCTATCCATTGGTACTAAATCGCCAAATATTTTTCTGCCTCTTGCCAGTGGCCTTGCATAGGTTACTTTTATGATTGTGCTTCCTATTTCTTGTTCAAAAGATGCTTCAGGGCTTGGAGAAGTACTTTTAATACGTATTTTTTCTTGTGCAAAAATATTTGTTGCTATCGTAAAACATATAGCTACTAAAATTATCTTTTTCATTTTTAATATTTGTTGGTTAATTATTTTGTTACATTAAAAAAAGTATATTCGAATTTTATCATAAATCCGTTTGGTGCTGTCCTCGTCATCGAACTGTATAATTCTTTTCGATAGGCAACATCTATACGGGCTTGGCTACGTATAATAAATTGTACCGATGGCACTATATCTAAATTTGACTTTCCGTTTTGATTTAATGTTTGCCCTAAAAACTCACACATTAAGTTTATGTTGGTTTGATTTAAGCTTGTATATGTTTTAGGATACATTAACTTACCAATAGATAATGTATAGTTGGTAGCATTGTTACTTTGTGTAGAAGGAAATTTATAATCTGGCTTATTATCTAATGCTCTTTCATAACTAAGCGATGAACTTACCGCCACTTTATTTACCAACTTAGTTGCAACTAAGCCTCCTTCATAACCGGTGTTGTGTCCCATTGTTTCTATTTCTTCTTGGTGCAAATCTGCTCTATTTTTACTATACCTACCATACAATGCCATTCTAAAATGTTTATGTATATCATCGCTACTAAAAAAACGATATTTAGCATAAATACTACCGCCTTCTGTTTTTAAACCTCCTGTGCTTCGGTTGCTATGGAAGCTTTGTACATGCACCATCCATTTGGCACTTATACCCCACATTAACTCGGGCATAACATGATAGTTTAGTGTGCCATTTTTTTCGTACATAAAGCTATTCATTGCTCTTATGCCTATGGACCCTGTAGGCATATTACTTGCAGGTTCTGTCATTACAAAAAGCTCTTGAGCGTTGGCTTTAGAAGTTAGTAAAATACAAATTATACTGATTATTCTTTTCATTTGTTATATTCTTTTTAAATGAAAAATACCTTCATTGCCTTTGCTGTAGGTAGTATATCTTGCAAATGACTTTGCCAATTTTTTGTGCTCTTTAGTGGTTACATAACCTTTATCTAATACTCTTACTTTGGCAACACCATTCAATGTTTGTGCCTTTGTATCAATAAAAATATATTTATCTATTTGCTTATTGTCTTCTACAGTTTGATTTCTAAAATTAATAAATAACACCATAGATCCAACAAAAAAACCTGCTTTTTCTACTTTGTCCTTAAACGTTTTTGGAGAAAGGGTATTGTTGTTTTTTAAACGTACAATAAACAGATTTTTGTTCAAATCAATATCTACGTTTTCTACCTCATCTATTGTTTTCAACTGCTTATTTATTGCATTGCTACACATAGAGCAAGTAAGGCCTGTAGCCATTATTTCTACTTTTGTTATTTGTGCATTGGCTATAATTGCAAATACAAAAGACAGTATTACTAAACTAGTTTTTTTCATATAAAAATTTTATACGTGAAGGCTTTTAAAAGTCTGCACAATTTTAATGTACTTATTTAATTGTTTCTGTTACTTTACCACAACCCAACATCATACTACCGTAGTATGGATTTTTAACTACATTTTCTTTACTTAACCAATCGGCTCCCTTGCCATCATTTGCCATAGGACAATGTTGTAAATACACTGGTGTTGAAGCTTTGGTAACTTTTATAAAAGCAACCATATTAGTAGACAAATTGCTAAATGCATCTCTTTGTGCAGCCACATCTTTGTTTGTGCTAATTAGTGCAGCATCTGCTTGTAATGCTTTCTCTGCTTTCATAAAAGCCATATGGTCGTCCATTTTCATTTTAGTCATATCAATACCATTTAATGAAGCTAATAATGCAGTAGCTTTTTCCGCAGCAATTTTTGCATCTGTTTTTACCAAGGCGTCTTTTACTGCAAAGTAATTATCGTAAATAGCTTGTACCTGATTTACATCTTGCTTAGCTTCTACAGGCTTTGTTTCAGTAGGCGTAGCAGGTATTACACCGTGGTTATGTCCACTATGTGTATCTTTTGATTCAACTTTTAAAGCGGCTACAGTTGCAACAGGTTTTGCTTTTCTTTCATATTGGCAACAGCCGTGTAGGTTTTCATAAACTGCATCTGGTGCTAAAAAATTATCACTATCATATCCAACTAAAGCAATATTTTTTAAAATATCATTTGCTGTTGTTTTTTTGCTATCATAAGTAATGGTTGCCATTGCGGTTTCTTCGTTCCATACTGTTTTACTAAGCTTTTTTTGTGTGCCTGCTTTTTCAATTTTTGTTTTACACATACCACAGTTGCCGTATACTTTTAAAGTTTCGGTTTTACTATTTTTTATTTGTGCAAAAGATATTGTTGATAGTACCATTAATGCTGCTATTGAAAATAATAATTTCATTTTTCTAAATTTTATAGTGTAAAATAATTTTATTGCGTAAATGCATAATAGCCTAAGCACATTTAAGTGTAGGCTTAAAAAAGAAAAGAATAAATCAAATTAAAAAAGTGCAATACAAAACATTAAAGCTTTGTTTATGTATGTTAGGGGGGGGATGGTAATTTGAATAGGTAAACTGATCAATAGAATTTAATTGATACGGGAATGTATTTACTGTTGTACTTACTATTTGTACATAATTAGTCGATAAAAAATCGGATATCGAACTTTTTTGGTGATCCGTTTTTAATTTAAAGGCTTTGTGTTCATCTTTACAACACCCTCCTTTTTTTTCCTTCATTCCGCACTTTCCACATTCCGATGTATCATCCCCATCCCACAAGCTAGCGCCAACATACTCATTCATACAATAATGCAAATGCATTGTTGCACCCATAGTTGCAAAACTATAGGTAATAAGTATTAATATAACTAAGGCCTTTTTCACCTAGCAAAGTTACACTATATTTATCTTGTAAATGTTAAAGTTTTGTAGTTTTAAAAGGGTTGAATACGTTAAAAAAATTATCTTTCAGTATGGCTACAAAATCAAAACTAACCTTATTCGACTTTACCATGATAGTGGTAAGCCTTGTAATTGGTATGGGCATTTTTAGAACGCCAGCTAATGTGGCTAAAGCATCACCAGATACCTTTTTATTTTTTGCTGCATGGATTGCTGGTGGCTTAGTTGCATTTTGTGGTGCACTTACGTATGCCGAAATTGGCAGTCGACTACCGGTTACAGGAGGCTACTACAAAGTATTTTCGTATGCCTACCACCCCAGTATTGCCTTTGCCATAAACTGTGTAATATTAGTAAGCAATGCAGCATCCTTAGCTATGGTGGCGTTAGTTGGTGGCGAATATATTACGGCCATTTTTGTTCCGTTAAGTAAAGATGTTGAATGGATAAAAATTGCAGCTAATGCTAGTTACATTCAAACCATACAAATAACTATTGCAATAGTAGCTATTCTCCTTTTTTACGGAGTAAATTTATTGGGTTTAAAAATGAGTGCAAAAACACAAAATGTATTAACCCTTATTAAAATTATTTTAATCTTATTATTAATTACACCGTTATTTTTTGCAGATGCTCAAGCTAGTAGTCAGGTAATAAACACATCAACTATTTCGCCAACTTTTATGGAATATATAAAAGCATTTGGAATTGGCTTAGTAGCTGTAAGCTTTACCTACGGAGGTTATCAGCAAACCATAAATTTTGGTGCAGAGGTAGATAAGCCTACTAAAAATGTACCAAGGGGTATTTTTTTAGGTATTGCCATCATTATTATTTTATACTTAACTATAAACTATGCCTATATAAAAGTAATTGGGTTTGAAAACCTAAAAGACACAAAAAATATTGCCGCAGTAATGGCCTCCAAAGTATTTGGTATAAATGCCGAACGTATTTTATCAGGCTTTTTATTTTTAAGTGTATTAGCTTATGTAAACGTACTTTTAATGAGCAACCCAAGGGTTATGTTTGCAATGAGCGAAGATAAAATTTTACCCCCCCTATTTGGAAAAAGAAATACTAAAACAGATGTGCTTACCACCTCATTAACTACGTTTGCTTTACTCTGTATTTTTATTGTTTTTTGGGCAAAAGAGTTTGATAAAATATTAAGCTTTACCATTTTTTTAGATTGTTTTGGAATGGTGCTTTCGGCAGCTACTATATTTATTTTACGTAAAAAAACAAAGCATTTAGATGATACCGGTATTTATAAAATGAAGTTATTTCCTTTAATGCCTATTCTATTTATTGCCGCCTATATTTTTGTAGGCATAAGTATTTCGTTAGATTATAAACCAACTGATATATTAGCCAAATTTGGCATAGCTAATGCTGCTACTATTGGTTTAGCTGTAATGGGTGGGTTTATTGGGTTGTATTTTATACTGACTAAACTTACTAATACCCATAAATAACCGTTTATATAAAACACTACGCTACTTTACCAAATACTGTTATATTTTTGTTGTATGCGTTACATTTTTAGCTATTTAGTTTTTAGTATTGTTTTTTTTACCCATGCCACCGCTCAAAAAAAATGGAGCCTATTAGAGTGTGTTAATTATGCCATGGAAAATAATATTGGTGTAAAACAAACTGCCTTGCAAGCCAAGTTTAGCGATTTACAATTAAAACAAGATAAGCAAGGGCAATATCCAACCCTTAATCTTAATAATAATTATGGCGTAAGTTTTGGGCGACGAGAAAATCCAACCACGGGTATTTTTGAAGACCAACGCTTTTTTAATACCGGATTAAATATGCAAAGTAGTGTAGGTATTTTTAATTGGTACAGTCAAAAAAACAGAATAGCAGCCGATAACTTGGAAGTAAAAGCCAGTTATGCACTAATTGATAAACAAAAAAATGACATCGCTCTTTCAATTGCATCAAGCTATTTACAACTATTATTAAATGTAAAACAAAGCGAAATTGTAAACATACAGCTTCAACAATCAAAACAACAACTTGTAAACACCCAGAAGTTAGTAACTGCAGGTACTTTGCCAGAATTAAATGCAGCAGAATTGGAAGCCCAAGTTGCAAGAGATAGTGCAAATTATATAGCAGCTAAAGGCAATACAGAACAAAGCGTTTTAAGCCTAAAAAATTTAATGAATTTTGATGCTGCCCAACCTTTTGAAGTAGATACGCCGCCGGTTGAAAAAATATTTATTGAAGACATTGCTTCCTTACAACCAGATGCGGTTTATAATTTAGCTTTAGCCAACATGCCCCAGCAGCAGTTTAATAACTATAAATACCTAGCAGCAGAAAAAAATAAAAACGCTGCAAAAGGTGCAATGATGCCCTCTATTGGTGCATTTGGAGGCCTAAATACAAATTATATATATTTTAAATCTGCAATTCCAAATTTTGCGGCTACAGGACAATTTATACCATCTGGCTTAATTGTAAATAATGGTGCCAATACGTTAAATGTTTTACAACCCGAAATTAAAGAAAATGGAACCTTTAGAAATATAACTCCTAATCCATTTTTCACCCAATTAAGTGCAAACTTTGGACAAAATATCGGTATTGGTATTAGCGTACCCATTTTTAATGGTGGCGCCTTAAAATCTACTTACCAAAGAAGTAAACTTAGTTTAAAAAGCTTAGAACTTACCAAAGAGCAAGACAATCAAAAATTAAAACAAGATATTTACACAGCACACTCCTTAGCAGTTGTTGCCTTAGAAAAATTTAACGCTAGCAAAAAAAGTGTAGAAACAGCAGAACGTAGTTATGGCTTTGCCAATAAAAGATATGCTATTGGTATGCTTACTACGTTAGAGTTAATTACGAATCAAAATAATTTATTAAGAGCAAAATTAGAGTATAGTCTTAATCAGTTTGATTATGTTTTTAAAATGAAGGTGTTAGAATTTTATAAAGGAATGGGGTTAAAATTTTAAGAAAGAGGAATTACATAAAAAGGTTAAACGAACTACAAAAAAAATAGTATGAGTAAAAAATTAAAGTGGATTTTGATTAGTGTAGGCGCTTTATTAGTGCTGTTAACTATTTTATCTAAAGCTGGTGTTTTTGGTAAAGATGAAGGTAAAAAAGTAACTGCCGAAAAGGTACAAAAACGTACCATTATTGAAGTAGTAAATGCTAGTGGTAAAATTTACCCAGAGATAGAAGTAAAAGTTAGTCCGGAAATAAGCGGCATAATTACAGAGCTAAATGTACTAGAAGGCGATACCGTTAAAAAAGGACAAGTGTTAGCCAGAATTGATGCTGACCAATATAATATACAGCGTAGCCAAGCAGCTGGTGGTGTGGCACAATCCCAAGCACAGGTAAATGCATCGCAAGCAAATGTAAGTAACTCACAGGCTGCACTAGACGCATTAAATGCACAGTTGGAACAGAGCCAACGCAACTACACCAGATTAAAACAATTATTTGATGAAAAAGTAATAAGTCGTAGCGAATTAGAGTTAGCCGAAGCAAGTTTACGAAGTGCTAAAGCTAACTATAACGCAGCTTTACAAGGCATAAAAGGCGGTAGTGCAAATGTACAAAGTGCACGAGCAGGTGTACAACAATCGCAAGCAACATTACAAAGAGCAAATAAAGATTTAAGCAGAACTATTATTACTGCACCAACAGATGGAGTAGTAAGTTTATTAAATGTAAAAAAAGGAGAGAGTGTATCGGGTAATAGCTTTAATGTAGGTACCGAAATTTTACGTATTGCAGATATGCAAAAAATTGAAGTACGGGTTGATGTTGGCGAAAACGATATTCCTAAAGTAAAATTAGGCGACAGTGCTTTAATAGAAGTTGATGCTTATACCGGAAGAAAATTTAAAGGCTTAGTTACACAAATCGCTAGCAGTAACAATGGCGCTGCGGCTCAAAATGCACTAAGTAATGTAAGTAGCGATGTTACTCAATACAAAGTATATATAAGAATTTTAGCAGAAAGTTATATGGACTTATTGGGTAAAGGAACTTTTCCTTTTAGACCCGGTATGAGCGCTAGTGCCGATATTCAAACAAAAACACATAGTAATGTGTTAAGCGTTCCTATAAATGCTATTACAACAAGAGAAAAAGGGGATACGCTAAATGCCGATGTTGTAAAAAAGAAAAAAGATGAAAGTGATATTAAAGAACAAACTATAAATGCCGATGATTTAAATGTTGTTGCTTTTATTTTACTAAAAGATGGTACTGTAAAAAAAGTAAAAGTAAAAACAGATATTCAAGATATTAACAACATTGAAGTAACAGAGGGTTTAAAAGAGGGAGATGAAGTAATTACAGGCCCTTATGAATTAATAAGTAAAACACTTAAAGAAAAAGATAAAGTGAAGAAAGTAGATAAAAAAGACTTGTTTGATAAATAAGTTATTTGATCGTATTGGTAGAAAAAAGCCGCAATAAATAGAATTAAAATGAATTGTTCGTATTATTTTACATCAACTCATTCTAAAGGTAAGAGCTGCAAAATCTTCTACACTTAACGCTTCGGCTCTTTTATTAAAAAGTTCATCTTGCAAAACTTCGGTAGTAAATAAACTTTTTACGGCATTACGTAACGTTTTACGGCGTTGATTAAAGGCTGTTTTTACTAAAATAATAAATGCTCGTTCGCTCTTGGCTTGTAGCATTTCTTTTTTTAGAGTAAGCCGTATAACTCCACTTTGCACTTTTGGCGGAGGTGTAAAACAGTCGGAGTTTACATCAAACAAATACTCAACATCATAATAAGCTTGTATTAATACACTTAGCACCCCATATACTTTACTCCCTTCTTTTGATGCTGCCCGTTGTGCAACTTCTTTTTGAAACATACCAATTACAACAGGTACATCATCCTTCCAATCTAAAATTTTAAACAATATTTGGGTAGATATATTGTAGGGGAAATTACCAATTACAGTAAACGGTTCTTTAAATGGTTTTTCTATATCTAAAAAGCTTTGATGAATTATTTTACCCTTCAACGTTGGATATGTTTTTTTTAAATACTCCACTTTTTCTGCATCTAACTCAACTGCTTTAAAATTAATATTAGGTAGAGTTATAAGATGTTTAGTTAATGCCCCACCACCAGGGCCAACTTCTAATAAATTAGCATAAGGGTGTTGTTGTAATGCCTCTATTATTTTTGTAATAACATTTTCATCTTTTAAAAAATGCTGGCCTAACGATTTTTTGAGTGTGTACATTAAAGCAAAAGTAATCTAAACGAAACAATCTAGTAAGTATTGATATAATCAATTGGGCAAAGGGGAAATAGCCTGTTTAAATAAGTGTTGCTAAAATTTATATTAGAAGAATGCTTTAATAAATGTAATCACTATTTTAAGTTATAAGCTTAAACATAACAAAAATCTCAAAGGGTAAAACAGCTTTCGGATATAATGATATATAAGTAACCATTACTTTAAAAAATAAAAAAATGACTTGTTAATTTAATTGCTGTGGTTTAGATAGCGTTATAAAGCATTTACTCAACAAAGTATTGTATTTTTACAGTTCAATTATATGCACTATGAGTACTGTTTTGGATAAAAAACCTATTATTGGCTTTACCTGTGGCGATATTAATGGAATTGGTACAGAATTAATTATAAAAACACTTGCAGATACTAGAATTTTAGATTTTTGTACGCCTATTATTTTTGCAAACAATAAAGTGCTAAATTTTTATAGAAAGAGCTTACCCGATATAAACATAAACTATGCTACAATAAAAGAATTAAATAAATTTAATCCTAAGCAAGTAAATTTATTTAATTGTTGGGAAGAAGACGTTGACATTACCCCTGGCAGCCTTAATGATGTTGGTGGAAAATTTGCAGTACTTAGCCTACAAATTGCAACTAAGGCTTTAAAAGATGGTTTAATAGATGGTTTAGTAACTGCACCCATACACAAAAAAAATGTACAGTCTGCTACGTTTAATTTTACAGGGCATACCCCATTTTTAAAAGATTTTTTTGGGGTGAAAGACGTGGTAATGTTTATGGTTGCCGATAATATGAGAGTGGCTTTACTTACCGAGCATGTACCTGTTAAAGACATCAATCAACACATAACCAAAGAAAAAATTATTAGTAAACTGCAATTGGTAAATACTTCTTTAAAAAAAGACTTTGGTGTTGCCAAGCCTAAAATTGCCCTTCTTGCTTTAAACCCTCATGCCGGAGATGAAGGTTTAATAGGTAAAGAAGAAGAAGATATAATAAAGCCTGCTATTAAGGAAGCCATACAGAAAGATGTTTTTTGTTTTGGCCCATACCCAGCCGATGCATTTTTTGCCAGAGGTCAATATGAAAAATTTGACGCTGTATTAGCACTTTATCACGACCAAGGTTTAATTCCATTTAAATCCTTAGCAATTGGTGAAGGTGTAAATTTTACTGCTGGTTTAAATAGTGTCCGTACCAGCCCCGATCACGGCGTAGCCTTTGACATAGCTGGTAAAGGCAAGGCTGATGAAAGCAGTTTTAGACAAGCCTTTTTTACTTGTATTGATATTATTGTTGCCAGAAAAGAAAATGCTGACCAATACAAAAACCCTCTTAAAAAAGTTAGTGCAAGTATGTTATCAAGAGTTGTAGATCAAAAAAATTCAGAAATACCTGAATAAATTATTTTATTATCTTCCTCATATAAATTTTAAAGACTTATTTGCTGGATAAATAAGAGTTACAAATAAAGATGGAAATCAAGTTAAAAAATATTTTAACTATTGCATTCGAATTATTTTTAAAATTTAAAAGCAACTAAATTACTTTACAAAAAAACACTATCTAGTACACCTTTATTTATTATGTAAGAGGATAAAACAATTTCTGCCCTTCCTTTTTTATTTTTTTCTGCCGGTTTTTTTACAGCACCATCATCAAAATCAAAC
>Ga0209443_1000631_pt1 | contig 23525 bp, 60 predicted proteins | sample LauGreBMM110DCMD_2_FD_187571 | JGI IMG/M metagenome (GOLD analysis project Ga0209443, IMG submission 187571) | Freshwater lake microbial communities from Lake Michigan, USA - Su13.BD.MM110.DCMD (SPAdes) (version 2) | ecosystem: Environmental > Aquatic > Freshwater > Lake | place: Lake Michigan... | reverse complement strand
CATAACTATTAACATTTATTGGTGCAGGGTTTTCATATTCACCAATTTCTTCCAACACTTTTTTCATTCCAACAACATCTTCTTCAGACCATACTGGTTCAAACGATGGTCTTGAATGAAAAGGGATATTATCTCTATCTTTCCATCTTTTTATATCATCTTCAGCTTTTCTTATAGTATGAACCAAATCGTTAGCTTTTTTCCATCTATCATAATTCATTTGTGATTCAATATAATTAACCTCACCGCCATAGTTACTAATTTTAGCATTTGGATTTGTGGTATATACATCCACAATTCCATCTTGCCCATCATAAGTCACACATAAATCATTTACCGGAAGTTCATTGGTAAAGTTTAATGTCCAACTGCTACCATATGACCTAACCTCACAGATATATATAAACCCATCATTTATGTTAGTTATATAATCTCCAATACTATTTTGAAGTTCTCTTAATTCTTCTACTGAATATTTTGTAAAGTCTATCATTTTTATCTTAATTTATGTTTTCTTCATAACTGGTTTTTCCAGAATGTTGGGTGGTAATAGTTTCTCCTCTAGAAGTGAAATAATGATAAGTTCCTACATCTATAAAACGATACACTTTTATACCATCCTTCTCAAATAAAAATTCAACTTTAAATCCGTTACCTTCTATTGATGAAGATATTTCATTCTTTTTACAAGAAGTGAAAGTTAATAAACTAACAACTATTAATCCGTACAAGTATTTCATTTTTGTTTCCATATTTTTTTACAAAGATAACTATTTTTACAAATAATCTAAATAATTTTTAATTGTTTTTTTTATAATCGCTTCATCCAAGTTATCAAAGACTTCCTTAACTATATTGTATATTCTATTTTTAACATATTTTTTATTAGAATACACCGGATATAATTTATCATTGATAGATATCATTACTTGGTCAGGAACTCCAGGATAAGTATGTGTCGTAAAATGTCTGCGTAAATAAACAAGAACCTCTTTATTGGTATTCTCATCATTATACTTACCCAATATATCTTGTCTTTCCTGTTCGGTTATAATTAACTTTTTCATGATTTGATTTTTATTGTAAATATAACTATTTTTTTAATATGAAAAAAGGTTTTGAGTTATTAATTAATGGTCTTCTTAAAGAAGAGTTACTCCTATTATTTGGGAATAGCAGTTTTATTAAGGTAAATGGACCAATAAAATATTCAACCAACGCAAAATTATTTGTAATTAATTGCACATTATATAGTGATGATGTTGAATTATGCGAAGAAAGTTATCCCTATGGTCTCCAGTATATTATAGGTGAAGCGTGGAAGTATATGGGGATTGATTCCGATATATCAATAGTAACATCGTTAGATATTTTAGAAACTAATTTGACTATTGAAAAAAATTAACTATACTTATTAAAAATAAAATCAATTTATATATGAAAACAGTAGAAACAACTAGTAATGTAAAAGTTCATTACACCGGAAAACTTACAACAGGTGAAATTTTTGATACATCATTGACCGAAGGTCGTGAGCCGTTAGAAGTAACACTAGGTCAAGGTTCATTAATTAAAGGTTTTGAAGCAGGATTAATCGGTATGACCGAATCTGAAACTAAAACAATTGAAATTGAAGTAGCTGACGCTTACGGAGAACACAGAGAAGATATGATTACCGAAATCCCTAAAGAACAAGTTCCAGAAGGTGTTCAAGTTGGCGAGACTTTACAAGGAAATGGTCCAATGGGTCCAATCAATGTAAGAGTTGTTGATGTAAAAGAAGATGTTGTCGTATTAGACGCAAACCACCCATTAGCAGGTCAGAAATTAATTTTTGATTTGGAAGTTGTTAGTGTTGATTAATTAACATTAACTTTGACTTATAAAAAGGGTGGTTTTCCACCCTTTTTTTTTACACCTTGTTTTCTGAAATAATTAACCTATCTTTGTAAAAACAATTAAAACTTTAAGATTATGAATGAGAAATTAAAAAACAGATTAAACGCAGTGAAATCAACACTTAACAACCTATTGGTATATGTTGTTATATTGTTATCGGTGGCTTCGGCTTTTTTTATAGGTATTTATTATAACAAACTTATTATGAAACGAGAGGACGCAAAGTTTAAAGTGACCCATGTTTTGAAACAAAATGTGAACCTAGCAATAGACGAAAACAACCGTTTAATTGTTATCAATAACCAAACTGGAGACTACACCATATACTCTGATAGCATAGGTAAAACTATCTTCAAACTATATGCCAAAAATGTGTGGGGTGAAAATAACACCATAACCGATAAAATGAATTAAAATGAATGTAAAAAAAATCTTTTTATTTTCTTGTTTTACCCTCTCAATGATAGTGATATTTTCATCCTTCATCGCAATGAGTAAAAAAGAAAAAACAGACCCTAAAATTGAACTAGCTAAGATGGGGGGAACACCAACATCACCTACTTCATTAGAAATGTATGAATTAATTGATATGTATTCTGATAAATACAAAATACCAAAACACATTGCGTTTAATGTGGCGTTCTTAGAAACAAGATATTGCGGCCCATTTCATTGGAAATATAAACCAAGTCAAACATCATCAGCAGGAGCTGTAGGACCAATGCAAATTATGCCAACAACAGCAAATGATGTTCATCACAGAAAAGTGTCTGTAAAAAAGTTAAAAACAAACATAAAATTTAATATTCAAACCAGTATGAAATTACTTCATACGCTACATAATAGATACGGAAATTGGAGTATCGTATGTGGATACTATAATACAGGTCAACCAATGGTTAATAATTACGCAAGGTTTTGTGTTAAAAACATTGATTACCAAAAAAATTGGATATACCTCAGAAGAGCGTAAAGACTTATTAACAAAAAACCACCTATAATAGGTGGTTTTTATTTATTAATAATCTTAATATCATACTATTTATAATAAAGATTAAAATAATTATGTCAAAGAAATTTATAATTACTGAAGAAGAAAAAAATGAAATAAGGTTGATGTATAATATTGTTGAACAATCTGATTTTTTTAAAGAACTCGCAACTTCAACATTAAACGCACTTATATCCTCTGGTAATCCTGAAGAAAAAAAATCAGAAACAGTAACTAATGTATCAGAAAAAGGTCAAGAACTATTAAATAATCCAATATTTAAAGAAAAATTAACTGAAATATCAAATGCTATCGGTATTGATGAGAACTCAATTATAAAGCTAATGAACTTTGAATCAGGTTTAGACCCTAAAAATGAAAATTCTTTAGGTTGTGTAGGTTTGATACAATTTTGTCCTACTAGTAGAGGAGGGTCAACAAAAACAATAAAAGGTAAAGCTTATAATTTAGAGGAACTTAAAAATAATTTAGAACTTCAAATGGGTGCGATAAAAGAATTTTGGTTAGAGGGGGGTAGTGGAATAGAATCACCTAAAGATTTATACATATATAATATCTTACCAGCTGCGGTGGGTAAACCAGATAATTATGTTTTAAAAACTAATAACGCATCACCTGAAACAGTTGCAAAACAAAACCCTGTTTTTAATACAGAGTTAGGAAGACCTGTTGATACACCTTTAACCGTTGGTGATTTAGTAACCTTCTACCAAAAAAGAGGAATGGTATAATATGAAAGATTTAATTAAAAAACTACACTCTATGTTAAAAAAAAGTAAACAATCAATATTAGATTGGGACTTACACTACAAATCAAAAGGTATTGAACCTAAAATAAAAAAACCCCTAAGTTAATCTTAAGGGTTTTTTATTACAACATTAATATCCATTTTTTCTATATATAACTTGGGTATTACCTGACATTCACCATTAGCTTGTAATATGAATTTACCATTACTATTACAAAACTCAATTGGGAAGTCTGATATATACATATCGTGAGTAGTTAGATAATCGTTAATGTATTCTTGAATATCACTCTCAACATCAGAAAAGATATCGTGTATTAACATATCTTCGTATTTATCCAAAATACGTTTTAAGTCGGTTACTATTTTTTCTCTACTAAATCCTTTCATTACATAAAATTGATTAAAAAATACGATAATTTATACCCTATAAACGCACCCAGGGCTGATGGGATAGGAAAAACAATCAATTTTCCTAAGTCGGTAACATATTTTGGTCTATTAACAATCTTACCTAAAAAGAAGTAATATACCAAAAACCCCAATAAAACTGCAATATCTGACTTTGTAGCAATAAAAACAACTAATATAGCTCCAAGGAAGCCATAGATAAAATTGTCTCTTATACCCTCCCAAATCTCTTTATTTGTAGCACTCTCATATTCCTTAACTATTTTATTAAAATGGTTCTTATATGCTTTTTTATAAACTTTTACAGTTTCTTCTGTTTTGATTTCTTCTTGATTCATTTTATTTTCTTTCTTTTAACATTTGTTGGTACTTTTCCCAAGTTACCAATTTAACACTTTCGTATTCTTTTAATTTAAACATAACAGCCTCAATTTCTGTTATTGTGTGAGGACCATCGGGGATTACTAAATCCCATTTTTGAGCACCATCAGGGGCTACTCTCTCCGTAATAATTGTGTATTCGTGTATCATATAAAGGGGGGGGTTTATATGATATATATCATATAATTTAATTTATATAAAAATTATTTCCACAATAATTGAATGACTAAAATACAACACGCCAAACCTAAACAAACTAAGGTTTTTAATGTTAGTGGTTCCTTAAACCATAACCAAGACATAATGGTGAAAACTATCACTCCTACGGCAAAACCTAAAATCCTGGACGGCCACATTTCGCCATTGAAATGTTCAACCATATGACTAACCGCTTTAATATAAAGGAGTGATAACGGCACACCTATTAAAGCTACCAACATAGGGTTTTCCTTCATCCAGGGATACTTAAACTGACCCTGTAATTGGATGAAGGTTACTATTTGTGCTAATATTCCAAAAATTAATCCTAGTATAAAATTCATATTTACATTTTTTTATGTTCAGGGTTATAACTTACCCTACCAGCCTTTTCAAAGGTTTGAAAAGTTTCTTTTGATATACTATGTACATCTCCATTAGGAGTCATTACGATATAATTATCTCCGTCTTCTTTTATTACTACAATGTCCCACATAATTAGTTACTTAAAGGTGCTTTTATTGTTTGATGTGATTGATAATTCTCTACTTCAAATTGAGAGATACTTAAATAATCTATACTTATTCCTGTTATAGGGCAACGGTTAATTTTTAATGTTGGTAATGGAAAAGGTTCTCTTGTTCGTTTATTTGATTGTAATATTTCTATAACTCTTTTGTCATTGATATTCCACCATTCTTCTTCACCATATAAAGAACGAGCATATTCAACTTTCTCACCATAACTCAACTCTCTCCCAATCTGTTCTTTAGCTTGTTCAATATGATTTGAATACAAATGAACATCACCTAAATTACCAATTAATTCATCTGGAATCATATTAACTTCTTTAGCAATGATTTCTAATAATAATCCATAAGATGCAATGTTAAATGGTAAACCTAAAAAAGTGTCAACGCTGCGTTGGTTCCACATTAAGGAGATTGCTCTACTAGGAATATTAAATTTATCTAAAAAATCGTGTGATGGTAATGCCATTCTATCCCACGGAAATTGTTTATCTTTTGGATAATAATTATAACGGATACGCCATCTTTCTTCTTGACTCAACTCTCTTGTATAAACTTGAAATCCATAATGACAAGGTGGAAGTACCATTGAATCCAATTCTCCAACATTCCAAGCATTTACCATTAATCGTCTACTGTCTGGATTTGTTTTAAGGTCATTGATTAGGTTTGCGATTTGGTCTATTCCATCTTTGTTATCAACATTTCTATCGTATGGAATAGGTTTATCATAGAATCTTTGTCTAGATTTAGTAGGGTTTAAGTTTCTCCATTGCTTACCATAAATTGGACCTAAATCACCCCAATCACCAGCAAACTCATCATCTGTTTTGATTTGTTCAATAAACCAATTCATACTACCAACATCCTCAGTTGTTTGTTTTTTAACATATCTCTTATAAGCATCACCATCCCAAATATGACAATTATTATCAACCAAATACTTAATATTTGTATCACCTCTTAAAAACCAAAGAAGTTCAGTTACGATTGTTTTGAACGGCATCTTCTTTGTAGTAAGTAATGGAAATCCTTCCGACATTTTATGTCTGATTTGTCTTCCGAATACTGAGATTGTTCCTGTACCAGTACGGTCACTTTTAGTGGTTCCATTATCAAGGATATCTTGAAGTAGGTCTGTGTATTGTTTATCTAATTTATTTACAAATCCCATATGCTTTTTCTTTTTCGTTTTAATTTATCTAACAACAATTGGAGTATTAACGCAATGAATAGTATCATCTTCTTCATCCCCTATTCTTTTTTTGGTCTTAAGTGTTCAGGTGGTAATGGAATTTCCCTACCCCCAATTCTACTTTTACTTTTAGAGAGGGGGTTAAGGAAATTCCAATAGTTTTTCTTAAAAGAGATTAATTGTTTTCTATAATCATCCAATGATTGACCCGGGTATGGTGTTGGTAAAGTTTTTCCCATTATTCACCATACAACTCTTCTTCTCTTCCCTCGTCAACTTTAGTATTGATATAGTCCCTAAGTTCTTTCATATCTCTTAAAAACTTTTTTCTTAATCGGTGAAATTCATCATCTTTGATTTCATCCCAATGACTATAACTTTCAAAACAATAATCAAAACCTTCCTCATCCATTCTATATTGAACAGATTCCCAAAGTTCTAAATCAACTTTGGTTGGAACATCGAAGAATTTATCAATTGCCTCTTGTTTTGGTCTTGCGTTTTGATGTTCTTCTGAAATTTTGTAAGTTCTACCACCACTTGTTGTTAATAGAATTTTACCTGATAAAACATCACGAACACCATTTTTATCTGTCGTTAAAATAAATTCGTGGTTATCGTCAATGATAACAAATTTATCTTCATTTTCTTTGTATGCTCTAAAAACATCACCCTCAAAGTTTAGTAACCCTAAATATTTTTTGTTGGTCTTTGTATTGTACTTGTTCATGATATATAATTTTTATTGGTTATTATTCAAATAAGTCATCTAATCTATCCCACTCCTTAAACTCTTCTTCCTCAATTTTTTTATCAACATATTCTCTAATTTCTTTCATATATTGAAGAAAACCCAGTCTTAATCGGTGGAATTCATCATCTTGGATTTCACCCCAATTACTATAATGTTCAAAGCAATAGTCAATCCCTTCTTCTCTCATTCTGTATTTTACAGCTTCCCAGTCTTCTAAATTAGTGCTCATATATTTTTGTTTTATACATTCAACGATACAAAGATAAACAAATTATTTGGATAAACTATTTTTTATCGTAATAATTGAAAATTTCTTCTAATTGGGTTTTATCTTTAATGAAATATACATAATTACCGGTGCTACAACCAATAATTCTAACATCCTCTTCAGTTCCGTGAGTTTCTTCATTGTAAAGTTCTCTATATACATCCAAATAGAAAGTTTTTGGTGTGAATGGGAACCCTTTAATGAATTGGCTACTTGAAATATCCTCAACTTTACCTGTAAAGGTATCCCATGAATCCTCACCTCTAAAGATTATCGCGTCAGAATAACTTACTTTATTATCCGCTCTCTTGAATAGTGATGAGCATCTTTTATTTTGATGTAATATTTGACCCATTTCTTCTGAAATATCGTTCCATTCGTCATCTTCACCAGTGATTGGGGTGATAACATCATATTTCGCCAATCTTGCGAATAAACCCGCCACAAGACCCGCTGAAGTCCCGGAATGACCTTGTTCTGAAAATTTCTCAATTAATTCCAATACCGCCTTACCGGTTTCGCCACCATAAAAATCTGTGGTCTCATCTAACAATCCTGCTGATTTTAATTCTGTTCTTGCGTGTTCTAGTAAATTACTCATATATTAATTTTTAATTTTTAAGGTTATAGACTGATTTATTTTATTTTTTTTAAGGTTATAGACTGATTATTTGAATATATTAACTTCACATCCCGTAAAATCCGATACAAGGCTTGACATATTATAATCATTATAAGAAATTGTATTATACATCACCTGAACAAAATAAGAGGGGGTGTCCGGTATCCACATATTCCCTTTATCCAACATTTGCCTTTCCAATTCCTCAATGTATAATATGATAACCTCCGGATATAACTCCGTGATTAACTCACTCATAACAGTTTTTTCCATAATACAGAATTATAATATAAAAAAATTAAATAATCAAATATAAAAACATTAATTTTCAATGTTGGCAATCTTATTTTTTTAACCTATCATTTGGAATAACTAAAAAAATTAATATATGAATTACAAAAACGAATTTGAGAAATTTGCAATGGGTGAAAAAGGATTATCAGGCCTTAATCTACATTACTATCAAAAACATATTGATAATGTAACACCATACATTTTGGAAGAAAGAGAAATGAGAGCAACCCAAATAGATATTTTCTCGCGACTTCTTATGGATAGGATTATTTGGGTATCCGGAGGTGTTGAAGATACAATGGCATCAATTGTTGAAGCCCAATTATTGTTCTTGGATAGTGTTAATAAAAAAGATATTACTCTACAGATATCAAGTCCTGGGGGTTCAGTATTAGCTGGATTGGGGATTAGAGATGTTATGAATTACATTAAAGCTGATGTTGCAACAATCAATGTTGGAATGTGTGCGTCAATGGGTTCTGTATTGTTATCTTCTGGAGAAAAGGGTAAAAGGTCATCATTAATTCACTCAAAGGTTATGACGCATTTTGTATCCCACGGGTCACAGGGAAATGTACAGGCAACAAGGATTAATCAACTAGAAGCTGAGAAATATAACTATATGTTGTTCAAGATTTTAGCTGAGAATTGTGGTAAAACTTTTGAGGAAATGCTTGAATCATCAAGACAAGATAAATGGTTTAATTCTGATGAAGCAAAAGAATTTGGTTTAATTGATACGGTTATCGGAATTGATAAAAACAAATCAGTTAGTCAGATGATGGAAGGATTTGATGAGTATTACACTAAAGAAATCTTGAAGAAATAAATAAAAAACCCATCTAAATAAGATGGGTTTTTTTATTGATTTTACCATAAAAATTCAACTTCAACATCAATTCCGGTTTTGTTGGTTACTTCTTGTTCTAAAATCATTTTAATAATATCTTGTATTTCAGACTTAAATTCCCAACTTTCAGTCATATCTGTTTCTGAATAAGCATCTAAAATATCTGTTGGGCCAATTTCTTCACCATCTTCATCATACCAATCAACAGTTCCATTACCAAATTTTGTTATAAATTGGATTGCTTGTTCTTCTTCATTTTCTTCCATTACATCTTCAACTGTAAAAGTAAAACTATAACTACCAGTTCCATCATAGTCATCGGTATTAAAGGTTTTTCCTAATACTAAATTTTTAGCATCTTCCTTTACTTTATCATAACCGCCAAGGTAATGTGTTAATGCAAATCTTGGTTCGGAATCCCAAGTATTAAAACCTAAAGAGTTTAGAACCTCACGGTTTAGTGTTGGTTGTTTTCCGTTTGCTTTTAATTTGTTCCAAATTTTATTTAACATTTGGGTTCTTTGATTTTCTGTAATTATTATTTTCATAAGCGTATATCTCCTTCAACTTCAACCTGACTTTTTATTTCTTCTTTTGTATATGTTTTGGATATTGGAGTATCTCTTAAAACCAAATTACCACCAACCGATTTTAGATTTCCCAATGATTCAATTGGCGTCTGTGATAAAACCAAAGCATTACCAACTGTTGTTAGATTTCCCAATGATTCAATTGGTGTATTATATAAAAACAAACTACCCCCAACTGAAGTTAGATTTCCCAATGATTTAATTGGTGTATTTTTTAAATCCAAATAACCTCCAACTGATGTTAGATTTCCTAGTGATTTAATTGGAGTTTCTCCTAAAAATAAATCACCCCCAACCGATGTGAGATTTCCTAGTGATTCAATTGGTGTTCTGTCAAAATCCAAATCACCATCAATGGTAAAATCTGGGTTACCTTTTTTACTTAAAAACTTTTGCATCAAATTCCAGTTATCCATTGGGTTTTTATGACCGAAAATGTCCAATGATGGAAAGTTATAAACCTTTGGTTTATCTTCCATTTCTTTCAATAATTCGTATTGATTTTCTGTTATTATTATTTTCATACTTGGTCAATTCTATTAGTTATATCTTTAATTACTTTATAAGTTGTTGGATAATAAAAATCTCTTAACCAAGTAATAAATTCTTCAAGATTATTAAATTCATAAGGTATTTGAATATAAATATACCTTAATTCATCCGGTAAGTCTCTTTCATCATATTCTTTATGAGTTACTATATTTATAGGTAAATTACTTTCAGCATCCCAGAAAGGTGTTGCGTAAAAAAGAGTATTCGTTGAAACATCTTCCCAACCTAAAAAACCATCATTATCAAGTTCAATAGTAAATTCTTTATATTGACCGGGTAATTTATTATCTATATATAAATCATAAATTAAAGTCCAACACATATCAGGATTATTAATTTCAAGGTCAAACTTTTCAACTAAGTCATACGCTTTTAGTTGTAGGCTATCAAGAACTCCATCAAATCCTTCTCTTTCTATTAATTTTAATATTTTTTCTTTAGCTTTTGGGTTCATCCTTTAGTTATTCTGTTGAATCATTATTTAATGATATTAATTCTGCAATCATTTTTGCTGATGTTGGGTAATAATAATCTTTAATCCAAGTAATGAAATCTTCAAGATTATCAAAACTACCTTTACATTTTGACATTATATAAGAGTTCGGAATTTCACCATGGAAATATTTCTCATCGTTATTTTCATTGGTATAGATAAACATCCAAACATTTAATTGGTTGGGTTTATAAAACGGCATCGCCTCCGCGGCAACAGAATCATTTTCCCATATTATTATATCTTCAATATCTCTTGTTTTAATGTTAAAATCCTCATAATTGGTTGGAATTTTATTATCATCCAATAAATCAAATAATATACCTTGAGCAAATTCACCTTCTATTTTTAAGTCAGTTAATGTTGCCAAATCATACATCTTTAGTGATATCAATTCACAAGCTTCTCTATAACCTTTTTCCTCTACTAACTTTTTTAGCTTTTCGTTAAGTTTCGTGTTCATAATATATAAATATGGTAAATATAGGTAATTTTCACTAAAATTTATAGTGTAATAATAAAAAACCCTCCAAGTTAGTCCTGGGGGGTTTTAGTTTTATTTTTCTCAAAGGAACTAACGAAAAGTAGTATTCCCATTGTTGTTGTTCCTATATAAAGGATAATTTCGTTGGTTAAGTCCTCAAAGGTTATGAATTGTTGTAGGACTTCTGTAACTATCATTCCTGAAATTATTAATAGGAATATGGATGTTGCTAGAATGTGGGGATTAATTTTCATATTGATTTGTTTAAGTGATTAATTTCTTGGACAAAGATAATGAAAAAAATGAATAACTTGAAAATAATTTTAATATTATTTTACCACTCTGATTTTAATACTGAAACATCCTTAAGATTATAATAGTCTTCCAACCATTCTTTTGTAACTTTTTTTATTTGGTCATCATCTAAGCCAAAGATATCTGTTAAGAAATCCCAAATAGTATCACCAATTCGGCAATAATTTTCTTCTTTATCATATTCAAAATAAAGTGCTCGTTTATTATTAATATAATAAACGATATCATCTTCCTCATCATAGGCAAAAGGCGTTAAATCACCAAACTTTTTAGTCAGTTGTTTTTTAGCAACGCTGAATATTCTATTTTCTGTAATTATTATTTTCATAAGTATATATTTCCTTCAACTTTAACTTGACTTCTTATTTCTTCTTCAGTGTAATTTTTGGATATTGGTGTTCTTCTTAAAAACAAACTACCACCAACCGAAGTAAGATTTTCAAACGATTCAATTGTTGTATCTTCTAAATCCAAATTACCACCAACTATTGTTAGATTTCCTAATGATTCAATTGGTGAATAATCTAAATACAAACTATTCCCAACTGATGTTAAATTTCCCAATGATTTAATTGGTGAACTTTTTAAATACAAACTACCACCAACCGATTTAAGATTTCCCAATGATTTAATTGGTGTTCCTTCTAAACTCAAATTACCCCCAACTGATTTTATATTTCCCAATGATTCAATTTTTGAGTGTGTTAAATACAAATTACCATCAATAGTAAAATCTGGGTTTCCTTTTTTAGTTAAAAATTTTAGCATTAAATTCCAGTTATCCATTGGTTCTTCATAACCAAATACATCCAAAGATGGAAAGTTATAAACCTTTGGTTTATCTTTGGTTTCTTTCAATAACTCGTATTGAGTTTCTGTGATAATAATTTTCATATGTATAGATTTCCTTCAACTTTAACTTGACTTCTTATTTCTTCTTCAGTGTATTTTTTGGATATTGGAGTATCTTCTAAAAACAAACTACCACCAACTGTTGTTAGATTTCCCAATGATTCAATTGATGAACTTGTTAAAAACAAATCACCCCCAACTGAAGTTAGATTTCCCAATGATTTAATTGGTGTATATCTTAAATCCAAACTACCCCCAACTGAAGTTAGATTTCCCAATGATTTAATTGGTGTGTTAAATAAAATCAAATTATTCCCAACCGATGTTAGATTTCCTAGTGATTTAATTGGTGTTGCTGATAAAAATAAATAACCACCAACTGAAGTTAAATTTCCAAATGATTCAATTGATGTATGTCTTAAATCCAAATCACCACCAACCGAAGTTAGATTTCCCAATGATTCAATTGGTGTTTCACTTAAATCCAAATCACCACCAACAGTATATTCAGGATTACCCTTTTTATCTAAAAACTTTTGCATCAAATTCCAATTATCTATTGGTTCTTCATAACCAAATACATCTAATGATGGGAAGTTATAAACTTTTGGTTTATCTTTGGTTTCTTTCAATAACTCATATTGAGTTTCTGTGATTATTATTTTCATAAGTATAGTTCTCCTTTAATATCAACCTGACTTCTTATTTCTTCTTCAGTGTAATTTTTGGATATTGGTGTTCTCTTTAAATCTAAATGTCCCCCAACCGATTTTAGTTTTCCTAATGATTCAATTGGTGTATTATATAAAAACAAACTACCCCCAACTGAAGTTAGATTTCCCAATGATTCAATTGATGAATAATCTAAATACAAACTACCCCCAACTGATGTTAGTTCTCCCAATGATTTAATTGATGAATAATCTAAAAATAACTTACCCCCAACTGTTGTTAGATTTCTTAGTGATTCAATTGGAGTTTTTGTTAAATCCAAATACCCCCCAACCGAAGTTAAATTTCCTAATGATTCAATTGGTGTATCCCTTAAATCCAAATCACCTGTGATAGTAAAATCAGGATTACCTTTTTTATCTAAAAACTTTTGCATCAAATTCCAATTGTCTATTGGTTTTTTATGTCCAAATATATCCAAAGATGGAAAGTTATAAACTTTTGGTTTATCTTCCATTTCTTTCAATAACTCATATTGATTTTCTGTGATAATAATTTTCATAAGTATAGACCTCCTTCAACTTTAACCTGACTTTTTATTTCTTCTTTTGTGTATTTTTCGGTTATTGGAGTATCTTCTAAATCTAAATCACCACCAACTGAAGTTAAATTTCCCAATGATTCAATTGATGTATGTCTTAAATCCAAATCACCCCCAACCGAAGTAAGATTTCCCAATGATTCAATTGATGATTTTATTAAATACAAAGTACCCCCAACTGTTGTTAGATTTCCCAATGATTTAATTGGTGTCTTATATAAATTCAAAGTATCCCCAACAGAAATAAGATTTCCCAACGATTCAATTTGTGTTTCAGTTAAAGACAAACTGTCCCCAACCGAAGTTAGATTTCCCAATGATTCAATTGATGAACTTGTTAAATACAAACTGCCCCCAACCGAAGTAAGATTTCCTAATGATTTAATTGGTGTGTATGATAAATACAAATACCCCCCAACCGAAGTTAGATTTCCCAATGACTCAATGAGGGTGTCACTTAAATCCAAATCACCTGTGATAGTAAAATCAGGATTACCTTTTTTAGCTAAAAATTTTTGCATCAAATTCCAGTTATCCATTGGGTTTTTATGACCGAAAATGTCCAATGATGGAAAGTTATAAACTTTTGGTTTATCTTTCAATTCTTTCAATAACTCATATTGATTTTCTGTGATTATAATTTTCATAAGTATATTTTTCCTTCAACTTTAACTTGACTTCTTATTTCTTCTTCAGTGTAATTTTTGGATATTGGTGTTCCATCTAAATCCAAAGTACCCCCAACTGTTGTTAGATTTCCCAATGATTTAATTGGTGTTCCTTCTAAACTCAAATTACCCCCAACCGATGTTAGATTTCCCAATGATTCAATTGGTGTTCCTTCTAAACTCAAATTACCCCCAACCGATGTTAGATTTCCCAATGATTCAATTGATGAACTTGTTAAATACAAACTACCCCCAAATGAAGTTAGTTTTCCCAATGATTCAATTGATGACCTTGTTAAATACAAATCACCACCAACTGAAGTAAGATTTCCCAATGTTTTAATTGATGTTTTTCTTAAATTCAAATCACCACCAACAGTATATTCAGGATTACCTTTTTTATCTAAAAACTTTTGCATCAAATTCCAATTATCTATTGGGTCTTCGTTACCGAAAATCTCCAATGATGGAAAGTTATAAACCTTTGGTTTATCTCCCATTTCTTTCAATAACTCATATTGATTTTCTGTGATAATAATTTTCATATGTATATATCTCCTTTAACTTCAACTTGGTTTCTTATTTCTTCTTCAGTATATTTTTCGGATAATGAAGTTCTTCTTAATTCCAAATGACCCCCAACCGATTTTAGTTTTCCCAATGATTTAATTGGTGTATATCTTAAATCCAAATAACCCCCAACTGAAGTTAGATTTCCCAATGATTCAATTGATGAATAATCTAAATCCAAATTACCACCAACTGATGTTAGTTTTCCTAATGATTCAATTGGTGTATCATATAAATCCAAATGTCCGCCAACTGAAGTAAGATTTCCCAATGTTTTAATTGATGTTTTTCTTAAATCCAAATCACCTGTGATAGTAAAATCTGGGTTGCCTTTTTTATCTAAAAACTTTCGCATCAAATTCCAATTGTCTATAGGTTTTTTATGACCGAAAACATCTAATGATGGAAAGTTATAAACTTTTGGTTTATCTTCCATTTCTTTCAATAATTCGTATTGATTTTCTGTGATTATGATTTTCATATGTATAGATTTCCTTTAATATCAATCTGACTTCTTATTTCTTCTTCAGTGTAATTTTCGGATATTGGTGTGTCATATAAATCCAAATCACCACCAACCGAAGTTAGTTTTCCCAATGATTTAATTGGAGTTCTCCTTAAATATAAGGTACCACCAACTGAAGTTAGATTACCCAATGATTTTATAAATTTTGCGTCATATAAAAACAAACTACCCTCAACTGTTGTTAGATTTCCTAATGATTCAATTGGTGTATGTCTTAAATCCAAAGTACCACCAACTGATTTTATATTTCCCAATGATTCAACTGATGTTCTATATAAATCCAAATCACCGTCAATGGTAAAATCAGGGTTACCTTTTTTAGCTAAAAATTTTTGCATCAAATTCCAGTTATCCATTGGTTTTTCATGTCCAAATATATCCAATGATGGAAAGTGATAAACTTTTGGTTTATCTTCCATTTCTTTCAATAACTCATATTGATTTTCTGTGATAATAATTTTCATACCTATAAATATATAAAATAATTGTTTTTAATATTAACTTTAATGGGTATGGTTACCGAATTTGATACAAAATCAAAAATAATATTTCTGACTTTCCGTTCAGTTGAAATTATAATTAATATATCCACGCTGTCTTTAATCTTTGTATAAGTTGGTTCCCGGAGTTTATAAGTTAAACTGGGAACTAAAACATGTTTTCCTAATTTCATGATAAAGATAATTTAACATTAAATGTATTCCAAATTAACTCGCCAACCTCAAAATCTGTTGCAGCCCAAACAGAATCAATTATGTTATCCCAAATTACATCGTTAGCATTGGTTCGGATTGTTTCATGTTCGGATTGAGCAAAACCTGAAGATATGTGAGATATTAACTCCTCACTCATTGATTTTCCGATAATTAACCTAGTTTTCGGCATAATATTGTTAATTTATGCTACAAATATAGTTGTTATTTACATATAAACAAACAAAATTAGTCATTTTAAGGTCATTTAACGGACCCATTTAACAAATCCGGCAACATATAACAAAAAACAATTATGGTATAACCAAGCCAATAAAACGCCATAAAAACGGCCAAAAGATGATTTGCGACCGGAGGGAGTTCGCGATATGATAGATAAAAGGTGAAAAAAAGAATAATTGTTATTATCTTGGTTTATTGCGGATTTTTTTATATATTTGTTCCAATCAAAAGAACGAATTATGAATACAATACCAGGAACACCAAAATCATTAATTAAGTCAGCACCCAAGGAATTACAGAAATTATTCTTTAGTCAATGGAATGCGAAACAAAATCCAAATTGGCATCCGGAGGGAAATACCTTGAAACATATTCTTGTTGTTGTAAAACGAGCGTACCATCATTTCCCTGGTGACCCAAATATGATTATGTCAGCATTATTCCACGACCTTGGGAAAATAGATACATACGCAATTAATCCGAAAACCGGCCAACCAACAGCATATGGTCATGAGAATAAATCAACCAAATATGTTGAAGATTTTAGTGGGTGGATTTCCTTATTCAACAATACAGATGTTGATGAAATAAAATACTTGGTCCAAAACCATATGAAAGTTAAACCATCAATCTGGGAAGTAATGAAAGATGTTAAAAAGAAACCAGTATCCTCGCACCCTTCTTTCGGTAAGTTGATGGATTTTACAAATAAATTGGATGGCGGTGGCACTCACCTTGAATAACAATTATATGAAAACAAAGATAAAATTGGGAAAACCAATTAGTGAAGAAATATGGGAAGTTGGGGGTAATATGTATCCATCAATTGATAAATTGGTAAATAATTCAATTTATAATTTAGTTGATAATATAATTTATGATTCAGTGGATGATTTAACATTATGGTTAGCTTGGTCACCAATTATAGATACAATAAAAAATAGAGAATGAAAACAGGGAAATCACTTAAGAATGAGGTGAATAAATTTGTGTATAAGATGGTTGAAGATAAAACAGAGGAACTGATATACTTTAAGTTTAATAACCAATCTTATAGGTTCGTGAGTGAGTCAGTGTGTATCCCGGTTAGAAATTCCGTGGATAGGTCTATGGCTCGCTCAATAAGAAATAGTATATGAAAACAAAGATAGAAATAGGAAAACCAATTGGTTACTTATTTAAGAGTTCGGTAAGTAACTCTGTGAAATGGTCAATGACTATTCGCACAACTAATTTTTTAGATAAAGGTTGGGATTCAATTAGAACACCAATTAATAATTTAATGATATGGAGGATTAACTTATGAAATTAGGCAAACCAGTTAAGGTAATGCAACGGAATGAAATTATTGAGTTATTATATCTTTCAATAGTTATTTTGGTCAATGATTCAGTGTGGAACTTTCCCTACAATTCAGTTTGGCGTTCAGTGAGTATTCCTATAGAAAAACTTAAAAATTAATTATAATATGAATACAAAGATTAATTTGGGAAAACCAGTTAAGTATAAAGTGAGGGGTTCGGTGGATATTTCAGTGCATGATTCCGTGTGTCGTTCAGCGTATAGTTCTATGTGTAGTTCAGTGAGCGGTTTAGTAAGTGACTCAGTGACTAATTCAGTGTATGTTTCAGTGCATATTTCAGTACGGAGTTCAGTATATAATCCTATTTGTAATTCAATAAATAATAGATTATGGAAACAAAGGTAAAATTGGGAAAGTCTCTTGGTGATAAGGTTTATGAATTAATATGTAAATCTGTTTGGCATTCTGTTTATACATCAACATTACCAAAAGTTGACACACCAATCCGAGATTCAGTTAGTGATATATTAAAAGAACCAATTAATAATTCAACAAGATGGAATATAAGATTATGAAAACAAAGATTAAATTGGGGGAACCTGTTAGGCGTGAAATATATGAATCAGTTCATACATCAGTAAATTTTTCAACATATAATTCATTAAAGGATGTCGCTTGGGATTCAATATGGGATACAAATAAATTAACAATGGAACCAATTAATGATTTAACAAGATGGGTGATAGTGTTATGAAAACAAAGATAGAATTGGGGAAATCAGTTATGAATGAAGTAAGGAGTTCAGTTAGGCGTTCAGTAAATTTTTCAGTAGGTAATTCAGTGTGTCGTTCGATTAATAATTCATTGCGGGATTCCGTGAATCAATCATTGAGTAGTTTAGTGGGGGGTTCAATGATTGATTCATTGCAGAATTCTGTGGATACGTTAGTATATTGGCCAGTAAGGGATTCAATAAAGAATAGATTATGAAAATAAAGGTAAAATTAGGGAAACCTGTTAGATATAAAATAAATAATACAATTGTTAGTTCAGTGAGTATTCCAGTGACTAATTCAGTGTGGAGTTCAGTGAGAGATTCAATTAATATTTCAATGAGATGGAGAATAAATTTATGAAAACAAAGGTAAAATTGGGGAAGTCGGTTAAGGATAAAGTGAGGGGTTCAGTGTGGTGTTCAGTGAGGGGTTCAGTGAGTAGTTCAGTGGAGAGTTCAGTGAGTGATTCAGTGTGGGATTCAATATATAGTTCAGTGAGTAGTTCACTGTATCGTTCAGTAGATAATTCAATAAACATTAGATTATGAAAGAAGTAATATCCCCCAGGATTAAATTTGGGAAATCGGTTAAGGATAAAGTGTATCGTTCAGTGTATAGTTCAGTGGATAGTTTAGTGGATAGTTCAGTTAAGCGTTCAGCGTGTAGTTCATTGTGGAGTTCAGTTAGGCGTTCAGTGAGTGATTCAGTGAGGAGTTCAGTGGAGAGTTCAGTGTGGATTTCAGTAAGTGATTCAATAAAAAAATAATATATGAAAACAAAGATTACATTGGGGAAATCGGTTAATAAGTTAGTGTGGGGTTCAGTATATGGTTCAGTGTGGAGTTTAGTGTATGATTCATTGGATAATTCAGTAAACCTTTCAGTGAGAAGTTCAGTGTGGAATTCAGTAAGTGGTTCAGTGACTAATTCAATAAACATTAGATTATGAAAGAAATAATACCCCCCAAGTTAGTCTTGGGGAAATCAGTTAGTGATAAAGTGAGAGTTTATCTACATAATTATGTGAAGGAATCAAGTATTGGGTCGGTTAATACTACAGTTTGGACTGTAGATGATTTAGTGTGGAGTTCAGTAGATATTTCAGTGTATGATTCAGTAAGGAGATTGCTAAGGTCTTCAGTGTATCGTTCAGTGGGTAGGTCAGTTCATAGTTTGGTTCGGACTTCAATAAATAATAATATATGAAAGAAGTAATATCCCCCAGGATTACATTGGGGAAATCGGTTAAGGATAAAGTGTATAGTTTAGTGAGTAGGTCAGTGTATCATTCTATGTGTATTTCATTGTATCATTCTGTGTGTAGTTCAGTGTATCGTTCAGTGTATCTTTCAGTTAGGCGTTCAGTGGAAATTTCAATATATAGTTCAGTTAGGCGTTCAGTGGATTCTCCAATCAGGAGTTTAACAAATTTTATATTATGAAAACAAAGTTAGTCTTGGGGAAGTCAGTTAAGGATAAAGTGGAAAGTTCAGTGTGGAGTTCAGTGCGAAACTTAGTATATGATTCAGTATGGAGTTCAGTGAGAAGTTCAGTGAGGAGTTCAGTTAGGGATAAAGTGATGAGTTCAGTGTATTGGTCAGTGACTAATTCAATAAATATTAGAATATGAAAACAAAGATAACATTGGGGAAGTCAGTTAAGGATAAAATGTATAGTTTAGTGAGTAGGTCAGTGTATTGTCCAGTTAGGAGTGAAATGGATATTTCGGTGAGTAACTTAGTGGATGATTCAGTGTATTCTCCAATCAGAACTTTAACAAACATTATATTATGAAAACAAAGATTAAATTGGGTAAGTCAGTTAAGACTAAAGTGAATAGGTCAGTGGGTAGGTCAGTGAGTGATTCAGTGAGTGATTTAGTGTATGGTTCAGTGCATGATTCAGTGAATAATTCATTGTTTAATTCAGTGTGGAGTTCTGTTAGGGAATCAGTTAGCCATGGAGTTCATAAGTTGGTTGTTAATTCTGTGATTACACCATTACATACTTCAACAAGATGGAGAATAAATTTATGAAAACAAAGATGATATTAGGAAACCCTGTTGATGAAAAACTGAATATTTATTTGTGTATTGCAATAACTAATTCGGTTGATAAGTTGGTTTATAAATCAGTCAGTGAAACAATAACTAATTCAGTGTTTTGGTCTGGGACGAATTTAGTTTATGAAACAATATATGACCCAATAGATGAACTAATGAAAAATTTATTATGAAAACAAAGGTAAAATTGGGGAAACCAGTTAGATATAAAATAAATAATGTAATTGTTAATTCAGTCTATAATTCAGTTTTAGATTCTGTTAACGAGGAGGTATATATGGCGCCAAAAAATTCAGTGTGGGGTTTTGTTAATGTTTCAGTGTGGAGACCAATTAATAATTTAACAAGATGGGTGATAGTGTTATGAAAACAAAGTTGGGGAAATCAGTCGCAAATAGACTTATTGGTAAGGTTAATTGGTCATTACATGTTCCAACAGATGTTTTATTAAAAAAATCAACAGATTTATTTGTTATTCAACAAAAAAAAGACTTATTTAATAGTTCAATTTGGGGAAATTTAAGAGAAATAACATTACCAATGAAAACTTTATCATGAAAACAAAACTCATATCCGTTAGAAGAAAATTATTTTCATCCATATTTTGGTCATTACATAGCCCAATAGGTAATTCAGTATCAGAATCAACATATGACCCCGTTGAAAGTTATATATATGACCAAATTAAAGATAAAGTTAATAATTCCATTAGATTAGTTAGAATATCCAAGTTATGAAATTAGGAAAACCAGTTAAGTTTTTAGGTAATGGACTAAGAAGCAATTCAACCTGCGTTTATGAATCAATTATCCCATCAGTTCATGATTTAACAGGTGAATTTATTAATAGTTCATTATGGAAATCAGTCAATGTTTCATTATGGGATACATCAACCAGGTTTATTTATCTTTCAATTTGGGGGTCACTTAAACGATAATCCGTAATATTTATAATTAAAAGATAATTATGAAAGTTATAAAATTAACGGAATCAGATTTGATAAGAATAATTAACCAAATTCTTATTGAGACAGAAGTCCTTGAAGAAAAGAAAAAAGATAGATGCCAAAGAATTGCGGATAGAAAATACGATAAACCATCGGCATATAAATCCGGAGCAATCGTTAGATGCAGAAAAGGAAAGATTTGGAAGGATATTAAAGAATCAACCGAAGTAACGGAAAAGGAATCACTACATCAATGGTTCAAGAGACAAGGACCAAAAGGAAAACAAGGCGGATGGGTTGATTGTAACGCACCAGATGGAAAAGGTGGATACAAAGCTTGCGGAAGACAAGAAGGTGAATCCAGGAGCAAATATCCGGCCTGTAGACCAACGCCAGCCAAGTGTAAAGACAAAGGAAAAGGTAAGACCTGGGGCAAAACAAAATAATACCAAAAAAGGGGCTGGGGATTTCTCGCGACCGGAGGGAGTTCGGGGTACATAAGAAATTATCTTCTTTATTTATTCTGTTCAATATAACCCCCCTGTTCAGTCACAATGAACGCATAAAAATAATGAACCCCCAATCAAGGGGGTTTATTATTTTATTCTTCAACGAATTCATCCATTATTTGTTGCAGCTTTATTCCCATAAAACCAAGACCGATATCATCAAGGAACATTTCTTCGGTCATACTATTATATCTAAAATTATTTCTACCATAGATAACCCAATCATCATAACGATACTGAAGTATATATCGTTTATCGTTCAAAGATAAAAAATACATTGGTCCGTGATTATTAAGATTATAATTACAAAGACTTTTATTATCAGAATATAGTTCGCGTTGTTCTATTCTACCCAATTCATCCCAACTAGTAATCATTTCAATACGGTCGGTTAAGTCAAACCCTAAAACACGATTAACCATTTTCTTTACAATACCTTCTTTAATTAATATCTTCATAATCTATTCTTCCACAAATTCATCTATTATTTGTTGGAGTTTAACTCCCATAAAACCAATACCAATATAATTCAATAGTTCCTCATCCTTTATGTTAAGAGGTAAATCATCATTATCACTACGTATATACCATCCATCAGGACGATTCTGAACTAAGAATTTGGTATCACCAATATTAAAACAAAACATTGGACCATAATTATTAAGAGTCCAATTAAAAGTACTTTTATTAATTGTAAATACATTATTTTTCAACGACTCGTCCAACTCTTCCCAACTGGTAATCATTTCAATACGGTCAGATAAATCATATCCTAAAACACGATTAACCATCTTTTTTACAATACCTTCTTTAATTAATATTTTCATAACTATTATTCTACAAATTCGTCTATTATTTGTTGAAGTTTCACACCCATAAAACCAATTCCTAAATCATTCAGGAGTTCGTCTTCAGTTAATGGTCTAAATGTTTTAGTACTTACAATTGACCATTCAGGTTCATCACCATTTAGATATTGGACAATATAAATTTCCCCATTAACATCAAATAAATACATCGGACCAAAAGTATTAATATACCATCTAAAATCATCTCTACCATCAGAGAATAATCGTTGACCTCTAGAACCCAATTCAATCCAATTGGTAACTATCTTAATATCGTTAGATAAATCATATCCTAAAACACGATTAACCATTTTCTTTACAATTCCTTCTTTAATTAATATTTTCATAATCTATTGACATTCACTAATATATAATTTTCTAATATAACCACCAAAATTATCAATCACATAATTCCATAATAAATCCTTCTCTTTGGATGTTGCCTCACCATCATCATTGGCATCAATAATAATGTTATGAACAATCAAATCAGCAAAATCAACAACAAAATCATTAGTATCTTCCCATTCACAAGGGTCAATATCATATTCAATAATATTCTCAGCAATCTCGTGAATATACTCCGGGTCCAATCTTCTACGAAGTTTAGTAGATAGCGTCTCCATTAATAAGTTCGTATGTCTTTCAGCAATTATAAT
>Ga0209443_1000630_pt1 | contig 23537 bp, 12 predicted proteins | sample LauGreBMM110DCMD_2_FD_187571 | JGI IMG/M metagenome (GOLD analysis project Ga0209443, IMG submission 187571) | Freshwater lake microbial communities from Lake Michigan, USA - Su13.BD.MM110.DCMD (SPAdes) (version 2) | ecosystem: Environmental > Aquatic > Freshwater > Lake | place: Lake Michigan... | reverse complement strand
ACGAAATTAATTTGATTTTTCTTTAAATTACTTTAAAACCAGGTTAACATGAAAACCCTTCTTCGCCCATCATGGTTATTGCTATGTCTTTTGTTTTTTTGTCTCCACGGTATAGTCAGTGGAAAAACTGGATCAATTTTAAACTTTGCCGATACCATTCCATCTGCACCTGCTGCGCAAACCTGGTATGGAAAATTTGGATTTAAATATACTTATGTCGGACAAACTGTTTACCAATTGGGATTGGATAACCAGCCTAACCACCGTTTGAAAATTGAAAATGTATTCAAAACAAAAAAAACTGGTGTAACAATCAGGCATACTGGGGTTAATGCTGATAGTTCAGTCCCAGCATTAAGTGGTGGAGGGTTTGCATGGTTTCCAAATGGAGGCACCATCAACCTGAAAGCTGGTGATACCACTATTGTACAAGGTTGGTCTAGTGGTTGGGGAGAATGCAGTTGCATCAACACAGGTGTAAACAACAAGCTTGTTCGTTTTGTTTTTTCATATGATTCAACCTTTTATGGGCCAGATGGTCTACCTGATGGTACCATCACTTTGTATGATACAGTTTTTCAACCCATTAAACTTCTTCAACGTACCTCACCCGAATTACAAAGCCTTGCTGCACTCCAGACCAACGCTGTACAGCAATCCATTTCAGGAATGTTTATCATACCTGGGTACTTGAAAAACACAGTTGCGCTGAACAATTTGAGCATCAATACAAACGAAGCAACAATTCTTTTTCATCCATCTCCAACCAGCGGTGTTCGTATTACAGACTCTTTAGACAATCGATTCATCTTTTTTAATCTGAGGGTAAATCCCCGAAATGATTATAGAATTCAGGCAAACTTTAACTCAACCAATTCTTCCCTTTTAGTTCCGCCTGCGAATATTGTAGTGCCTTCAAATTTATCTGTAAACAATCTATCCGCAGTTGCGCTACCTTATGGAAAAGCAAAGTTTACCAGTGATTCAATCAAAGTCTATGAAACTGAAACAGGTTTTTGGCGCACTGTATTTTCTCCCGGAGATAGCTCAATAACAGTATTTCCCGGTCAGGAAAACTGGTACGGAAACACAACAAGTGAAAAAAACAACCGTCGTGCATTATCCAAGGTGATGAAATTTAGTGTGGCGATGGCCACTTATGGCAATAAACTTTGGGAAAAATCAATCCCATTCGAATCTTGGGGAGGCAGTGTTAGCAAAGACGGTAGTGTGGTTGCTTACATGATTAACCAAACTGGTTTTGAGGCCAACCTACAGAACGATCCAAATGTCGATTGGGTTGGAGTGTTGAATGGACAAACTGGTGCTAAAATCTATGGTTTGCGTGGAAACCAGTCCTTGATGAGCGGACTGGAAGTTTCTGTTTCTAATAAAGGTCAATATATTGCATTGGGGTCAACAGGAAACGGGCAGGTATCTGTTTTTAGGAATAATGGAAGCAGTGCCACACTGATGTGGGAGAATGCAGCTGACTCTGTACTTGATATCAATAAGTTTATAGGTCAGGTTCGTAAAATAGTTTTTTCTAGTGATGATAAATATCTTTTTGTCGGATCTGGAGATATGTATTTGAGAAAATATGAAGTGCTGACAGGAAAATTGATTTGGAAATCATACATAGGCGGATGGCCCTTTGTCAATGGTATTTCCGTTGCCAATGGATTTGTTGCTACAGGAACCAAGTCGCGCGATAGAACCCTGATTAGGGAAAGCGATGGTGCAATAGTTTATTTTTCAGGTACAATGGGCTTTGACGTGCACATGGACTCCGCATTTGCAGGTCCAGTATTTGGTTTTGGCAATTTGGTAACAGATGCCAGTTCAGGAAGACCCATTGCAAAAATCGGAGGGAATGCAGTAAAATATTCGATTCTGAATGGCGATTTTGCGGTGTCCATGGATCGCTATCTGGATGTCTATTCCAGGCATGGCGGAAATCCATTAGTGCAAAGAACAACAGCGTTGGGAACAGGCTCAGGGGAAAATTGCCAATCCGGTTGGGTTTCACCAACAGGTGACAGAGTAGTGATTACAGGCAGAGATCTTACAAGCTCAAGTGTATTCCCGAGAAAAACGGTCGGTTTTTTTAAAGTCAATCGAGAGATCAACCGCTACCCCATTCTTGACTCAGTAGGCAGCAAAAGCTTTAATGTAGGAGATAGTCTTCGCTTCAAAGTAACCTACAGAGACTTTGATGACTACAATGTACCCAACACCCAGTTAAAATTAAGTGCCACTGGAGACACAAGTGGTTTAAAGGTTATTGTAAGAGGAGACTCAATCATTGTTTACGCTGTTGCTTTTACGGGTAACAATAGTATCACGGTCACCGTTTCAGAAACTGCATCTTCAGAAAAATTTTCAGTTACTGAAAAAGTATTTATTCGCGTGCTTTGTTCAGCACCAGCTATCCCAACGAGCACCAATACTACAATTACATATTGTAAAGGGGATGCCCCTACCGCCTTAACAGCAACTGCTGCAACAGGCAGTAGTTTAATTTGGTACACTGCAAGCACAGGAGGTACAGGAAGCAACACCGCCCCTACTCCATCTACCGCTTCTGCAGGTACCCAACGATACTATGCCGCCTCAAATAATAGTGGTTGTGAGAGCGAAAGCAGGCTTGCAATTGCTGTAACCATAAATGAAGGACCCAGCCTAACATCCATCGGTGGTGGTTCTGCAGTATGCTTGGGATCCAACCTGACACTTACCCATGCCACCAGTGGTGGAACCTGGTCAACCACAACAACTTCAATCGCTACCTTGTCTAATGCAGGACTGCTAACACCTGTATCGGCAGGATCAGCTTTGGTTAGCTATACCGCAACTTCGAACGGTTGCCCCTCCATTGTCACTGCCACAATCACAGTGTCGGCAGTACCAGCTGCTCCCTCAGTATCATCAGTGTCATACTGCGAAGGTGCAGTAACCGTTGCACTTACCGCAACTGCTGCTTCCGGAAATTCACTGCTATGGTATGGCACCAATTCAACTGGTGGAACAGCAAATACTTCTGCTCCAGTACCTGCCACCAGTGTTGCAGGTACCGTTGATTACTATGTACTTCAAAAAACTGTTGCCAACTGTGAGGGACCTAGAGCAAAAATTACTGTAACAGTGATTGCGAAACCTGCGGCACCATCTGTAACAGCACTTTCCTATTGTTTGGGAGCCACATCGACCCCACTTACTGCGACAGCTTTGTCTGGTGCTACACTCAACTGGTATGGCACAAATGCCACTGGCGGCACAGCTTCAGCATCAGCACCTACTCCTTCGTTGGCTACAGTGGGATCAGTTGACTATTATGTCAGTCAAAATTTGTCTGGGTGTGAAGGCACAAGATCAAAACTTTCCGTCACAACCAAAGACATTCCAGCAAAACCTACCATTTCAAGAGATGCCAACGGAAATCTTGTATCCACTGCCATTACGGGAAACCAATGGTATAAGGATGGCACATTATTGTCGGGCATTACCGGAACGATTTATAAACCGGATGCTGTCGCACACTACACGGTAAAGTCAACAGTTAATGGATGTACAAGTGCTGCTTCAGAGCAATATTACTATGTACTTACTGCGCTGAGCAACTTATTAACAAACAACCTTGTTTATATTTATCCGAATCCTGCCAGCGCATCTGTACAGATAGAATATGATCCTGCAAGATTGGGGCTAATCCAATTTGAAATACTTGATTTTTCAGGAAAAATAATTAATGAAAGGAAAACATTGCGTCCGGGGACATATTTTTTTGAAAATGAATTTCAGGGAATTTGCATATTAAAATTCTATACCCCAAATGGTATACCGATTCAATTAACAAAACTATTTAGGTATTAATCCTATCGGGGTCACTTGATAAAAAACCACTTATAAGGTAAAACTTTTAAGTGGTTTTTTATTTGCATACATTTTATGTGTTTCGATTATTTTGGGGTGGATTATGAAATCGTTTGGGACATCGTAGAGTAAAATCCCGAATTTAGATCGTTTAATCAACGAAATTCTCAAAGAGAATCCACAAATGTAAAGAAGAAAAAAAGGAGCAAAACATATGTTTTACTCCTTTTTTTAAAAACTACGTTTTATTTTTTAGTGCCTCCAGAGTTAGGCAGACTATTATTTAATGAATAAATAAATTCATTAGTTAGTTCCTTTTGCTCCAAAATATGAAGCAGGAGCAGGTGATTTATATTCTTTCCCCCTTAAGGTTAAACCTGTTGTTGAGAAGAATGGCGTAAAGTTTGTTTTTGCACCAGTCAATGCAGGAGAACCTGATTGTAACCTAAAATCCCATGAAGGATCAAAGGTAAAGCTCAGTAAAGGAACAGCGTTCAAAGAGAAATTAACAAATTTAGGATCTTTTGCAAGGTCTCCTGCAGAAGCAGAAAATACATCATTTGTACCTCTTACTACATCCACTACACCTGATTTAAATCCAGCAAATGCAGTTATAGTTCCATTAGTAACGTGCTGCGGTATTGCACTTAGTTGACTTCCTGAAGCGTAAAAGTTATAATCTATTTTACTATTCAAATCCGGCCCTGTTGTTGCATTAATACCGAAACTAGGCGCCTTTGAGCCAAACATTGAGTTTACAATCAAGTTATTGTAAACATAGGCAAGAACACCAGCTTCTAACCATACAGAACCACCTTTAGGTTTGCTTGGATCTCTTCTCCAACCTGCATTTATAATAGTATTATTGTATACGTTAATTTGTGCCTGCGGCCTTGATGGACTAGCACCTGAGTTAGATAATTTAAAAGCATTGGTATTGGGGCTAAACATGATATTTCCAGCGGCATCAACTTTTGTTCCTGCTTTGCAGTTTATTGCTTCGCCACCTGCTTCTCCAACACCATAAAATAAATTATTGGTAAAAATACAGCTACCACCTTGCACGTAAATAGCATCTTCCCCATTGCTTCTAAATGTTGAATTTGTTACAACGTATTTACCATTTGGATTATTCGTATTAAAGGCAACCATATTTTCTCCACCAGCTGCTTTAAAAAGTGCAGCAATGGAAGATGGAGAAGTTGCAGTTGTGGTTGCTCCTGTAAACTCCACAATTACATTATCCAATAAAATTTCTGCACAAGTTATACCTCCTATAATACCACCCCAAGCACGTCCAAAAGTATTTGCTGCTGTTCTTTCTGCTGCAGGAATTGTAAACTTAATTGGAGCAGATTTTGTTCCAACTGCATAGAGATTTCCGTTGATGATAAATTCAATTTTAGTTTTGTTAGCGTCTACACCACCGGTAGCAATTATTATTTCAACGCCTTCTTCAATTGTTAATGTTTTTCCAGCTGGAACAAAAACATGCCCAGTAACATTTACCGTAGAATATTTTTTCCATACCCCTTCAACATTTCCTACTGCAGTTACAGGGTCATTGTTGCTTACTGTAACTGAACAAGAAGCCGACTCAGATTTTTCAACTGACGTAGCAGTAATTGTACTACTACCAGGTTTTACCGCAGTAACTAAACCGTTAACCACTTTAGCAATTGATGTGTCTGAGCTAGTCCAAGTAACTGCTTTATTAGTTGCATTTAACGGCAAGATAATACTAGACAATGTGGTAGTATCACCTGGCTTTAGGGTTAGGGATGATTTAGATAATGAAATTCCCTTTACAGTAAGGTCTAACTCTTTCTTACAACCTAATGCGATTGTAATTGCAAATAACGCAAAGATTAATTGTTTTTTCATGTTTGTTTATATTTTAAATTTAAAGCCTAATTGAATATTAATGCCATTTATATCATTCCTTAATAATGTTCCCCTTTCAAATTTTTCATACCCAACAATATCATCGTTAAATTTATTATACTTTTTTAAATACAATTTGATAGGTGTGTTTAATAAATTATTTGATTTGATAAACAAGGTTGCCCTTTTTACCTTTTTTTCTAAAGAAGCATCTAATTGAACGAAACTACTTTGCCAGGTATCAGTATTCAAAAACCGTGATATAGCAAATAGTTTATCCCCAGTATATACTGCAGATAATTGAAAATCTATTTTTTGCTTTACACTTTTGTAAATGAAAGTTAGGTTTGCCAAGTTAGCAGCTTGTCCATTCAGTCGTCTAGTTTGTGTGCCAGATTTAAGTACATTTCTAACCGTAGCATTGGGGTCGGTATTTAATTCATAATATACCTTAGAAGTAGTAATTGAAGAATTTGTATACGTATAATTAAATTTAATACCAAAATTGTACAAGTACTTGGTTAGGTCTATTTCTAATCCATAATTTTTTGCAATCCCGAAATTGGTAGGGGTATAAAATGAAGCTTGTCCTTGTTCAATTATGCCTGTTTCAATTGGATTATTGATATTTTTATAAAATAAACCGATGAGAAATTGTTCAGCAGGTTTTGGAAACATTTCATACCTAACATCAAAATTATCTGCAACAGTATGTTTTAATTCAGAATTACCCATTTCAGTAAATTCCTCATTCATTATTTTATATGGGACTACTTCAAAAAAGCTAGGTCGGTTGATAGATTTTGAATAGGATAATCTTAAATTCCTATTATCATCTAAAATGTATTTAAAATGAATACTCGGTAAAAAATCTGTGTATTGTTGCTTTCCAATATTTTTAACGCCAGCAACAGGATTCAATAAGTTATATCCCTGATTTGTATTTTCTACTCTTAACCCAGTATTCAGTTCATATTTTTTATGTAATGACCTGAATTGTAAATAACCGGCAGCTATTTTTTCTGAGGCACCATAATTCAGAGGATCACCGGTGGACCCATACGGATTATAGACAACATATTTTATTTCACTATAATTGTTCCAATCAACTCCTTTTATCAAATTATTTTTTAATCCAATTGGTTTACTATCATCAAAAGGCCTCAAATCGTATTCATTGAAAAAATTAGACCTTTGTTTGTCTCTATATAAACCACCCATAGAAATGTCTAATGTACTTTTATTGAAATTTACACGAGTAGTGGCATTAAATTTACCGGACAAATCTTCATCGGAGTTGTGTTCCCATCTTATGCTTTGACCTCCCAAGGTTACAACAGAGATTTGATTTTCAATATTATTTTTTACAGTAGAAACTGTATTTACAGTTGTATTTTCTGGCACTTCATTAAAAGCTTTCGAATAAGCAACTGTCCAATCCAACTTTATTTTTTTATCCAGAAATGCATTCTCTCCAATTAATGTACTATTGACAATATTTTGATGTGTATACCTGAATCTAGTGCTATAAGAAACATTGTAATTCCCCTTACCAGGATCGTAACCTATCGCATAATCAATTTCTCTGCTATCTCTAATTTGATGATTTTTGAAATCTAAAAAAGCATTATACCACTTGATTTTATGATTTTCTGAAATGACATAATCCAATTTTCCATGAACTCCTAATCTAGCTTGTTCATCGGAAAATGTTCTTTGAGATTTTCCAGTTATTACCGGCAAATTTGAAGCATCACTGGTTGAGATGCTTGAACCATAATTTGTTGCATTTCCACCTCTATTACTTTTTTGATAGCTAACTCCGATTATGTACCCTAACTTTTTTTTAAAAATCCTATTACCAAATGATGAATTGAAAAATAAATTAGGGGATGGATGACTACTTTTTGTATTTGTTAACCCATTTGAAAAATCTCGTGGTTTAGCAGCATATAAATTTGAATACAACTCAAAAGGAGATTTTACATTTATGGCATCCGTTTTGTACGATAAAAATTTTCTCTCAACAAATAATGAATTATACCCTGTTGAAGCGTTTACATTGAATGCCTTTATAGAAGGTGCATCTTTCATTACCATATTTATTGCTCCGCCAATTCCATCTCCCTCCATGTCTGCCGTCAATGATTTGGTTACTTCCAATCTTGCCAACATGTCTGATGGGAAAATATCCAAAGGAATAAATCGATTTTTATTGTCCGGACTAGGTATTTTTATGCCATTAACCAATGTATAATTATAACGCTTATCCATACCTCTTAAAGTGGCATATTGTGCATCACCATTGCTGGTTCTTTCCAATGTTACTCCAGATACTCGTTGAATAACATTTGCAACATTAAAATCAGGTGACAATTCTATTGCCTTAGCACTTACTATATTAGAAATGCTGACCGCATTTTTTTCTATTGCCCTAGCAATGATATCTGTATTCTTGTCAAGGTTTGCATTTATTTGAACCTCTTGCAAATCTTCAAACAAAGTTTCTAATGATATAGTGTTATCGTTTTGATTATGTACTAAATAAACCACTGATTTGTATCCTGGATAATTAATTGTAATTTCAACAGGAATGCTATCAACATTTATTGTAAAAGATCCATTTAAACCAGTTTTGGTTTTTTGTTTGACATCTTTAGAAACAAAAATATCAACCCCGGCTAATGGGATGCCAGATTTTTTATCTAATAAAATACCTTTAATAGGCATTTTTTCTGCATGAGAAAAAGTAATAGTAAAAATGAATAGAATCGTTAAATAAAAAAATTTCATAATAATATGAACAAAGTTATGTTCATATTTAAATTTCTCTTTTTGTGAATATTGCTAAATCATTACCAAATTGTTACTAGATGCCATACCTTACTTTTAAATCTTTAATTTTAAAAAAAAGAATGAAAAAGGCAAGTATCATTTTAGTTTCCTTATTTTTTGGGTTTTATGTTCAATGTCAAATAAACATCAATGAAATATACAAGGAAGAAATTGCCTCCGGTTATACCGATTCTATCATAAAAAATATAAATTATGTAAAAAAAGGATTAAATTTTTGTGTAATCGGTGATTGGGGAAGACATGGCCAGTTTTATCAAAAAAAAGTTGCTTATCAACTTGGTAATGCAGTAGCTGGTACTGATGCAAGTTTCATAATCAGCACGGGAGATAATTTTTATCCAGCAGGCGTTAAAAGCGTGCAAGACCCAAGTTGGGAAAAATCTTTTGAGGATGTTTATACCCATCATTCAACATATGTAGATTGGTATGTTGTATTAGGTAATCATGATTATGCAACAAATCCTCAAGCTGAAGTTGATTATTCAAATATTAGTGCCCGTTGGAAAATGCCATCGAGGTACTACAGTATTCATAGAAACATAGAAAATGATTCAAATAATACTGTTGGCATTTATTTCATCGACTCAAGTCCTCTCAATAAATCATATTATGGAAAGAAAACTGAACAAATTAGCCAAAACGTAATGGAAGCAGATTCTGCAAAACAATTAAATTGGCTAAGGTCTGAATTGACAAAAAGTAAAGATAAGTGGAAGATTGTTGTTGCACATCATCCAGTTTATTCTGCTGGTAAAAGGTTTGGTAAAACCAATGAAATGGAAGAAGCTGTTAAAAACATCCTAAATCAACACAATGTAGACTTATTCATTGCGGGTCATGAACATCATCTAGAGTTTGACCAACCAAAAAATAACGATACTTTCTATCAATTAATCTCTGGTGCTGGATCTGAAAAAACAATCATCAATCCAAATTCAAAAGTGCAATTTGCAAAAAGTGAATATGGATTTGCTACTATAGGAATTAGCTCTAATAGCTTATTGATTCAGTTTATTGATTGGCATGGGAATGTTATATACAGTACGGAACAACCTAAACGTAACAAATAAAATTATATATAATTAATACTAAACAATATAGGGTGAAATAACTTTTTGACTCAAAGCATAAACTAGTATAGGTTTCAAAGTTTTTTAAATACAACAAACTGAAATTCCCACTTTTAATAATAGATAAAATAAATTGGGGCCTGATGAAAACCAGGCCCCAATTGCTATTGAGAAAAAAACTAATAACCCGGATTCTGATACATTTTTGTAGGATTCAACAAAAATTCTTTCAATGGAATGGGAAAATAAAAATCCTTTGCTGTGAAGTTTGAAAGAGGGCAATTGTCATAATCCAATTGGATTTTTGCCCTAAAATAAGCAACCAATTCAGCTTCATTAAAGAAACGGGTTAGGTCATGCCACCTGTGGTGTTCAAAGGCAAGCTCAACCCTTCTCTCATGCATGATGGCTAATTTCAAGGTAGGGTATCTGGCTTTGTACATAGGATCATTCATCATGACTGCATACAATGGACGCTTTGCACGAACACGAACCATATCCAAATACTTAATGGCATTGGCCTGGTCATTCAACAACAAATATGTTTCAGAAAGACAAAGGATAACATCTGCATATCGAAGCAAGATCCAATCGTTTCCACCATATCCAAGCGTACTGGCTCCAGCAGAAGCATCCCTGAATTTGGTGATGAAATAACGGCTTGAAGAAGGAGCTAATTTAATTGAGTAAGTTGTTCTCAAATCACCCACTTCAAACTCTTTCAACAAATCATTGGTAAACAAACCGCCTGTTCCCTGTGAAACAAAAAGTGAATTGATGGTTTCACCTTTGGCTTGGTTACTTCTAGCCAATCCTGAAGAAAGAGATGCATCACCTTGCTTATGAACAATTTGAAAAATGATTTCAGCATTTGTTGCCTTCTTAGCAACATCAAAAACATCAGCAAAAGGAATATCTGCAAGATTTGCAAAAGTTTTTTGGTTGAAACAAACCAACAATGCATCTTTTGCCTTGTTTAGGTTTTCAGGTTTGTTTGCGGCAAGGCTAGTAGCCATTGTGAGGTAAACCTTACCCAACAAAGCATTTGCAGCCTGAAGTGAAACCCTGCCCTTGTTTGCAGCAGTGTGTACAACCGGTAGATTGCTTGTGGCAACATCTTTAAGATCTAAAACAATTTGATCGTACACTTTTTCTTTTTTCTCTCTGAAAGTAAGTGCTGCCGCTTGCTCTGCACTGGTAAGTCTTTCAGTAACTAGAGGTACATCACCAAACTCTTTCACAAGGTTATAGTACATAAAGGCACGAATGAATTTCATCTCTGCGATGTACTGAGTTTTGGTATCAGGAGATGCAAATTTTATTTTATCAATGACAGATAAAATGATATTTGCCCTAGAAATTGGAACGTACAAGGCTGTCCAGTGACTCAACAAATAACTGTTGCTTGGAACCAATGAGAATGCTGAAAACTGGAAAGGCTCTCCATTGTTAGATTGTTGGTCTGTTGTATTTACATCATCAGAGCGGTTGTCTGTCCACAAGTTAGCACCTTCACCAACACAGTTTCCACTTCTCAACGCTTGGTAAACACCGTAAACGCCAGTGGTAATATCAGTTTCACTATTGTATGCATTATCTACAGTAACTGCATTGGGATTGCTCTGTTCAAGAAAATCTTTTTTGCAACCCATGCCTGCAATGATCAAAAGGCTGGTTAATATCAGTGAATATTTTTTCATTTTTTTGCTTTTTGATGGTTTAGAATTGTACTTTAAAACCAGTGTTGAAAGACCTTACCAAAGGATATTTTCCATAATCAACACCAGGCGTTAAGTTTGAACCATTGTTAAAATCAACTTCAGGATTGTACCCTAAATAATCTGTTACGGTAAAGGCATTGTCAATTGAGCTATTCCAAGAGATTCCTGAAATTTTCATTTTTTTGAATATTGACAAGCTGCTTAAATTCACATTAAGGCTAATGTTGGTGCAACGGAAGAATGAACCATCTTGCAGATAGTAATCAGACAAGCGGGTGCTGTTGCTTTGAGATCCACCACGTGAAGCACGGTATTCAATTCCATTTCCTGGATTGGCTTCATTGCGGTAACGCTGTTTTACAATTGTGTAAAGGTTACCGGAACCTTCCATGTTGCGGATGTAGTAATCTTGTCCATCGATAACGGTATTTCCTTCAGTTCCATTAAAAGAAGCACTTAGGTCAACTATTTTGTAGTTCAAATTCAATGCAAAACCGTAACTGAATTTTGGATAAGCGTTTCCTATGATGGATTTATCAGCATCGGTGATGATATTATCTCCATTAAGGTCTTTAAAATACAGGTCACCTGCACGCAATGGGGTGCTTGAGAAAGTAGAAATTGGAAAACCAAGCAATTTGTAACTGGCTGGGAATTTATTTCCATTTGCTTTGTAAACGGAAAGATCTGCATTTACATTGGCAATATCCTTTTCTCTAACCATGCCAGCAACACTGATTCCGTAGAAAGAGCCGACAGGGCTTCCTTCTTTTGTGACGTGTGTTACGTAAGGACGTTCAGCACCATTTGATTGAATTTCACTCGCACCACCAAGGCTCACAACCTTGTTTTTATTCACCATGATGTTTCCAGAAATACCCAAGTTAAAATCTTTTGACTGGATCAACTTAGCATCCAATTGAAGATCAAATCCTTTGTTGATGATATCAGAGTTTTTAAGGTTGGTAAGAATGGAAGTTGATCCAGCAAGTGCTGAAATACTTTGGTTGTATAGGAGGTTGTATGAGTTACTGATATAGTAATTAAAAATCACCGATAACCTGTTGTTCAGGGTTTGAACATCTGCACCGAAGTTGTAAGATGAAGTAGATTCCCATCCTAGTTTATCATCAGTGATACCACTTGCCCAGGTTGAATTGTAAACCGTGTTACCAATTACTTGTCCGCCTGCACCTGTTAAGTTTTGCTCATAACGGTAGTTACCAATGTTGTTGTTACCCGTTAAACCCCAGCTTGCGCGAAGTTTCAAAGTTGAACTCTTGCCCAACCAATCTTTGTAGAAAGATTCGTTAGAAACATTCCAACCAGCAGAAACCGAACCAAAATTACCCCATCTGTTGGCAGGACCAAACCTTGAAGAAGCATCAGAGCGGAAAGAGCCTGTCATAAAATATTTCTTATCAAAGCTATAAACAGCCCTAGAAAGATAAGAAACCAGGGTGGTGGTTGATTTTCCAGAACCAAGTCTGTTAAAATCACCGGCTACAGATCCTCCTGCAGTAATTTCAGGAACAAGGTCATTGGTGTAATTCCTAGCAGCAACGGCTAGAATATCTGAATTTGTTTGTTGTGCAGTATATCCTGCCAACACATCCATTTGATGTTTGTTGATTTTCTTGCTGTAGTTCAACGTATACTCTCCAAGAAGATCTTGGATGTTCATGAATTGAGCAGATGAGTTTGCAGCAAGAATGGATTGGGTAGAACCTGGAGGATTGATACCACTGCTGAGGTTGGTTGGAAAGTAGTATTCATATTTTTCACCATAATGTTCACCACCAACGTTTACCTTGGCAATAAGGTTGTCGATAATTTCATAGCTGGCTGAAGCATTGAAAGAGGCACGGAGGCCGTTTCTATTGATTTTAACCCTTTGTGCCAGTGCCAATGGATTTTCAATACCCTGGAAGGCAGAACCAAAACCACCGGTTTGAGCTGCAGCGTTTGCAAAAGAAAGTGCCAAACTACCATCTGAATTGAAGGCAGGGAAGATAGGCATGTAAACCAAAGCGCCCAAAATTGGACCTTGGTTAAATCGGCCTTCTTGAACTTCCCTGTTTTTTGTATTGGTAACAAAAACAGATGCTGATGTTTTTAACTTGTCGGTTAGATCTGCATCAATGTTTGTCCTGAAATTTAAACGCTTTTGGTAGGTACTATTTAAAATACCATCTTGATCGAGGTATCCACCGCTGATAAGATAGCGGGTATTTGCTGTACCACCTGAAAATGAAATATTGTGTCGTTTAACAGGAACAGTTCCATAAAGTACATCCTGCCAATCTGTATCGTAAGCAGGTTTGATCATTTTTTGGGTAGGGAAATCGTACAATGACTCAAGGATACAGACACCACAACCTGTTGCTGTTTGTCCAGCTTTAACGATACGGGTTGCGTTATTGTCTGAGTAAAAAGTATTACTCCAGGCAATTCCCCTTGCATCTAAGATGTCCTTATAATTTGCATTTCTGCCATCAATAAAAATTTCTGCAAAATCGCTGCTATTCAACAAATCAACTTTGTTGGCCAATTGCTGTTGGCTATATTGGTAACTGTATTCAAGCTTACCCCTTCCTTGCTTACCGCGCTTGGTCGTGATCAACACCACACCGGCAGAAGCCCTAGAACCATAGATAGCAGCAGAGGCCGCATCTTTCAAAATTTCGATAGATTCGATGTCGTCTGGGTTGATGAAAATATCATTACCGGTTGTAGCAGGGTTAAATCCATCCGTACCTCTACCACCGTTACCTTGACCTTGGCTAGCATTTCCACCAACAGCATAACCATCCACCACATAAAGGGGTTCAGAGCTAGCATTGATAGAACCGATGCCACGAACACGAATTTTGGTACCAGAATATGGAGCACCACTCACTTGTGAAACTTGAACACCGGCAACTTTACCAACCAAAGCCTGGCTTAACGTTGGTGTGCTAAGGTTAAGTTCTTTGGCCCTAACGCTAGAAACAGCGCCTGTAACATCGCTCTTGCGTAGCTTTTGGTATCCAATTGAAATGATTTCATCCATTGACTTGATAGATTCAACCAATACTATATTTAGACTTATTGAAGAGGCTTTCACCTCTTGTGTTTCAAAACCAACTGCTGAAAATACAAGAACATCACCGGTAGAAGCTCCGATGGTGAAAGATCCATCAGCTTTGGAAACAGTAGATACTTTTTTTAGTTTAACTGAAATAGTGGCCCCTGAAATTGGTTCATTTGATCCACTCTTCACGGAACCGGAAATTCCTGATTGTGCGAATGTTAAAACCGATTGCATGAGCAGGCACGCAAAAAAAAGCATGCTTACTGAACTTGATTTTTTAATTCTCATATTGATTGTTTGTTTTATATACTTGATTGGTTACCAGGATATTTCCAAAAAGTTCACGTTATCTTTCCTTGATGAAGAAACTGCGATGGCTTTGTTTTTATTTGACATAAGTGTAAAACCCTCTAACTCATCATTCCTATCAACATCAATTACTTTTAACACTTTTTCGTGTCCTGACTTTACGGAAGCCTTAAAGTCTAGAAAAGTAAATCTCCAACGCCTGCCTTCAATTTGATTTTGGATCAATACAAGGATATTTTTCTCTTTGATAAAATGAATATTTTGAACCCAAGGAGAACAAGTGAATTTTGCCACCAAGACGCCTGGTTCAGATGTTTTGGATGCAGTGGCCAGTTTTATCGGATCATACAAACGCACCTCATTATTTTTGTTTCCATAATCTGCAGAAGCTACAAACCATTTGTTGTCGTACTCAACATATTCCGGCCTTGTTCCTTGAATGCAGGCATCATCTTCAATGACATTAATTAAATTGTTATCTAATTTTCCTGTCATCAACAACCCATTCCAATTGACATTATAAATAACCGCTCTCCACAATGTTCCTTCTTTGTTCAATCGGATGCTGTTCCCAATAAATGTAGGAAGTCCTTTTTTATGGGCTATTCCTGTAGGATGATTGATTACATCGCTGTCGTGTAAGGTTAGCTTGATCTCTGTGGGAAGATATTCTAATGAATCTTTTGCCATGCGGTACTTTCTGATTACGCCGTATTCTCTATCGCCATAAGCATAGTAAAAACCATTTATCAATGAAATACCCTGACAAGCACCTAGGGAGTCAAATGACATGGCCCTTGTTACCTGAAGTGAAGGCTGATGTTGAGCGAAACAAAACACACTAAAAAAAAGCGTAAAAATGATGACAGAATATATTTTTTTTATTAAAATGTTCATAATCAACAACGTATTGAAAATTATTTATGGGTCAATAGGTTCATCTGCATCAATTTGCAGACTAGATGAAAGCGCATAAAATTCAGTCAAAGTAGTAGACAATCGCTTGCCATTTTTGTATGGAACATACCCCAATTCAATCATGCATCTCGATGGCAAAGTGTTGGCAATCATCATGCTTTGTCCCTGAGTAGTACAAACCAACCCGGGCTTTTCAATTGGCATGCCGTATCTTATCATTAACCTAGAGGCATTTCTCATGTTTGTTGTAGTATGGCGTGCGTGAGGATCAACTATAATGGCAGATGCAGGAATACCCAATTGTTCCACGCAATATTTTTTCATTTCTATAGCTTCACAATATTTTGTTTTATAAGGATGCACTTTACCTCCAGTAACAATGATGAAGGGAGCCTTCTTCAAATGAAACTGTACTGATGCGATCCTGAGCCTGATCATTGCCTCAGCACTAAGTGAAACATCTGGCTCAGATGGACCTGCACCAGGAACAAGAATAACTGAATATGGATAGTTGGTCCACTTTAATGTTTTGATTTTCTTAAACGCCCCTTCATTAACCCCTAAATGCATCGGTTCGAAGTCTGACGCCTGCGTGCGTTCATTTATTTCCAGAAAAAGACTTACTGCCGTAGTTGGTATCGTCAAAATATTGCTATCAGTCGCAGCAAGATCAGTGAGATATTGCAATATGTGGGTAACCTGAGAAAGATAAGATCGAGGAAAAGATCCCAAAGACGATATTTTCAAACTATTTGAATCAATCAAAGGATAGTTAGGCTTTTTTCCCTGTGCATACACAGACAAGGCATAATTGATGCCTTTGGCATCATGCTGCCATGCTTTGAACAACAAAGAATCAAGTTGGTTATTTTCTGAAACCAATTGATTGTAAGCTCCTGATGGAATCAAATGATGCTTGATTAAAGCTACAAAAGCAGGATGTTTTTTGAGTTCCAGCAATCTCTTGCCGACTGATTTTATTTCATCATCACTGAACTGCAATGTGGAGACCATACAGATAGCATTTTTGTTACAAATGCTGTCTGCGGTTTTTATGGCTTCTGTGCGACTACGATTCCAATAACCCATAATGCTGTCATCCCTAAGCAACTTAGAGACAGCAGAATCTTGAAGACAAAGCCATGAAAAATAATAGTTTTTTGAAACTGGGTTGTGCTGAAATGGGATATATTCTTTGTGTGGAATCTGCGCATTACTGCAAAAAGTAATCAGCAAAAGGCACACAATGTATGACCATGAAAATAAATTCCTATTCATCGATTACAAACCTATATACAAGTGTGTCTTAAAAGAACAAGAAGTAAATACTTAATTAATTACTAATGGTATTGTTAAAATTAATTAACAAATAAAAAAAGTTGGGGTGACATTTCCCTAACATTACAAACAGTAAGTGTATTTTAACGCAGATGGTCTTAATTATTGAAGGAGTAATTATCTGTCTATTCGATCTGTAAGTGCATTCATGAAAGCAACAATAGATTTCTTCTCATTGTCATTTAACTGAAGAGAGTCAAAAGGCAGACTTTGAAATGGCAAATCAATTCCAAGACCAACACCGCCGCCTTTATGGTAAAAGTTCACAACCTCATCTAATGTTTTATACAGACCATTGTGCATGTAAGGAGCAGTTTTTGCACTATTTCTTACAGTTGGCGTTTTAAATGCATATTTAAGTTCCTCTAACTGATTTATCGCGTATCGTCCCAGATCTGGATCAATTTTGGCATTCTCCCAAACAGCTTTCTCTGGAATACCGATAATTTCAGATTCTGATTTTGTAAACCATGGTGGAATAGTGCCATTGAAAACTGGTGCAAAATGACAAGTACCACATTTGGCTTTCCCCATGAATATATTGAATCCAGCAATCTCTTCAGCATTTAAAGCCTCATCCTTTCCTTTCATATAGTCATCAAAAGGAGATGAAAAGGGCTGCAATGATCTTACATAGGAGCCAATTGCATTTCTTATTTTAAAGTTATCAAGACTATCTGATTTGAATGCCAATTTACTCAATTGTTTGTATTCATTTATTGATGAAATTTTCGAAATTAACGCTGCATCTGCAAGATTAAATTCTTCACTGTTTTCCATCACATCATGAATTTGTTCCTCCAATGTTGTAGTTCTCTGATCATAAAACTGTGAGGCTTGAAGTGCCGCATAATAAAGCGTTGGTGTATTTCGAGCCAATGTTCCACCATGTGCAAAATTGGAGGCTTTTTTTAAGCCATCCGTAAAAAATATTTCAGGCTTATGACAAGAGGCACAACTTATGGTATTGGATTTTGAGAGTCTTGCATCGTAAAATAATAATTTCCCAAGTGTTACTTTGTCCGCATTAGACGCTGCCTCTGCATAAGGGGTATAGAAGTCAGGATTTAGCCCGTTTCCTTGCATTAAGTCGTTTAGTGTTCCTGTAAAGGCTTTTTGTATTAATTTATCATCTGCATTTTCTTTGGCAGGCAGGTCTCTGAGTGAGACAGATAGAGGCATTAAGTGTTTTTTTATAAATAACATTCTATTGAATGAATCAAAGTCTTTATTCTGCTCAAGAAAATTGATAGATGCTGAAAATTGCTGACTGATTTGCTGCTTACTTTGAAAAGCTAATTTTTCTCCTTCGATGTAAACCTCAATCAAATCTCTTATACCCTTTAAAGAAGCAGCAGCTTCAGGCATCGATTCGAAACTGACTGGCGCATCTAATCCGGTTAGACCATTAGTAGCTACTCTAATCAGTTCATGGTGCACCATTTCTCTTACATGTCTTGCAAGGATGGTCTGTTCCTTGATTTGAGTTTTGATAAATTTTAGATCAGTGATTAAAATATTTATTTCGTCGATGAATGACTTATTAATTGTATCATCGATAGCTAGACTCCAAATACTTTGTTCAAGTACTTGAAAGCCATGTGGAGGGAATACTTGATTATCATCTGTTTTAACATCGGGTAACACTGGACCGTTTATCCTTTTTGTTAACCCCTGAAAGTAATATTCTATAATCGACTCAATTTCTTTATAGTTGGATCGGCTTTCACCGAACATTCGCTTGAGATTGCCTGCATTGGAATTATTTTCTGCAGCTAATTTTAAACTTTCTAAACCAGAAATTAGCGTATCAATCTTAACAGCAAAATAATCCTGGACTGCAATATGGCCTGACTGTTGTTTTTTGGTACCACAGGCAATAAAACAGATGATTGCAATTGTTAAAACAAATAGATTCTTCATGATGTAATAAAAAAGAGGCGACTTCCCGCCTTATAGCAGAAAGTCGCCTGAATTTAAAATTAAACTTACTTAGGAACGTTGGTTATGATAAGTGTTTGGCCTCCTGACTTATAAGGTTGAACTGATGTTGCTTTACTCGGATTTAGGAATTTATCACTCTCAACCCATGAATGAGGATGGATATTGATTGTGAAAGCACCACTTACACCGATAATATCTGAGATGTCAACCATTGCACCATGCTCCCATAATCCAAATCTCATGTCACTGGTTGGATTATATTTTGTTCCACCAAGATCTTTGTTTTTCATTTCCATGAATGGCTTTTTAACACCTGTTGCAATGTTATATTGCCATATCCATGAATTGTGGGTAGCACCAGGGAAGAAAGAATCACCATCTTCCTGGATATACACATAGTTTTCAGTAGCACAAACGTTATCGGGGTTAATTAGGTCAGAACCTGGTTTGTCAGCACCATCTGCAACAATATCAAGTTTTCCAGTCAAAGGAGAATTTGCATCAAGTTTTAAACGGTACATTCTACCCCAATATGTTTTATCAGGAGAGCCACTCACACCTGTAGCAACAAAATATAGCTCACGACCATTTGCTCCGCCACCTTTACGATAGTCTAAATCTTCAACACGAGCAAATTGAATTGATCTAAGTGATGTGTTTAGATTTTCGATTTCAGCACCAGTCAGATTTTTAGCATTGGGTACTTCAACAAATTCAACATCATAAGTATTGCCTTTGGTGATGGCAGTCTCTATTTGATTTTTGTCTTTCCTTGTCAATGCATAAAATTTACCGTTATCTAAATCACCTGGTACATCTGATACATATAAATAAACCTGACCATTTGATCCATCTTCTCCCAAAATAATCACTGTTTTACCTGGGTAGGCGGTTTTAGGCAAAGGAACTGCATTTTCACCGCTGAACTTACCCAGTGCAGGCTTTACCCTGGTTTTGTTACCAGCATCTGCAGCAGCCAATGGATCGATAGCGTGTGTCATGGCATTTACATTGCTTTCTCCTGTAGTCAGAAAGATATTCCTTGGGAAACCATGCTCTTCAGGGGTTGCTAAAGTTGCTGAGCATAATCTGAACATACCACCATCAGTATCTACGATATATTCTCCTTTAACAGGGTTTAATTGCTTGTCGAGATATACACGTGATACCGCCCAAGTATTTTCGTGATTGGTTACCATAACATAACCAGAACCATCAGGATTTTTCAGGAACCCTTGTCCATCAGGAGCACCGCCATAGACAAAATTGGGTGAACCTTTGATAGTATCACCTGAACTTAATAATGTGTAGGCTTTAACAGCGCTAAATTCAGGAAACATCTCAACGAATGCTGGGGCATTGGACCTGTTTTTTAATTCAGGTTTCTCAACACCAGCAATTTTGTCTTTTTTGGCACAGCTTGAAACAATTGCTGCAGTTGTAATTAACAAAATAAGTTTCTTCATAAATGGTTTAATTTGAACCGCAAATAAAGCTTCGTATGTTATGATATTTTGTTTGATCCGTTAACTTAATATTACTTAACTATTAACAACTTTAAGAAATAGTAGAATTGTTCAGTTGCATTTTTAAAAAAGAGTTAATTGATCAAATAATTGCACCCAGACGTATTGATAATCAATATCCTTTCGAGTTCACCGTACAGCTGAAAAACCAGCCAGGCAGTCAATTCTCGCTGATCCTAAACAAAACAAACGGAGAAAAAGAGGAAAGTAAGCAGGTAACGCTTGGAGTAAAATAAAAACCGTCCAAGAAAAGAGCACTATTTCACAATCTTTTTCTTCACAATAAAATCAAAAACCAACTTCGCCATATAATTGTATCCGTCCTTGTTGGGATGTACACCGTCACTGGTGGTCATTAAATTGGATCGGCCGTCAAATGGCCCCGAAGGTGATGCTATTCCCTATGCAGGCTATTTGGACCTTAGTGTTTTGAGCAATGGTTTCATGATAAGAAACCATGCAAGTGACGAACAATAATAAATACCGAAATGCTTTTGCCATTGTATTCATAATTATGAAGATAACAAAAGATCAATTCAGGTCATTTCTTTTGAGGAGTAGGACCCAAAAGTAAAATATAAAACAAAGCAATAACCACGATAATCAAAAAAGCATAAAGCGCGATTTGCCCATACCTATTTTCAGCAGGTTTCACCAATTCAGTCACTTTAACTCCATTGATTTGAGCTGTGAATTTATTTTCTTTGTTGAGAACCGTCTTCATCATTTCCTTTCCATCCACTTCAATGGATAGGATACTGAAATGGTCGTTTAAAGTGGAAAAAAAATGATTCGAGATGGATTGAATGGATGAAAACGCAACAGTTGAATCCAGCTTACCGATGATCAACACTTCATGGCCAAGGGCAATGGTAATTGAATCCATGGATATGCTGCGCCCATTATCAGTATTGACCACAATGCTGTTTTGCAGATGGTTTTTCAGCAAATGTTTGAACTCCTCTGGCGTCAAACCGTTAATATTTGTCTTGGGAAATTGATGCTCTAATGCAAGTTGAAAAGACAACAATGGAGCCCGCACCATGAGGTTCCAGCTGCTCGAAGGCGTTTTATTGAAGGCCAATGTAGACACCTGGGGGTTGTGCCCAAAGACTTGGATAGTGAGCAATAGTGCTAATAAAAAACTGATGCCTTTTGACAAACATTGATGCATTCAGGTGGATTAAAAGGAGACAGAAAAAGAGCCCGGCAATCCCCTGAAACCATTGATGAATTTATTGGACCCCGCAGAGGCAACATGGTAATGATAGCCGCGAACGGTATCATAATGTCCTCTGTTGGCATCCAGGTCGGCTGGTTCTTTTCCTGATGCATCCAATTGCTCAAACATCCCATAACCGTCCATCGCATAACCGATCATGGATGGATGGCCATCTGTTTGTTTGATACTGGTAGATTTGCCAGTTGCCGCGTGATAATGATATCCAACTGCGCCATTGACATGTCCACCAGCGTCATCCATTGGGGCCAGGGTAAAGGCCCCGAGGATCGCCTGCGTTGGAGCAGGAGGGTCAAAGTTTATTCCATTGAAGGCAATGCCAACTACCATTCCCATTCCCATGATGGGCATGGTGTTGCTTGCCTTTTGGGGCTTAACAGGAATATAAAAAGTCTTTTTCAATCCCTGGTAATAAGAAGGCTGACACTCAACACAAAAATTCCTATAGGCTGGATCCACATTGGGACGGGCGGCTGCCTCACATTTATCTTTGGTATCCGTGACATTGATTTTCCCAGTAGCTGTGTTATAGAGCTGCCAGGTGGTACTGTTGTAGAAACTGGCCATATTCTTGATAAAACTTCCGTCTACATCATAAAGCTTACCCCCTTCAAACCAAACACCCCCTTTATCTGCCCCATCAAGAATATTCGTAGGGCACCATGGGCCCATGGCATGGTCTGTAGGAGTATTGTTGGTAATAATTTTATAGCACTCGATTGACGTGCCATTAAATGTTCGGGTTTCCTTTGAAATGGTCTGGCTGAGACCCGCCGTCAAAAAATAACTTGGGTTGACTTCAATGACCACCTCTGCCACTGTATTTGGTGGCACTGTATTTGTTGCCACTGCAATATTTTTTTTGCAGGAGGAAAACAAAATGACGCCAAACATCAAGATAAATAGTTGAGAAGCGGGATTTAACCAGTAGGCAATGACAGAAGTTTGAATTTTCATAATTTATAGAGCAATGGGACGAAGCAATCCTTCGGTAAAATTAAAAATACCAAGAAAAACAACATTATTCTCCAAAGGACGCAATAGAAGCCCGGATTTTGATAAACAAATCATCCGGATGGAAGAATAAAGACATTAATTGAAACAGCTTGCAAAAGAGTATCAGGCATTCCGTAATTTAGTGTCTACAACCACCAGACCATGAACTGTAGGCTAATTACCTTTTTTCTGATTGCCCTGTCCTCTCTAATGATGAAAGCATCCCATGGACAAGGGATTGATTCAATGATCAATGTATATGCTGAACAGTCGCCCAAGGAAAAAATCCATGTGCATTTTGATAAAACGATTTACAACAAGGAGGAAACCATTTGGTACAAGATTTATATCCTTGATGACCAAGGACTTACGCAATTGAGCAAGCATGTTTACATGGAATGGTTTGATCAGGCAGGCAAGCTCATCCGCCAACATGTTGCCCCCCTTTTCCAATCCACGGCCAAGGGAAGTTTCGAATTACCGGCTGACTATACAGGTAGCATCATCCGCATGAAGGTTTATACGCGCTGGAGCCTGAATGACGATCCTGCATTTGGTTTTGAGCGAGACATCGTTATCAACAACAATGAAACCATTGTAAAGCCTTCAAAAACAGAAAACAATACCATTGTAAATGTTTTTCCAGAGGGCGGAGAACTGATCACAGGGCTGAACAGCCTGGTGGCATTCAAGGCAACCGATAAATTTGGCAAACCGGTCAAAATAAAGGGATTATTGGTAAACCAATTGGGAAAAACCCTGGATACCCTCAAAGTCAGGCATGATGGC
>Ga0209443_1000628_pt1 | contig 23582 bp, 19 predicted proteins | sample LauGreBMM110DCMD_2_FD_187571 | JGI IMG/M metagenome (GOLD analysis project Ga0209443, IMG submission 187571) | Freshwater lake microbial communities from Lake Michigan, USA - Su13.BD.MM110.DCMD (SPAdes) (version 2) | ecosystem: Environmental > Aquatic > Freshwater > Lake | place: Lake Michigan... | reverse complement strand
ACGCGAATTCACAACTGGGAAGGTGATCGCCGTATTGGGTTGTGGCGGAGATAGAGATGCCTCTAAGCGCCCCCTCATGGGTCAGGCACTTGTAAGCGGTAGCGATATTGCAATATTTACCAGCGATAATCCACGTAGTGAGAGTGCAACAGAGATCTTGCGGCAGATGACAGGCAAGCTGGATATAAATGAGCCATCAAAGGTTATTGAAAATCGTCTCGATGCAATTACCTATGCGGTAAGCCAAGCACGCGTTGGAGATATAGTGCTGATTCTGGGTAAAGGCCACGAAATGGGTCAGGAAATCTCTGGCGTCATTACACCCTTTGATGATCGGCTCACATTAGCTCAAGCGATTGAGGCGAAAAAATGATTCCTCTGCAAGCGATGAAAATCGCAGAAATAGTCGGTGGCAGACTCCATGGTGATGATGTCACCGTCACTCAGGCACCTGTCATCAATTCTAGGCAAGCAATTGCAGGTTCGATCTTTCTTGCAATCAAGGGCGAGAATGTAGACGGTCATGACTTTGTCGAAGATGCACGCGCTCACGGTGCGGTACTCACACTGGGAAGTAGGGCGGTACCGGGCCCTCACATTATTGTCGATGATGTCATTGTCGCAGTCGGAAAATTGGCTCACCATGTTCGAGTGCAATTACCAAACCTTACCGTTATTGGAATTACAGGCTCGCAAGGGAAAACAACAACAAAAGAGTTACTTGCATCAGTACTGTCTAACATTGCGCAGACAGTTGCCCCGTCTGGAAATTTCAATAATGACTTAGGAATGCCAATCTCATTACTAGAGTGCACAGAGCAGACTCGTTACTGTGTTGTGGAGATGGGTGCACGTCACGAAGGTGATGTTGCGAGGTTGGCGGCAATTGCTGCGCCCAATATTGGAGTTGTCCTTAAAGTTGGCTCCGCCCATAAAGGTGAGTTTGGATCAGTTGAAATGATTGCACGAACTAAGTCTGAATTAATTTCTGCTTTAGCACCGAGTGCCGTTGCAATTCTAGGAACATATGATGATTTCACCCCGAAGATGGCCGCGCTACATAGCGGAAAGAGTCTTTTCTTTGGTGAGACAAGTAGTTGTGATATCCGCGCGACGGATATCGAATTTCGTGAAGGTCGCGCCCATTTTGATTTAGTTACTCCGGAGGGCAGAACTGCGGTGGGACTTCGCATCGTTGGCTTGCATCAAGTTGCCAACGCACTTGCCGTTGCAGCTGTTGCCACCGAACTCGGACTCTCACTTGATCAGATTGCTAGTGGGTTATCAACTGCAGAATCAGGTGCTAAATGGCGGATGGAGATTATTGAACTTCCACAACTGCTTCTGATTAACGATGCATACAACGCCAGTCCAGAGTCCATGGTTGCAGCTCTTGGCACCCTGGCTCTCTTTGCGCAAGAGCGCGGGGGAGAGTCGTGGGCATTCTTGGGAAAGATGCACGAACTCGGCGAGTCATCCCAATCCGACCATGCCGCTATTGGCACCCTTGCCTCTGAGCTTGGAATTGACCATCTTGTTTGTGTCAATGCACCGGAGTATGCGAGCTCAGCAGAAAATGGATCCCTCACCACAATCCATTTATGTGCGAGCAAAGATGAGGCGAGTGCTATTGCGCGCAACATCAACGAAGGTGATGTGGTCTTGGTGAAGGCGTCTCGTTCAGAGAAACTTGAAGAGTTAGCGCAAATGATTTCGGTGCAATGGAGTGAAAGGATGGCTGCAGAGTGAAACTAATTTTGGTTGCTGGAGCCCTCGCACTCTTCTTCTCGCTATTCGGTACACCTGTACTTATCAAAGCACTTGCACGACGTGGATATGGGCAAATCATCAGAGATGACGGTCCTACAACACACCACACAAAACGTGGCACCCCCACTATGGGCGGCATCATCATTATTTTCGCCGCTCTCATTTCATACTTACTTGCCCACCTAGTGCTCGGAAGCACTATCTCAGTCTCTGCGGTTCTGATTCTCGGCCTGGTTGTGGCACTTGGACTCGTTGGTTTTCTCGATGATTACATGAAAGTCTCTAGACAAAATTCAGCCGGAATATCAGGTAAGGCGAAGATCTTTGGCCAAGTATTTTTTGCTTCGATTTTTGGATATCTCGGAACACACTTTCCTGATAAAGATGGACTGACTCCAATATCTCTTAATCTTTCCACACTGCGCGATACCAGTATCTCACTTGGTCCAATTCTGGTTGTGGTCTGGATTGCATTTATGGTGACCGCCACAAGTAACGGAGTTAATCTCACCGATGGCCTAGACGGTCTTGCTAGTGGTGCATCTGTCATGACTTTTCTAGCTTTCATACTCATTGGCGTGTGGGAGTTTGGACAAAGTTGTGCAGTGGCGGTGACAGCTAATTGTTATAACGTTCGAGATCCACTTGACCTAGCAGTTCTGGCTGCAGCATTTGCAGGTGCATGCACCGGATTTCTCTGGTGGAATGCTTCACCGGCAAAGATATTTATGGGTGACACAGGCTCACTAGCTTTAGGTGCAGCGTTGGCCGGCATGGCTGCCTCACTTCGTGTAGAACTTCTCTTGATTCCACTTGGTGGAATCTTTGTCATCATCACACTTTCGGTTGCACTACAAGTTATCTACTTCAAAGCAACTGGTGGAAAACGCTTATTTAAGATGGCTCCCTTGCAGCACCATTTCGAATTGATGGGTTGGGGAGAAGTCACAATCGTTCTGCGATTCTGGATTATTGCCGGACTCAGTGTGGCGCTCGGACTTGGACTCTTTTATACCCAATGGGTTGCCGGTTAATTTCAAGGAAGCCATGGCCCAGAATTTATATCTCGAATTATCCGATAAACGCATCCTGGTAGCTGGAGCAGGCGTCACCGGTATTGCCGCTGCGCGTTCACTTGTTAAGCGTGGGGCGAAGATAACTATTACTGATGAGAAGGTTTTGGAGTTGGAAGGCTTTCATCTACTTCCATTAGCTGATGTAGAAATTTCAGAATTTGATTTACTTCTTCTATCTCCCGGTTGGCGGGAAGATCATCCACTAGTGATCTCTGCCCGAAAAAACGAAGTTCCAATCATCAATGAGATTGACCTTGCCTGGAGCCTGAAAAGCCCTGCTCAAAAATGGATTGGCCTGACCGGAACAAATGGAAAGACATCAACGGTAGAGCTCACCGCACACATCATTCGCACCGGGGGAGTCTCCGCACTTGCCTGTGGAAATGTGGGAACGACTGTGATTGAAGCTGTTGAATCTCCAGAGAAGCATGAATATCTAGTGCTGGAACTTTCATCCTTCCAGCTTCATTGGCTGGAAGATGCTCATTTTGTCTCGGTTGCAATCCTTAATATCGCAGAAGATCACGTTGACTGGCATGGAAGTCTTGATGCATATGCTGCAGATAAGTTTTCACTTCTAGAAAATAGCAATACTGCAATTCTTAACGCAGACGATGCGCGGGTAGTGGTCAATACCGCTCACTGGCAGGGCAGAAAGGTATTTTTCTCACTCGATACTCCAGCACCAGGTGAAATCGGTATCGTGGAAGAGCTCCTTGTGGATCGCGCCTTTGTGGCCGATGCCCAAGAAGCTGCCATGTTCTGCGAACTCGCTGAAGTATTTCCCACCGTTCCTCACAACGTATCAAATGCCCTTGCCGCATCTGCACTTGCTAGAACTGCTGGTATTGGCCACGAGCAGATTCGCCAGGCGATTACGACATTTAGGCCTGGACGACATCGCATTGAGACAGTTCTAGAAAAAGATCGCATCACCTGGATTAATGATTCAAAGGCTACGAATCCGCATGCCGCAGCTGCATCAATCATGTCCGCGCTCTCCGTGATTTGGGTTGCTGGTGGGCTAGCTAAAGGTGCAGCGATGGGAGAACTCATCGAGCGAGTGAAGAGTCGGGTGCGTATTGCCATTCTTATCGGCGCCGATCGTGAATTGATTGCAGCAGAGCTGCGTTCGCGCGCCCCGCAGATTGAAATTGTCATGGTTGATGCTTCTGCTGACTTTCAGATTGGCGCCCCCGATAACTCGTTGATGGAGTTAGTTGTCAGAACCGCCCGCGAGAAAGCACTACCAGGAGACGCAGTCCTACTTGCACCTGCCTGCGCGTCCATGGATCAATTTCTCTCCTACGCCGATCGTGGAGATAGATTTAGAGATGCGGTAAAGAAAGTAGTGGAAAATGGCAACTAAGACCCGTGAGAGTTTCCTAGCAAAACCTGTCAATCATTTATATATGTTATTGGTCAGCGCCGGCGCCCTTAGTTTCTTGGGCTTGGTGATGGTTTTCTCTGCCTCATCAATTCACGCACTTGATACACGTGGAACCGCCCTAGCTATAGTTGTACGGCAATTCCTATTCTTGCTCTTGGCACTACCACTAGCTGTCTATCTCGCAAAAATGAGTAGTAAGCAATGGAATCTTGTTGGCAAGCTCGGATTCATTATCTCAATCCTGGTCTTGATGATTCTATTGATTCCTGGCGTGGGAAAGACTGTCAATGGAAATACAAACTGGATTGATTTCAAATACTTTGATGTCCAGCCAAGTGAGTTTGCGAAATTCTTCATGATTTTATGGGCCAGCCATCAACTCGCTCGCCGAGAAATAAGTGGCAAGTTCGACACCCACGTTCTCAAATTGATTGCTCCTGCATTCTGCTTCGTTCTCTTCTTAGTCTTGTTAGGCAGGGACTTGGGAACCGCCTCGGTCATTGCTGTGATTTTGGCTGGCTTACTCTTTGTCTCAGGAATTAAATTGCGAGTCTTTGGCACACTCTGTGCAGTAGGCGCACTGGTATTTGCAGTGCTCGTGGTGAGATCGACCTACCGCATGCAGCGATTCTTAGTCTTTCTCGACCCATTTGCACCAGAGGATTACAAAGATCTGGGGTGGCAGCCGGCCCATAGTTTGCTCGGCTTAGCCAGTGGTGGTCTCTTTGGTGTGGGCCTGGGTGGTAGCCGTCAGAAGTGGGGAAACCTTCCAGAAGCGCACACAGATTTTATCTTTTCCGTAATTGGTGAGGAGCTAGGACTTGTGGGAACGCTAGGAGTTCTCATATTGATTGCAACACTGGTCTACTCCATATTTAGAATCGCTTTACGCGCACAAGATCCCATGACCAGATATGCATGTGCTGGAATTGGAATCTGGATTGCAGTGCAATCTTTTCTCAATATTGGATCTGCCACGAGCCTTCTTCCGGTCGTGGGAGTTACGCTGCCGTTGGTCTCCTACGGTGGTTCGGCACTCGTTGCAACAATTGCTGCTCTGGGCTTCGTTGCTGGCGCAGCTCTGCGCGATCTTGAAGTTCGAAAAGAAATTGTAAAGAAGCGCCAGAAGTGACTCGAATTCTCTTTGCTGGGGGAGGCACCGCAGGACATATCGAACCTGCTCTGGCCACCGCTCGTCAGTGGAGATCAACTCATCCCCAGGACCGGATTGATTTCCTGGGAACATCTGCTGGACTTGAGACAAGAATTATTCCGGAGGCTGGATTTAGCCTCTTACTAATAACCAAAGTGCGTATCGCTCGCTCACTCGCGCCTTCATTAATTCTGGCTCCCTTTACTCTGATTAAATCTATTGCGCAGTGCCTGAGCCATCTGCGTGGTGTGGATCTCCTAGTTGGATTCGGTGGCTATGTTTCAGCACCGGCATATATTGCGGCCGCGCTGAGCAGAGTTCCTATCGTTATTCATGAAGCAAATGCCAAGCCTGGTATCGCTAATCGCTTAGGCGCCATTTTTACTAAGAACACTGCTCTTGCCTACCCCGTCATTACTGGTTCTCTTGCGCATTCTCTTATCGTGGGTCTGCCACTGAAAGAAAATATTACGCTGGCATTTTCTCGCGCTGAGAATAACTGGGCCGGTGCGCGAGCAGCGGCTAAATCGGCACTCGGCTTTAGTGCGCAGCAGCCTCTGATATTTGTATTTGGAGGATCCCAAGGTTCGGTTGCAATCAATAAGGTAATCGCGGAATCCAAAGGCGATTTGGCGTCACGAGGAATTCAAATTTTGCATGGCGCTGGCGGCTCATCCGAACTCATCTCATCGGATGAGAACTACCAGGTTCACCCGTACATTTCCGATATGGCAACCGCGTATTTAGCAGCTGACCTCATTATTTCTCGAAGTGGCGCTGTGACCTGTGCTGAGGTCAGCACCTTAGGAAAATATGCGCTCTTTATTCCGCTTCCCCTAGGTAACGGTGAACAGAGACTAAATGCCGCAGAGTTGGTGAGCGAGTCTCGAGCAGAAATATGTGGCCAAAGAGAGTTCACATCTACCTGGCTTCGAGCAAATATCGACCGACTTCTGGAAAAGAGCGCCCAGCAACAGGGGAGTGGATCAGATAAAGATATGCAAGCAACTGCAAAGATTGCAGCACTCATGGAATTTGTACTCTCGGGAGGAAAATAGATGCACTCCCTACACGGCAAGAAGATTCACTTCATCGGAATCGGTGGTTCTGGCATGAGTGGGCTGGCACGGATCGCCCTCTCTGATGGAATTACGGTCAGTGGTTCAGATTCAAAAGATTCCACAGTTCTTAGCGCACTCGTAGCATTGGGCGCCACCGTGTATTCACATCATGCAGCTGAAAATGTTGTTGGCGCTGATGTGGTTATCTATTCCACAGCTATCGCATCTTCCAACCCGGAAATGTCATATGCAGTGGAGAGATCAATTCCAATCCTCACTCGAGCTCAAGCACTAGCTCAATTAATGGTTGGAACTAAGAGCATTGCGGTTGCGGGCACACACGGTAAAACGACGACCTCATCGATGCTGACTGTTGCCTTGCAGGCGTGTGGAACAGATCCATCATTTGCTATTGGTGGCACCCTGATGGCATCGGGTGCCAATGCACATAGAGGCACGGGTCAATATTTTGTGGCCGAAGCAGATGAATCGGATGGCTCATTTATTGAATACAAACCACGATCGGCAATTGTTACCAATATTGAACATGATCACGTTGACTTCTTTCATACCCCACAGGAAGTAACAGCTGCTTTCGCCAACTTTGCCGCCACAATTTCATCCGACGGATTTCTTATCTACTGCGCCGACGATGAGGGCTCCCGGAAACTAGGCACGGAGTCGCACCCCTTCACCACCGTCTCTTATGGTGAATTTGAAGGCGCCGACCTGCGCATTGATCAGATCGCACTTCTACCCATGGGCTCCAGTGCTCGAGTTATTTGGCATGGTCGCACCGTGGGAACAGTTGAGCTGCAGGTGCCGGGCCATCACAATGTTCTAAACGCGGCTGCATGTATTGCAATGGGACTCAGTCTGGGCGAACCAATTCACCAATTGTTAGCTGGCCTTCATAGTTTCCGTGGCGCCGGTCGCCGCTTTGAACTTAAAGCGACAGAACATGGAATTCGGATTATTGATGATTACGGTCACCATCCCACTGAAATATCTGTCACCTTAGATGCGGCGCGCAGATATGCAGGAGATGGAAGGGTCCTGGTCATCTTCCAACCACATCGCTATTCACGTACCCAGGCTTTCTTGAGTGAATTCGCAATCGCGCTAGATAAGGCCGATGATGTTACTCTGCTAGAAATCTATGCCGCGAGTGAGAAGCCAATCCCTGGAATTTCGGCAGAACTCATCGCCGAGAAGATGCAACATGGACACTTCATTCCGAATTTTGCACTTGCCGCAGAGCGCATAATCGAATTAGCTAAACCCGGAGATGTGATCATCACACTGGGCGCTGGAGATGTTAATTCACTCGCTCCCATTATTGCCGAAGGGCTGAACAAGCGCTTTGCCTAGAATTAATCGACTCACTGTTATCAGTGGAACGCTCCTGCTGATTTTTGTTGGACTTATCTACCTCTTTGCCTGGTCTTCAATATTTACCGCCAAGAGCATTCTGATATCTGGTGCGCCAACAGTTGAGTCCAAGAAATTAATTCTTACGACATCGGGTGTCCTTGTGGGAGAGAAGATGGCGCGTATCGAACCACGATCAGTTGCCCAACGTTTGAGTGCGCTGACATGGATTAAGGACGTTGCGGTCTCGCGGAACTGGATTAGTGGCGATGTGGGAATCACGGTCGAGCCTCGAAAACCGAGCGCGTATTTTGCTGGTAAAACTATCGACTCCACCGGAATGATCTTTGTACTCCCTGGATTTAAGGGAGGAGATTTGCCCTATGTATCGGCCGCAACCCCGTCCCTAGGAGTAGATGCCATCGCCCTCTTTCGCTCCCTTCCAGCGACATTTCGTAGCAAGATAATTTCCCTCTCTGCACGTAATGAATCCAACTTCTCCATCCGCCTTGCTTATCAAGGCAGAGAGCTGACGGTGAAGTGGGGTGCTAATGAGAAAAGTGCCTTGAAAGTGCAAGTATTTAACGCTCTTCTGAAACTTCCGGAGAATAAGAATCTTCGCAGAGTAGATCTCTCGGCTGCCCACGCACCTATTGTTAAATAGCTATCAGTGCTAAATGTTTTTGCATTGATTTCACTTAAAAATGTATCAATGTGTAGTTGAGAAAATAGTTCGTGGCGGTCTTTGATTACTACTACCTAACGCCATACCTTCAGCGCAAAGATAAAGAGAAGAAATGTAAGTCTCAAGTCGAGGTTTACAGTTCGCAAGGGGGACTCACGTGGCTGCACCACAGAATTACTTAGCTGTCATCAAAGTTGTCGGTATCGGTGGCGGTGGAGTAAATGCAATTAACCGAATGATTGATGTCGGTTTAAAAGGCGTTGAGTTCATTGCAATTAATACAGATGCACAACACTTGTTAATGAGTGATGCCGATGTGAAATTAGATATTGGTCGTACATCAACAAAAGGTTTGGGAGCAGGAGCTGCTCCAGAAAAAGGTCGTCAAGCAGCAATTGATCACATCGAAGAGATTGAAGAAATTCTTCGTGGCGCGGATATGGTCTTTGTTACTGCCGGCGAAGGTGGTGGCACAGGAACTGGTGGCGCACCCATCGTTGCAAAGATTGCGCGCGATCTCGGAGCACTCACAATTGGTGTTGTCACAAAACCATTCTCATTCGAAGGAAAGATTCGTTCGCGTCAAGCAGATGAAGGAATCGAGCTTCTTCGCGAACAAGTAGATACTCTTATTGTTATTCCAAATGATCGACTCCTTGCAATCTCTGATCGTTCAATCACGGCTATAGATGCATTTAAAAGTGCCGATCAAGTTCTGCTCTCTGGTGTTCAAGGAATTACCGAAATCATTACACAGCCAGGTCTGATTAACCTCGACTTTGCAGATGTGAAGACAGTGATGACTGATGCTGGATCTGCCCTGATGGGTATCGGTTCTGCGCGCGGTGAAAACCGTGCAACACGCGCGGCTGAATTAGCAATCTCGAGCCCACTTCTTGAAGCTTCAATTGATGGAGCGATGGGAGTTCTTCTCTCTGTTGCAGGTGGCTCTGACCTTGGTCTCTTTGAAATTAACGAAGCATGTGAATTGGTACAGAACGCGGCGCATCCAGAGGCGCGCATCATCTTCGGTACAACTATTGATGACGCTCTCGGTGATGAAGTACGTATTACGGTGATTGCAGCTGGTTTCGCTGGCGGAGAACCGACAAAGGTTCAGATGCCGGTCATTAATGCATCGACCTTGGGTGGGGTGGCTGACCCCATTCCTTCCAATGATCCGCTTTCAGTAGCCCTTGATCTGGACTCCTCTGGAACACGTAAACGTGTGACCTTTGAAGAGCTGGTTGCTGAAGATGAGATAGATGTACCAGATTTTATGAAGTAGGCCAGAGGCTCATCGCCATGAAATGGGCTCTATGAAATACCGCTTTACCAATCGCACCGGAGGCGCAAGCACCGGTGCTTTTGCATCTGCAAATCTTGGTTTTCATGTGGGAGATGACCCAGAGCAGGTAGCGCAAAATCGGGCACAGCTTTTCGAAGAGTTTGGCCCAGTGGCTTTTATGACACAAGTTCACGGTGATCGAGTAGCCGTTGTTGAAGATATCAGCGATGTGGATCCCACAGCTGATGCCCTGGTAACTGGAATCTCAGGAATTACTTTGGCAGTGCAAGTAGCAGATTGCATTCCACTCTTGCTCATATCCTCGCAATCAGTTGCGGCAGTGCACGTTGGAAGAAAGGGACTCGTGAACGAAGTTACCCTGCGAGCAATAGAGGTGATGCGCGATATGGGAGCAAGGAATATTCGAGCGGTAGTAGGACCTGCAATCTGTGGCGTCTGTTATGAAGTCTCAGAAGAAATTTTCGCCGAAGTTACTGCACTCCATCCCGCTGCAGCATCTAAAAGTGCGCGAGGCAATCGAGCGCTTGATCTACCAAAGGCACTTGTCAAAGTACTAAAGGCGCAGAACATCGAAGTTGAAATTGCGGGTGGGTGCACGGTAGAGACAAGTGAGCTGTTTTCATATCGGCGCGATGGAGTTACCGGACGCCAGGCTGGGTTGGTCTGGCTATGAACCGCCGCGATGAGATTACCCAGAATTTATTGGCCGTTCAGGGCAAAATTACTCGTCCTGATATCACTCTGATTGCTGTGACAAAAACATATCCAGTAAGTGATGTGGAGATTTTGCATGAGTTAGGTGTGAGAAATTTTGGCGAGAATCGAAACAAAGAAGGGCTGGAAAAGGCTGCGCTAGTAGAGGGGCGATGGCATTTTCAGGGCGAAATTCAAAGTCGCAAGCTGCGCGATATCGCGCAGTGGGCAGATGTCATTCATTCACTCGATGATGCATCTCATGCCACGAAGCTAAATTCTGTGACAGGCAAAGTGATCGATATCTTTCTGCAACTCTCACTCGATGGTGACCCTACACGCGGGGGAGTAAGGGCTTCAGAGCTTGCCGCCCTTGGCGCACATCTGCAAACATTGCCGAATTTGAATCTGGTCGGTGTGATGTGTGTACTGCCACTTGGAATCGAAGCGCGGACCGGATTCACCGAGGTCGCTAAAATCTATCGCGATTTTCAAGGTGAATTTCCTACCGCGAAATCTCTATCGGCCGGAATGTCGGGCGACTTTGAAATAGCCATCGATTGCGGTGCGACACATATACGTGTGGGTAGCCAAATCCTCGGGATGCGCCCGCCCCACGGGTAACCTATTCACATGTCAGCACTCAATAAAATGATGGGCTTCCTTGGCCTCGTCGATACCGACCAAGAGACCGCAGTCGCAGAAGCTCCATCACGTCCTGCCGCTCCACGTGCACTACGCGAACGCACCGGCGTCACAGTTCTTGGCTCCCATAGCGTTTCTAATTCTGCAAGTACGCCCGCGATGATGGAAGAGTCAGCTGCTCACTACAACATTGTTACTTTGCAACCACGATCTTATTCAGAGGCTCGCAAAGTGGGCGAGTACTACCGTGAAGGTAATCCGGTCATCATCAACCTTGATGACATGGAAGAGGGTGAACGCAAGCGACTTGTAGATTTCTCAAGTGGACTTGTATTTGGTCTTCATGGTCGCATTGAACGAATTAGTCTTAAAGTTTTCTTGCTCTCACCTGCAAATGTAAATGTGAGCAACGAAGATAAGACCGCTGCGCAAGCAAGCTTCTTCAACCAGAGCTGAGGTAATTTTCTATGGTTACCTCATTACTGCTGCAAGTAATCGGTCTGTTTAAATTCGCACTCTTTGCCAGAATCATCATTGATTACGTCAGAATGTTTAAGCGTGACTGGCGCCCTTCGCCATTTCTTTCATCAATATTTGAAGTGATTTATTCGGTTACAGATCCACCTATGAAATTTGTCCAGCGCTTCGTGCCTCCACTACGAGTGGGTGGAGTAGCACTTGACCTTTCCTTTATCGTGATCTTGATTGCACTCAGCTTGCTTCAACGAGTAATTCTTATAGTTCTGTAGTTTCCTTTATAACTATTGAGCTTTACTCAGCTCCACGTTCACACCGAGTTCACTCTCAATAGTTGCAATAGTGGAATCTTCAGTCATAGAGAGCGCGAGAACTTCATCTGAGATGTGTGCAATGTGAGAGTTAATCGTCGCAACCATTTCAGCAGGTGCGTTCCACCTGACATGAATACGATCTGAGATATCAAATCCGTCACTCTTTCTGCGTTCTTGAATGAGGCGAATCACTTCGCGCACGTGTCCGGCGGCAATGAGTTCGGGGCTAAGAGCAAGGTCTAGCGCAACGCTCTCCCCATCGTGGCTGGCAACCATCCAGCCGCTTTTTGGCACTTCGGTAATGACCAAGTCATCTAAATCGAGTGTGAACTGACCAACCTCTGCTGATCCTGCACTTCTTAATTTCTTCACTAGTGCGGTGGCATCGGTTGCGCCAATAAGTTTGGCGACATCCTGAACTGCCTTTCCATATTTAGCACCCAATGATTTGAAGTTCGCCTTCACCGAGATATCTACCAGATCCCCATCAGCATCGGCGATATCTTCAAGGTCCATGACATTTAGTTCATCAGAGATCTGCTCTTTCATATCGGCAGGTAGCTGGGCCCAGCCTTGTGCTGAGATCAAAGCGCGCTGAAGAGGCTGGCGAATTTTGATTCCAGATTCAGCCCGTGCTGAGCGCCCTAGCTCCACCACGCGACGAGTCATTGCAACATGAGCGTTGAGTGTGAGGTCAATAAGTTTTGCATCGGATGCTGGGAAATCTGTCAGGTGGACAGAATCAGCTGCGCCAGTGTCAGCAACGCGCACTAGCTCCTGCCACGCATGTTCGGTAATGAAGGGGATCATCGGTGCTAAGAGTTGGGTTAGGGTCACCAAACATTCATGCAGAGTCGCAAGAGCTGCCACATCGCCATCCCAGAAACGTCGACGTGATCTGCGAACATACCAATTTGATAAATCATCGATGAAACGGGCTAGGACTTTACCGGCGGCCTGTGAATCAAAGTCGTTGTAAGAAGAATCAACCTCAGCGACAAGAGCGTTCAGTTCGCTGATAATCCAACGATCCATCAGCGAACGATTTTTCAGAGCGGGGCTCTGGGAAAGTTCGAAATCTGAAGCCTCGGCGTAGAGAGCGTGGAATGAGATTGTGTTCCAGTAGGTAAGTAGGGTTTTTCTGACAACATCAGAAATTGCATCGTGTCCCACACGGCGGGCAGACCACGGTGAACCTGCTGCCAACATGTACCAACGGACCGCATCTGCGCCATGTTGATCCATCAGCGAAATTGGCTCCAGCACATTGCCAACATGCTTACTCATCTTACGACCATCTTTATCAAGAATATGACCAAGACAGAGAACGCTCTTAAATGAACTTTGATCAAATACCAGCGTTCCAATAGTCATCAGGGTGTAGAACCAGCCACGGGTTTGATCAATTGCTTCGCAAATGAAATCTGCCGGGTAGGCAGCTTTGAATTTCGCTACCGAGCCAGGCTGATGTGGATACCCCCACTGCGCGAAAGGCATCGCACCTGAGTCATACCAACAATCGATGACCTCGGGAACACGGTTCATGACCAAAGCACATTCACTGCAGGCAAATGAAATGTCATCTACAAAGGGGCGGTGTGGATCTAAGTTGCTCAACTCTTGGCCGGCAAGCTCACCTAACTCCTTTAGCGAATCAACGCAGACTTCATGCTTATTTTCACAGCGCCAGATTGGTAGCGGAGTTCCCCAATAGCGATTACGTGAGAGAGCCCAGTCAATGTTGTTATTGAGCCAATCACCGTAGCGGCCAGTCTTAATAGTCTCTGGATGCCAATCAGTCTTGGCATTTTCACGAATCAATTCATCTTTAATGGAAGTGGTGCGGATATACCAAGAGGGCTGTGCGTAATAAATCAGCGCTGTGTGGCAGCGCCAGCAATGTGGGTACTCATGTTCATATGGTTGGTGCTTATAGAGAACTCCACTTGCCTTGAGTTCTTTTACTAGTGGCTTATCGGCATCCTTAAAGAACATTCCTCCCACTACTACCACATCAGGTAAGAAAGTTCCATCTGGTGCAATGGGATTTACTACCGGCAGTCCGTAGGAACGGCAGACCAATAAGTCATCGGCGCCAAAGGCGGGGGATTGGTGCACCAGACCCGTGCCATCCTGCGTTGTGACATAGGTGGCTAGAACAACAAAGTGAGAATCTGGAATATCAACGTAGGTAAATGGACGGGTATATCTGGTGCGCTCTAATTGGGCGCCTTTGATTGTCTTTAGTATCTCGTGTTCTCCAGCAACGACCGAGAGCAGTTGCTCGGCAACTACCAATACTTCACTGACATCATCAACAGTTGCTTTGACTACAACGTAATCAACATCTGGGTGCACGGCAATTGCGGTATTTGATACCAGCGTCCAAGGCGTTGTTGTCCATACAAGTAGCGAAGCTTTCAGATCAGAGAGTTCACCCGACGTGATTGGGAAGCGAACATAGACAGATGGATCAACCACAGTTTCATATCCTTGTGAGAGTTCGTGATCAGAGAGCCCAGTTCCACAACGTGGGCAGTAAGGTGCGACTCGATGGTCTTGAACAAGTAGGCCCTTCTTCCAAATCTCCTTCAAGCTCCACCAAACAGATTCAACGTACTCAGGTGCCATCGTCCAATACGCCTGATCGAAATCAACCCAGAATCCCATTCGCTCGGTCATCTCTGTAAATGCACCTACATGTCGGGTTACTGATTCACGACACTTATCGTTAAAGGGTGCGATTCCATACTTCTCGATATCGCCTTTGCCTGCGAAGCCAAGTTCCTTCTCCACTGCAATTTCTACCGGTAGGCCGTGACAATCCCAGCCTGCTTTTCGGGTGACGTATTTACCTTTCATTGTTTGATAACGAGGAAATACATCTTTAAATACTCGAGCTTCAATGTGGTGTGTTCCTGGCATTCCATTTGCTGTTGGTGGACCTTCATAAAAAGTCCACGGCGCTTGACCCTCACGAGATTCGGTACTCTTCTCGAAGATTTCGTTATCGCGCCAGAATTTCAGGATTGAGTGCTCCATTGCAGGCAGATCAATCTGGGCGCCGATAGCGCGAAATGGTGATGACATAAAAAATCCCCCAAGAAGTAAAGAACTCTTGGAGGGACGAACTGCGCGCAGCTCGCGGTACCACCCGCCTTGTACCAACCGCATGATGCGGTCAATACCTCTTTATTAGCTCACATCGGCTGGTTCTACCTCGCCCAATGGGCGGTTCTTCCAGCGTGCTCCCGAGGTGATGGCCTCTTCAACGCACTTTTCCTGCAAGGTATTACGAGCGTAAGTCTAAACCATGCGTGGCAAAGTTGGTTACGAAGAGAAAAAAGCATAGGGTGCGCGGCGTGCCAGGTAAAAAAATAGCCAAGAAGGCGACCAAGAAGGCTGTCGCCAAGAAGGCTCCTGCGAAAAAAGCAACCAAGAAAGCACCTGCCAAGAAGTCTGCAGCGAAGAAAGCACCTGCCAAGAAAGTTGCAGCAAAGAAAGTTGCAGCAAAGAAGGCACCGGCCAAGAAAGCTTCGGCAAAGAAGGCTGCTGCACATAAGGCACCTGGTCGCCCATTTCCATCGAAAATTGGTAAGACAACCCTGACGGTAGATGAAAAATCACAGACTGTTTCTGTTGCAACAGTGATGGCACCTACTGCAGCGCCTGTTGTTGAAGAACGTCGCTTAGTGATGCCGCCACCACCACGTCCAGAAAAAAGTGGAAAGAAAGCTGCGCCTCTCAAGCCAATCAAGGCCGCACCAACTCCAGTCCTTGCAGCTGCAGGTGAAGCACCATGGAGCGCGGCAGAACTTAAGATCGTAAAGGCCGAGATTTCAAAAGATCTAGAGCGCTATCGTACAGAACTCACAAGAGTTGAAGCTGAAATGAATGAATTGATTTCAGATTCTGGTGAAGGTGCTGGAGATGACCAAGCCGATTCAGGGACAAAGACTTTCGAGCGCGAACATGAGATGTCGCTAGTCAGCAATGCACGTGACATGGTCTTACAGACCGAACGCGCATTAGAACGAATTGAAAATAAGACCTACGGACTCTGCGAAGATTGTGGCGCCGCTATTGGTAAACCTCGGCTACAAGTTTTCCCTCGCGCAACTTTGTGCATGATCTGCAAGCAGAAGGAAGAGCGGCGCTAAGGTGCGCCGAATTTTTCTCACAGCGTGGACCATTTGGCTCTTTGACTTTGCCACAAAGCAATGGGCGATCTCAGCGCTAGCGGGTGAACCCAAACAAATTCTAGGTTCATTTCTTCAACTCACGCTAGTAAAAAATCCTGGAGCAGCATTTGGCTTTGCTACCGGCCTCACACTCCTCTACTCAATCTTGGCAGTTCTTGTTGTTGCAACAATCGTTTACTTTGCACGGGCGATTTCATCTAGCGGGTGGCAGCTCACGGCAGGTTTGCTACTTGGGGGAGTCATGGGAAATCTGACAGATCGTGCTTTCCGTGAGCCAGCTTTCTTTCGTGGGCACGTCATTGATTGGATTGAACTTCCGAATTGGCCAGTGTTTAATCTCGCCGACTCGGCAATCGTCATTGCTGCAGCCATTGCATTCGTTTTGAGCGTCAAAAATGTGCCACCGATTACACCAGTAAGGTAGTCACATATGAGCAGAGAGCTAAGAACGCTAAGTGTGCCGGAAGGCGTGGAGGGCGAGCGAATTGATAGCGCCCTAACGCGAGTTCTTGGTCTCTCTCGCACATCAGTAGTGAAGTTATTAGAAGATGGTGATATCAATTCAGGTGGACGCGCTATGCAAAAATCTGATCGAGTTACCGCTGGCCAAGTCATTGAAGTTCTTCTGCCCGCACCCCTTAATCAAGACCCTATTCCGCTGACCCCACTTGAAGGCCTAACTGTCGTTTATAACGATGATGACATTGTTGTTATCGATAAACCAGTGGGATGTGCGGCCCACCCAAGTCCAGGTTGGATGGGTCCCACAGTTGTTGGCGCACTCATGGCTGCCGGTTACACAATTTCAACATCAGGTCCGGCAGAGCGGGCGGGTGTAGTTCACCGACTTGATGCCGGCACATCTGGACTCATGATTATTGCCAAGACAGATGCTGCCTATTTAGAGTTAAAAGAGATGTTCCGCGATCATGATGTCGATAAAACTTATCACGCACTTGTGCAAGGACATATGGATCCCTCATCCGGAACGATCGATGCCCCGATTGATAGACATCCAAAGGAAGATCATCGCTTTGCCGTTGTTGCAACTGGTAAAGAGAGCATTACTCACTATGAAGTCATTGAGTTTTACCGCTCTGTTTCGCTAGTGAAGGTGGAGTTAGAGACTGGGCGCACACACCAAATTCGAGTTCACTTCTCGGCGCTGAATCATCCACTTGTTGGTGACACTACTTATGGCGCAGATCCAGTGTTGGGCAAAAAAATGAAGATGTCTCGACCTTGGCTTCACGCTTTAGAGCTTCGCTTTAACCACCCGATTACAGGTGTGCCACTTGAGTTAGTTGCGCCATACCCACCTGACCTACAGGCTTCTTTGGCGTTGCTATCCGAGGCAGTTCTGCCTTAGGCGCTAATGTTGCGCCACCATGTCATCTGAAGATTTTTCAGCTTCACGGGCATCGACGAAAGACTCGTTTGTACATCTTCATGTGCATACCGAGTACTCGATGCTCGATGGTGCCGCGCGCGTCGGCGATCTCGTTAATGAGGTAGCTCGCCAAGAAATGCCGGCAATTGCAATGACAGATCACGGCAATGTATTTGGTGCCTTTGATTTCTATAAGCAAGCAACTAAAGCAGGCGTCAAACCGATTATTGGAATTGAAGCCTACGTTGCACCTGAATCACGATTTGATAAGAAGCGCGTTCAGTGGGCCGATGGTGGCGAAGATGATGTCTCCGGTGGCGGTGCATATACCCATATGACAATTCTGGCTGAGAACAATCAGGGGTTAGCCAATCTCTTTAAGCTTTCATCTCTTGCCTCATTGGAAGGCTATTACTACAAGCCGCGTATGGATCGCGAGCTAATCTCCAGATATGCCGAGGGACTCATCGCAACGACGGGCTGCCCCGGCGGTGAAATCCAGACACGACTGCGTATGGGAAATTACAAAGAGGCGCTGCGTGCTGCCAGTGATTATCGAGATATTTTCGGTGCCAATAACTTCTTTCTAGAAGTGATGGACCACCAGATTGATATTGAAACTCGCGTTAAAGCAGACCTACTTAAACTGGCTAAAGAACTTAAATTGCCGTTGCTTGCAACAAATGACCTGCACTACACATTTCATGAAGACGCCGCGGCCCACGAAGCGCTGCTGTGCGTGCAATCTGGTTCCACGCTAGCTGATCCCAAGCGATTTAAATTTGAGAATGATGAGTTTTATCTCAAAACGCCGGCGCAGATGCGCGAACTCTTTAAAGAAATTCCTGAGTCATGCGATAACACCTTACTCATCGCTGAGCGTTGTAATGTGAAACTGCGTGAAGATGAGAACCTCTTGCCTGCCTTCGCCGTGCCTGAAGCTGAGACTGAAGATTCATGGCTGCGCAAAGAGTCAGAACGTGGTTTAAAAGAACGCATGAAAGATAAGGCAACACCAGAACACGTCTTGCGGCTAAATTATGAACTCGATGTCATGATCAAGATGGGCTTTCCTGGGTACTTTCTAGTTGTTGCAGACCTTGTTGCATATGCAAAGAAGGTTGGAATTAGAGTTGGTCCAGGACGCGGATCTGCGGCAGGTTCACTCGTTGCGTACGCACTTGGTATTACGGGACTAGATCCAATTGAGCACGGACTTCTATTTGAGCGCTTTCTCAACCCAGAGCGAATCTCTATGCCCGATATCGATCTTGACTTCGATGAACGTCGTCGCTCCGAAATGATTCGCTATGCAACTGAAAAATATGGCGAAGACCGTGTTGCTCAGATTATTACCTACGGAACTATCAAATCTAAGCAATCGCTGAAAGATTCAACGCGAGTTCTGGGATACCCATATGCCATCGGTGAAAAACTCACCAAGGCACTGCCTCCATCGGTGATGGGTAAAGACATTACTCTCTCTGGAATATTCGATAGTAAAGATGCTAGATACGGAGAAGCGGGGGAGTTTAGACAACTCTACGAAACTGACCCAGATTCCAAGCGAGTGGTTGATCTTGCCAAAGGTTTGGAAGGTCTTAAGCGTCAATGGGGCGTGCACGCAGCTGGCGTCATTCTCTCGCGCGAGCCGCTATTAGATGTAATCCCAATTCACCGCCGCGAAGCCGACGGTGCAATTATTACCCAATTCGATATGGGAGCCTGCGAATCTACCGGGCTACTAAAAATGGATTTCTTGGGACTTCGCAACCTCTCGGTATTAGATGATGCTCTACTTAACATTAAAGCCAATCAAAATTTTGATGTAGTGCTAGAAGATTTACCGCTGCACGATAAGAAGACCTTTGAACTTCTCTCGCGCGGTGACACGCTGGGTGTATTCCAACTAGACGGTGGGCCTATGCGCGCGCTGCTTCGCAGCATGGCCCCTGATTCTTTTGCTGATATTTCAGCTGTGATTGCACTCTATCGCCCGGGACCTATGGGTGAGAATGCGCATAATAATTATGCGGATCGAAAGAATTCACGAAAGCCGGTCGAGCCAATTCATCCTGAATTAAATCTTCCGCTACAGGAAATTCTTGGTGATACCTATGGATTGATTGTCTATCAAGAGCAAGTAATGGCAATTGCACAGAAAGTTGCAGGCTTTACTCTGGGTCGCGCAGATCTATTACGTAAGGCAATGGGTAAGAAGAATAAAGAGATTCTTGATAAGGAGTACATTCCATTTGAAGCAGGAATGAAATCCAACGGTTTTTCCGAAGCTGCGATTCAACGTCTATGGGAAGTGTTGATTCCCTTCTCTGACTACGCATTTAACCGGGCACATAGTGCGGGTTACGGTGTTGTCTCTTTTTGGACGGCATACTTAAAAGCAAATTTCCCGACTGAATATATGGCGGCGCTGCTAACTAGTGTGCGCGATGATAAAGATAAGTCGGCGCTCTATCTCTCTGAATGTCGCCGTATGGGCATTAAAGTCTTGCCGCCAGATGTAAATGAATCAGATGCCGAGTACACACCACGTGGTGTAGATATTCGCTTTGGATTAGCTGCTATTCGCAATGTCGGAGAAGGCGTTGTCGCCTCCATTAAGGCTGCCCGTACAGCTAGGGGAGCATTCGCCTCCTTTGGTGACTTCCTGGCAAAGGTGGATGCCAATGTCTGCAATAAAAAGACAATCGAATCCTTAGTCAAAGCCGGTGCATTTGATTCCTTAGGTCATCCGCGTAAGGGTTTGATGGCTATCCATCTTGAAGCTATCGACTCAGTGATTGAGACAAAGCGGGCGGAAGCAATCGGTCAATTCGATTTATTTGGCGGCGATTCAATCTCGCAAGTGGCAAGTATGGATATCGAGATTCCATCTATGGAATGGGATAAGTCAACGCTACTTACCTTTGAGCGAGAGATGCTTGGTCTCTACGTATCTGATCATCCGCTGCTCGGTGTGGAGCACGTGCTGCGTTCACACACGGATATGACCATTAGCGAACTACTGGGTGAAAGTTTGCCTGATGGCATCGTCACCATCGGTGGATTAATTACCGGTATTCAGCGGAAAGTTTCGCGCCAAGGTGCATCATGGGCAGTGGTAAACATCGAGGATTTAGAAGGAGCTATTGAAGTTCTCTTCTTCTCAAATACATATAACCAATATGCACTCTCACTCACCGAAGATCGCGTGGTAGTTGTCAAGGGACGCTTCTCGCGCACCGATGAACAAGTCAGATTTACCGCCCTGGAAATGAAGATGCCAGATATTTCCGTAGCACCAACAGGGCCTTTACTTATCACCTTGCCAGCAACGCAGGTGACTCCTCCTATCGTCGAGCGAATTAAAGAGATTCTTCGTTCACACCCTGGAAAGCGTGAAGTCCATCTGCACGTGGTGGATAAGCAGAAGACCACCACTCTTAAAATTGACGCGCTAGTAACTTCATCGCCAAGTTTGAGCGCTGACCTGAAAGCGATTTTGGGCCCCGAGTGCCTGGTCCGCATTTAAGCTATCGGTAATCAAGTCACAGGATGCAGTGCGGTCAAAGTAGAATAGCGCTGTGATTCGCACCCTTGATCTGCGTGGAAAGAGCCTTGATAAAGCTGGCTACCAAGCCCTGCTTCCTCGGGCCACGCTAGATGTCGCACAGGCAATGGTTGCAATCGAACCAATTTTGAAGCGCGTTCGCGAAGGTAGTGAAGCTGACCTCATTGCTCTTGCGCAAGAATTCGATGGCGTCACGCCAGCGACAATCAGAGTTCCACAATCAGCACTAGATGATGCACTTGCTCAATTAGATCCGGCAATTCGCACCGCGTTAGAAGTTTCAGCAGCACGAATTCGCATAGTGCACAACGATCAGATTCGGACCGATTCCAAGACGACTGTGGTCGATGGTGGCGTTGTCACTGAAAAATGGATACCTGTTGATCGCGTGGGACTCTATGTTCCAGGTGGGCGCGCTGTCTATCCAAGTAGTGTGATGATGAATGTCATTCCAGCCCAGATTGCGAAAGTTTCGAGTATCGCTGTTGCTTCACCTCCGCAGAAAGAATTTGGTGGCCTGCCACACCCAACAATTCTTGCTACCTGCGCACTCCTTGGCATCACCGAGGTATATGCAGTCGGGGGAGCGCAAGCGATTGCACTCTTTGGCTACGGAATGAAAGATCTCTGTGCCAAGTGCGATTTGGTCACTGGACCAGGAAATATTTATGTCGCCGCCGCCAAGCGGGCACTCCGTGGAATCATCGGTATTGATTCCGAGGCCGGCCCCACTGAGATTGCAATCTTGGCTGATGAAAGTGCGTTAGCGGCAGATGTTGCGGCCGATCTGATTAGCCAGGCTGAACACGATGTTATTGCAGCGGCGGTATTAGTGACCACATCAGAAAAGCTTGCGGCAGATGTTATCGCCGAGCTTAAAGTGCGAGTGGCAAAGACAAAACATGCAGAGCGGATAGGTATTGCGCTATCAGGAATACAGTCGGCGATCGCGATTGTTGATTCAATCGAACAGGGCCTAGAGGTTGTCAATGCTTACGCGGCAGAGCATTTAGAGATTCAGACAAAGAATGCAAGTGCCGATGCTTTGCAGATTCGCAATGCTGGCGCGGTATTTATTGGTCGCTTCTCACCGGTCTCACTCGGTGATTACTCAGCGGGCTCTAACCATGTGTTGCCTACTGGGGGATGCGCCTGTCACAGCAGTGGACTTTCGGTGCAAACTTTCTTACGAGGGTTACATTTCATTGAGTATGACCAGAAAGCTTTTATAGATATTGCAAGTACAGTCATTACACTGGCAGCGGCGGAAGATCTACCGGCACACGGTGAAGCAATGACTGCTCGATTGGAAAATTTATGATGAGCCAGGATTGGCCATCGTGGTTGCCAATACGAGGCAATTTACGTGAGCTCTCAGCCTATGGCGCTCCGCAGTTACCTGCCGATGCTGTTTTAAATACCAATGAAAATCCATACCCGCCTTCACCAGAGCTGGCGCAGGCAATTGCTGCGAAAGTATTAGTTGTCGCAGGTACGTTAAATCGTTATCCAGATCGTGATGCAGTATCGCTGCGCAGCAAATTGGCTGAATTTGTGAACGGTATCTCCGGAACATCAATGAAATCTGAAAATATCTGGGCTGCAAATGGCAGCAACGAAATCATTCAGTCACTCTTTCTTGCCTTCGGTGGGGGATCGGCGATTGGCTTTACTCCTTCTTATTCGATGCACCCCCTGATTGCTCGCGTGTGTCAGGTTGCGTGGACTAATGGTTCTCGCAGAGCCGATTACTCACTTGATATTGATAGCGCTATTGCGCAGATTCAAAGCTCTAAACCTTCATTGACTTTCATTACTACTCCCAATAATCCAACAGGCTCTGCCGTCACCCTCGATGAAATCGATAAGTTAGCTACCAACACTCCAGGGCTACTTGTTGTAGATGAGGCATATGCCGAGTTCTCAGATGAAGTATCTGCCCTAACTTTGATTGAAAAATATCCACACGTGGTGGTTATTCGCACCATGAGTAAGGCTTTCTCATTTGCCGGCGCCCGGGTGGGATATCTAGTTGCCCACCAATCGGTGATCGATGCCATGTTTCTAGTGCGCTTGCCTTATCACCTAAGCGCTCTAACCCAAGCCGCCGCCGAGGTCGCTCTAGATTTCAGCACAGAGCTCTTGGCCACAGTGGACCAGCTTCGCAGTGCTCGAAATCAGATGGCCGAAGAGCTGGAGGATTTAGGGCTGAGCGTTCTACCAAGTAGCGCCAACTTTCTACTCTTCACCGGATTTGAGCAGTCATCGGCCGAACTCTGGCAAGCGCTCCTGGACCGGGGAGTTCTCATTAGAGATGTGGGATTATTGGGTTACCTGAGAGTCACCATTGGCAATGTGGCCGAGAATAAGAAATTTATTGATTCACTATCGGCATGTCTAGGAGTAGAAATATGAGAACAGCACGCGTCGAACGCACTACTAAAGAATCGAGTGTTCTAGTTGAACTTAACCTCG
>Ga0209443_1000627_pt1 | contig 23626 bp, 27 predicted proteins | sample LauGreBMM110DCMD_2_FD_187571 | JGI IMG/M metagenome (GOLD analysis project Ga0209443, IMG submission 187571) | Freshwater lake microbial communities from Lake Michigan, USA - Su13.BD.MM110.DCMD (SPAdes) (version 2) | ecosystem: Environmental > Aquatic > Freshwater > Lake | place: Lake Michigan... | reverse complement strand
TTGGGCAGGGCACGCACATGTGCGCAGGGATGCATCTCGCGCGGATGGAAATCACCGCTGTCCTGCAAGCCTTGACGGCGACTGTGTCGGAGTTTGTCATTCACAAGGCCGAACGCAGACCGCACATACATTGCGGGGGCTCCATCGTCTGGAAACGAGCCTGATCGCGGCCTGACTGCGTCAGGTTATACTGCGGAAGCCGTGGTTGCCGCCTGCAGGCGTCGCGACGAAGCCAGCGGGCTTGCTGACGCGATGCAGACGGTTCAACCTCACAGGACATGCTCTAGTATCATCCGAGGCTGTATGCGTTTGGTGGTTCACGTTTGCATGCACTCGCCTAAAGCCGGTGCCGCTACCAGGTAAAGGTCAAGTGTCCCAATCTCTGAAAATCAATTCTGACAGGGACGCCCAGCTCCAGGTAAGGCGCTGATGTCAAGCCCCCGGTCAGGATCATGAACCCTGCGGGCAGCATTTCGCCTGAGGCTTCTAGCTCATGGCAAAGCCATGCCAGAGCCTCTAGCGGCCCACCCATGGCTGCAGAAGAATGGCCCGTGAGCGAGTCCTGTCCTTCAGGCGTCAGAGAAACTGCGAGACCGTCGTTTTGCAGCACTTCGGGACCATGCGGCTTGCCCAGAACAAACCCTGCCGCCGAGCTGTTGTCAGCGACATTATCCTCATAACGGAACACGTAGTCGTGATAGCGAGTGTCGACGATCTCGAGAGCGGGGAATACCGCGTCCACCAGAGAGAATAGGTTTTCACGCGTTGTTGGTGCAACGACCATGTCCCTCGCGGTGCGGAGGGCAATTTCAGGTTCGGCCCTTGGGTGTATCAAGGGGGTAATTACACCGCCGCCGAAATCCATGTCTTTTGTGAGGTGTCCGAAGTTGGGTCGGTCGATGTTCATTTGCTGACGCATCGCTGCGCTGGTGTAGCCGAGCTTGATCCCACAACGGGGCTGGCCGACCATTGCCAGAGTTCTCGCTGCGATCCGCTGCGCTTGCTTGGGGGAAATGTCCGGCCAGCTGTCGGTTACGAGGTCCGTTGAAACCCCTGCTTTGCGAGCGTCAAACAGTCGCCTTGCTTCGGTTTCTATCCTGGCTGCATCATCTGGCACTTATCAGTCTACCTCTCCGACCCTCGTCTATGTGTCGGCAGGGGTGCTGTCAAAGCAAACGCACCTGATTGAAAAGTGAGCCGGTGAGGGTAGGGCGGATCCATACCTCGACCTCGCAAACCAGCCAGTCCATTCCGCTATTTCAACTCTTCGCCCGAGATCATTCGGCTCGCGGTGCTGATGTATGTGCGGTTTCCTTTGTCGTTGCGGAATGTGGAAAACCTGCTGTTCGAACGCGGTATCGACATATGTCACGAGACGGTGCGCCTGTGATGGAACCGGTTCGGTCCGATGTTCGCTGCTGACATCCGGCGACAACGGGTCAGCCGAATGAAGGGTTTTCGCCACTGGCGCTGGCACCTTGATGAGGTCTTCGTGCGGATCAATGGAGAGCGTCACTATTTGTGGCGAGCGGTCGATCACGAAGGTGAGATCCTCGAAAGCTACGTCACGAAGAAGCGCGATAAGGCTGCGGCCTTGGCGTTTCTGAAGAAGGCGTTGAAGCGGCACGGAAGGACCGAGACAATCGTCACCGATGGCATGCGCTCCTACCCTGCAGCAATGCGCGAACTGGGGAACCTCGAACGCCGCGAGATGGGCCGCTGGGCCAACAACCGGGTTGAGAATTCGCACTTGCCGTTCCGACGACGTGAGCGTGCCATGCAACGATTTCGGCAGATGAAGTCGCTACAGAAATTCGCTTCAGTTCACGCCTCCCTCCACAACCACTTTAGCCAGGACCGCCATCTCACTGATCGCCAGACCTACAAGCTTCGCCGCTCGGTCGCCCTTGCCGAGTGGCAAAACCTCATGGCCTGGTCAGTCTAACGCTAACCGCTCTCCACTTGGCAGAGATCGCCCTTCCCCAGCGCCCGTTACAGCACCCGCTGATGGACTTCGAGCGCGACGAAGGGCGCGCGCTCGCCTGCTGTGCGACTGCCGAGAGCGACCTCGTTATCGAAGCCGAGATCGACGAGGAGCCGGACGCTCAGAATATCCCGATCCGCGATTTCGCAGGTCGGGTAGCCAGGATCGAGGATCTGACGCCGACAATCAAGGGCGTCTGGATCGAATTGGACGGCGCCGAGGGCATCCATTTCCAGGCCGGTCAGTATGTTAACCTGGCGCTGCCCGATGATATCGGCAGCCGCGCCTTCTCGATCGCCAGCGTTCCAGCTGAAAGTAATCTGATCGAACTGAATGTCCGGCGCGTGCCCGGAGGCGCGGGCACCGCTCACATCCATGATCGGCTCGCCCCCGGCGATCCGATCAAGTTCACCGGCCCCTATGGCCGTTTCTTCGTGCGTAAGTCCGCGAACCTGCCGATGATCTTTTTCGCGGGCGGTTCGGGCCTGTCGAGCCCGCGCTCGATGATTCTCGATCTCCTAGCAGAAGGCTGCAACCTACCGTTCACTTTGATCAACGGGCAGCGCAACCTGTCTGAACTCTATTATCACGCCGAATTCGAGGCGCTTGCCCGCGAGCATGGCAATTTCCGCCTTGATGCAGGGACGGCTGTTCGAGCGAGACATCTACACCGAGAAATTCGTTTCCGCAGCTGATGCGCAGCAGGTGCGCTCGCCCTTGTTCCGAACGCTCTGATTCTAATGAAAACCATTCGGTATCGCTTTGGCTCCGAAATGGTATTTGAAGGTAACGGAGTGCTTGCTTAGGAAACAGGCCGAGAGATCGGATTACCGAAGGCAAGCTGGAGGATAGCGATGGCACAGGCAGGTTCGGACAAATGGGCGATTGCAATCGCCGGGGGTGAGGCGGAGTTCGCCTGCACTGCCGGTCAATCTTTGCTCACTGCCATGATTGCAGCCCGCCAATCCGCCATCAAGGTTGGCTGCCGCAGCGGTGGCTGCGGGGTCTGCCGGGTCCGGGTGCTCGAGGGGCGCTATCAGAGCCAGAAGATGACCCGATCGCGCATTTCCGAAGCTGACGAGGCCGAGGGCATCGTGCTGGCCTGCCGCATCCTGCCGCAGAGCAATCTGAGGGTTGAGCCGCTTCCCCTTACCACCCGCGGAGCAATGGCATGAGCCAATCCGCATCGGGGCTGCAAAAGGCGCTTGCCGCAGCGTTCGCCAAAGCGGAAGCGCTGGGCGTGGCGGTCAACATCGCGGTGGTCGATGGCGGCGGCAATCTGGCGGCGTTCCTGCGAATGCCGGGGGCCTTTCTGGCATCGACCGACATCGCCATAGACAAGGCCTGGACGGCGAACAGCTTTGGAATGTCTACGGCCGCATTTTCACAGATGCTGGAAGGCGAAGTCGCACCGGTTCGTGAGGGCCTGCTGCGGCGACCGCGGGTCACGGTAATTCCCGGTGGGCTCCCTGTCCGGCAAGATGGGCAATTGATTGGCGGCATTGGCGTTTCCGGCGCAAGCGCAGCTCAGGACGAAGAAATTGCCATGTGCGGGCTTAAGGCCCTGTTGGAGAGTTGAGTGACGGATTTCCTGCATTTCATTGACGGAGACTTTACGGCTGGAACAAGCGGCAAGCGCTTCGAGAAGCGGCGGCCGCATGATGGCTCGCTGGTCGGCCATGTCGTCGAAGGCGGCGCAGCGGAAATAGACACCGCAGTCCAGGCGGCGCGCGCGGCAATGCGAGGGCCTTGGGCAAGGCTGAGCGTGGATGATCGGGCGGACCTGATGCGCGCAATCGCCGATGGCATCACCCGCCGCTTCAACGATTTTGTCGAAGCCGAAATGGCCGACACCGGGCAGCCGCGCGGGACCATGGAGCACGCCTTCATTCCGCGCGGTGCCGCCAATTTCAAGGCCTTCGCCGACATCATCAAGAACGTCTCCACCGAGAGCTTCGAGATGCAGACCCCCGACGGCAAGGGCGCGCTTAACTATGCGATCCGCCGCCCCAAGGGCGTGATCGGAGTGATCTGTCCGTGGAACGCGCCGCTGCTGCTGATGACTTGGAAAGTCGCTCCGGCGTTGGCTTGTGGCAATGCCGTGATCGTCAAGCCGTCTGAAGAAACTCCAGGCACCGCGACACTGCTGGGCGAAGTCATGAACGAGGTTGGCGTGCCTAAGGGCGTGTACAACGTCGTCCACGGGTTCGGCCCGGACTCGGCCGGCGCATTCTTGACCGAGCACCCAGGGGTCGATGCCATCACCTTTACCGGAGAAACCCGCACCGGCACCGCAATCATGCAGTCGGCGGCTAAAGGCCTGCGTGACGTCTCGTTCGAGCTTGGCGGCAAGAACAGCGCGATCGTTTTCGCCGATGCCGACATGGACGTGACGATGGAAGCGATCGGCAGATCGGCTTTCCTGAATTGCGGGCAGGTGTGTCTGGGTACCGAGCGGATTTTGGTCGAGCGCCCGCTGTTCGAGCGGTTCGTTGCAGCGCTCAAAGCCAAGGCCGAAGCGCTAAAGCCCGGTGCGCCCAATGACAAGGCGAGCACTTTCGGCCCACTGATTTCGCAAGAGCACCGCCAGAAGGTGCTGTCATACTATACCAAGGCGGTCGAGCAGGGCGCGACGGTTGTGACGGGTGGCGGCATTCCCGACATGCCGGAAGACCTGGCTGGGGGCAGCTGGATCCAGCCGACCATCTGGACCGGCCTGGCCGACGATGCAGCAGCGGTGACCGAAGAGATCTTCGGCCCTTGCTGCCACGTCAGGCCTTTCGATTCCGAAGAGGAAGCGATCGGCATCGCCAACGATACGGAATACGGTCTGTCCGCTTCGATCTTCACCACCAACTTGGCGCGCGCGCACCGCGTAGCGGCGCAGGTCGATGTTGGCATCACTTGGGTGAACAGCTGGTTCCTGCGCGATCTGCGCACCCCGTTCGGCGGCTCCAAGCAATCCGGTATCGGCCGCGAAGGCGGGGTTCACAGCCTCGAATTCTACACCGAACTCCGCAACATCTGTGTGAAGTTGTAAACCCATGGCACTGCAAAAATCCCTGATCGAGCGCTTCGGCGATGAACTCTACGAAGCGCGTGTTGCCGGCCAAACGGTGCCCAACCTGCGCGACCGGGCGGAGGGCATGACGATCGTCGATGCCTACCAGGTGCAGGCGCGGATGATCGCACGGCGGCTCGCCGCGGGCGAAGCTGTGGTCGGAAAGAAGATCGGCGTCACTTCGAAGGCGGTACAGCAAGCGATCGGAGTGTTCGAGCCAGATTTCGGCATCCTCACCTCGGGTATGGTCTATGAGGATGGCGCGACCATCCCGGCGGGCACGCTGATTCAGCCCAAAGCAGAAGGCGAGATCGCCTTCGTGCTGAAGCGCGATCTGGTCGGACCCGGGATCACTGCGGCAGAAGTAATCTCCGCCACTGACCATGTCAGCGCCTGCTTCGAAATCGTCGATAGCCGGATCAAGGACTGGGACATCCGCATCCAGGATACGGTTGCCGACAATGCCTCATGCGGGGTCTACGTGGTAGGCCAGGACAAGGTCGATCCGCGCGATGTCGATCTGGCGCTCGCCGGTATGGTTGCCGAACGCAATGGCGAGATTGCGGTGACCGGCGCGGGCGCGGCGGTGCAAGGTTCTCCGGCCAATGCGGTGGCCTGGCTTGCCAACACGCTCGGTCGGCTAGGTACACCGCTGCTTGCCGGTGAGACGATCCTGTCGGGTGCCCTCGCCCCCATGTTCCTGTTCGACCCCGGCGACACGCTGACCATGCGCGTCGGCGGGATCGGTTCCTGCACGATTTCATTCGCGAAGGAGTTGGTCGATGCTTGATGCCAGCCAGATCAGTGCCATCACCGATGTGGTTGATGATGCGCAGACCAATGCGCATACCATGCCTAAGATCACCGATGCCTATCCTGGCATGACCATCGACGATGGCTATGCGGTGCAGGCTGAACTGCTGCGCCGCTGGCAGGCACGCGGGCGCGAGTTATATGGCTACAAGGCCGGGCTGACCTCGCGAGCGAAGATGGTCCAGATGGGCGTCGATGTGCCGGCCTTTGGCCTGATGATGCGCGACACCTGCGATCCCGAAGGCGGAGCGATCCCGACCAAGGGGCTGATCCATCCGCGGGTCGAGGCGGAAATTGCCTTCGTAATGAAGGACGACCTGGCTGGACCCGAGGTCAGTGTTCAGCAAGTCTATGCGGCGACCGACTATGTCCAGCCCGCGATCGAAATCATCGATAGCCGGTTCGAGAAGTTCAAATTCGACCTGGAGAGCGTAGTCGCAGACAATCTCTCGTCGGCACGCGTCGTGCTGGGCGGCAGACCGCGACGCCCTGAGGAGCTGGACCTGGCTACGCTGGGCGTCGTGCTGGAAATCAACGGCGAACCGCAAGCCTTTGCTGCATCTGGCGCGGTGCTGGGTCATCCTGCCCATGTCATCCAACTGCTGGTTTCGCTGCTCCATAGCCGCGGCGAAGTGCTCAAGGCCGGCACAGTAGTGTTGGCCGGTGCCATGACCGAAGCCTTTCCAATCCAGTCCGGTGACAATGTCTGTGCCCGTTTCCAGGACATGGGAACCATCAATGTGAAGGTGAACTGATGCCGATCATATCCGTCGTAATCGCCGAAGGCCGCAGCGTCGAAAAGAAGCGCAGGCTGGTCCGCGCGCTGACCAAGGCCGCGGTCGAAGCATTCGAAGTCAAGCCGGAAACCGTGCGCGTCATCCTCAATGAAACCCCGCTCGATCACTATGCTGTCGCGGGAGAGACCTTTGGCGAAAAGGCTGAAGCGGGTGGAGAGAGCAAATGACCAAAATCAAATGCGCCATCATCGGACCCGGCAATATCGGCACCGATCTGCTCTACAAGCTTATGCGCTCCGATGTGCTGGAGCCGGTCTGGATGGTCGGGGTTGATCCGACCTCCGAAGGCCTGGCCCGCGCCCGCGAGCTCGGCCTTAAGGTGACCGACCAAGGTGTCGATGGCCTGCTGCCGCATGTAATCACCGACGGCGTCCAGATCGCCTTCGATGCTACCTCGGCCTATGTCCATGCTGAGAACAGTCGCAAGCTCAATGGGCTTGGCGTGTTCATGGTCGACCTTACCCCGGCAGCGATCGGCCCGTTTTGCGTACCCCCGGTAAATCTGGCGACCTTGGCGGACAGCGGCGTAATGAATGTCAACATGGTGACCTGCGCCGGACAGGCAACCATCCCGATGGTCAATGCAGTCAGCCGGGTCCAGCCAGTTGAATATTCCGAAATCATCGCAACGGTTGCTTCCAAATCCATCGGCCCCGGAACGCGCAAGAACATCGACGAATTCACGCGGACCACTTCGGGTGCGGTCGCACGCGTCGGCGGAGCCGATCAAGGCAAGGCGATTGTTGTCGTCAACCCGGCCGAGCCGCCTTTGATGATGCGCGATACAATCTATTGCGAAACTGTCGATGAACCACAGGTCGATGCCATCACCCGCTCGGTCCACGACATGATCGCTGAGGTGCAGAAATATGTGCCCGGCTACCGGCTGAAGAACGGCCCGACCTTCAACGGGCGGCAGGTCAGCATCTTCCTCGAGGTCGAAGGTCTGGGCGACTTCCTGCCGATCTATGCCGGAAATCTCGACATCATGACCGCAGCCGCCGCGCACACAGCCGAAATGTTCGCGCGCAAGATTCTCGACGGATCGTTCGTGCCCGTCGCCATTCCCGAGACGGAGGCCGCCTGATGTCCGATGAAGCCAAGGTTCGCGGCCGCAAGGTCAAGCTCCACGACATGTGCCTGCGCGACGGGATGCATTCGATGCGTCACCAGATCACGCTGGAACAGATGATCGACATTGCCACCGGCCTGGACGAGGCGGGCGTCCCGCTGCTGCAGGTGACGCATGGTGATGGTCTCGGCGGCTCCTCGCTCAACTACGGGCGAGGCCTGCACAGCGACAAGGAATACATCACAGCAGTCGCATCGCGGATGAAGAATGCGGTGGTTTCGGTGTTGCACGTGCCCGGCATCGGCACGCTCGACGAGCTGCGCATGGCCGCCGACTGCGGCGCTGGCTGCGTCCACGTCGCGTCCCATTGCACCGAGGCGGATGTGACCGAACAGCATATCAGCCTTGGCCGCCAGCTCGGAATGGACACAGTCGGCTTCTTGATGATGGCCCACATGACCCCTGTCGAGGCCTTGGTCGAACAGGCTCTGCTCATGGAGAGCTATGGCGCGCAAACGGTCTATTGCACCGATAGCGCGGGCTTCATGCTTCCCGACGACGTTACCGCCCGAATTGGTGCTATGCGCGCCGCGCTGCAGCCGGACACCGAGATCGGCTTCCACGGGCATCACAACCTCGGCATGGGCGTCGCAAATTCGGTCGCCGCCGTGGCAGCGGGAGCCACCCGCATCGATGGCTCGGCCGCCGGCCTTGGTGCGGGTGCTGGCAACACCCCTCTCGAACTGTTTGCTGCCGTCAGTGAGCGTATGGGAATTGAGACCGGAATTGATGTCTTCAAGCTGATGGACGTCGCCGAAGACCGGGTCCTGCCGATGATGCCCAAGCCACCGCGCGCTGATCGCGATTCGCTGACGCTGGGCTATGCCGGCGTCTATTCGACGTTCCTCTACAACGCGAAGGACTGCGAACGCCGTTACGGCCTGCCCGCGCGCGATCTGCTGATGGAGCTGGGCCGTCTCAAGATGATCGGCGGTCAGGAAGACATGATCGAGGACACTGCGCTGACCATGGCGAAAGCGCGGGGCCTGATCGGCCACAACAGCAAGGAAGCCGTGTGATGTTCGATCGCGACATCTCGTTTGAGGAGATCGCATCCTACCGCGCCGTTGGTGTCGTCTATGTGCGCGGGGCGATCAGCCCAGAGTGGACCCAGCGGATGTACGATAAGATCAGCGCGCATATGGCGGGGCTCGGCGCGTTCAGCGGCGACACCAATCCGGGCAGCGTAACAAGCCGCTTTGTGCACGATCGCTATATGTGGCCTACCGACCCGGATTTCCGCGCCTATGCCTTCGAAAGCGGCGTTGCCAAACTGTGCGCCCAGGCCATGGGATCACGCTCGGCCCGGCTCTATTTCGACCAGATTTTCGTCAAGGAACCCGAGACCCATGAGCGGTTCTTCTGGCATCAGGATCTGCCCTATTGGCCGATGGGCGGCACACAGATCTGCTCGGCCTGGGTGACGATGACCGATGTCGATGCTGAGGCGAGTGCACTGGAATTTGTTCTGGGCTCAGACAAGCTGGGCAAGCTCTATCGCCCAGTCATGCCTGAGGGAACGGAGCAGGACGATTCGATCCAGTTCATCAACAGTGGCAACGATCAGCCCGAGATTCCCGATTTCGATGCGGATCGCGCGAAGAACAATGATGCTACCTGGAAACCTCGCGCGGGTGCCGACCCCATTGTGGCGCTGGAGCATGTCTCGATCCGGAGCGGTTTCCATTGGTTTACTTCGTCTAATACAAACAGAATCAGGAGAGTGACATGGCATTGCAAGGTGTTCTGAGACTTGGCGAAATTTGCATTCGCGTGCTCGATATGACCGAAGCCCGAAAGCATTATGGCGACCATATGGGCCTAGTCGAAACCGGCCGCGACGGCGATGAGCGGACCTATTACAAGGGTTGGGATGAGCACGATTGTCACAGCGTCGTGATCCAGGAGAGCGATCGTTCGGGCGTCGAATATGTCGCCTTCAAGGTGCTCGACGATGCAACGCTAGATTTACTCGAAGGACGGCTCAACGACTACGGCATCGCCACCAAGAAGATCGACGCCGGAGTCTATCCGCGCAGCGGCCGAAGGGTCGAATTCACCCTGCCCACCGGGCACGTCTGCCATCTCTATGCCTTCAAGGAACAGGTCGGCAACGGGATGGGCACGGTCAACCCCGGCACGCTTCCAGACGAAGGCCAAGTCCGCGGCATGCGGATCACGCGGCTCGATCATTGCTTGCTGGGCGGGCAGGATATCGGCGCATCGCGCGATATCTTCATCAAGGCCCTCGGCTTCAATCTGACCGAAGAACTGCAGGACCACGATAGCCGCGCGCCGCTGGCCTCGTTCGTCAGCTGCGGCAACAAGCCGCACGACATTGCCTTCGTCGCCCAGCCAGAGGACGCCAAGCTGCACCATGCGTCGTTCCTGCTGGAATCGGTAAATGATCTCTATCACGCTGCCGATCTGTTGGGGAAATATGACATTCCGGTCGATTTCGGCCCCAACCGGCACGGCATAACCCGCGGTGCGACGGTCTATTTCTTCGACCGCTCGGGTAACCGCAACGAGGTATTTACCGGCGGCTATATCTACTATCCCGACAACCCGACGCTGATCTGGGACACCTCGAAGCTGGGGAACGCTCTGTTCTCCCAAGGCAACCACGTGGTGCGGAGCTTCCTCGATGTCGTCACCTGAACCGGACGCGGCGCCGCTGGCGATAGTTGTCGGCGCGGGCGGATCGTTCGGAACCGAGATCGTCGCCGCGCTGGTCGAGGCGGGGCAGCGGGTCATCGGCGTCGGCCGCGATACCTCGGCCATGGCGCACCTGGCGGAGCGCCATGGCGCGGCGTTCCGCGCCGTGGCCGCCGACATCGCTTCGGATGAGGCCGTCGCGACAATCGGCGCCGCAATCACCGGCCCGGTAGCGATGGTGGTCCATGCTCCGGGCGTTCCGGTGGCTGGAGGAATCAAAACCGCGCCGACCGCCGCGCTGGTCGAGGCCTGCAATATCAAGGTTGGCGGCTTTGTTCGCTTGATTCGGGCTGCTGAGCCGTTCCTGCGCAAGGGCTCGCGGCTGGTCGCGGTGGGCGGCCATTACGGCATTGAGCCGACCGCCTACGCAGCGACCGCCGGCATTGCCAACGCCGCCATTGCCAGCGCCGTCAAGCAGTTGAGCTGGGCCTATGGCGATCTCGGCGTCACCGCGCACCTCATCGCCCCTGGACCTGCCGACACCGCGCGCCTGCGCGGTATCGCGGCGGGCCGCGCGAGGCAGATGGGCGTTTCCGAAGAAGAGGTGCTCGACGAAATGCGCGGCGAATCCGCAATCGGAGCCTTCGCAACCCCGCAGCAGGTCGCCTGGGCCATCGCCCTGCTGCTCGATCCGCGCGCCGATGCCATGGCCGGCTCGACGATCATGGTCGATGCCGGGCGCCGCCGCGGCTTGTTCTGAGGCCTACCCATGCCGATTGTTCAGTTCCACCTGGTCGAAACCGCTCACGATGCCGATGCGGTTGCAGCGCTGCTGAAGGCGGCGAGCCACTTCTACGCGGCCACGCTCTATCCGGAGCTGGATCCGCTGCCGCTGGAGCGGGTGCGCGCCTTCGTTTCCGAAGTGCCGCCCCACCTCTGGGCGACCGCGGGCAAGCTGGTCAGCGAGGGCGGATTGCCGGCGCCCTATTTCACTTGCCTGGCCCTGGCGGGGCGGCCCACCGAACAGTTGAGCAGGCTGATGACGGGCATGACCGCATTGATCGTTGAGCATCTGGGCGTCGAGCGATCGCTGGTACGCGGCATGCTCATTCCGATCGATCCTGCACACTGGTTTATCGGCGGCCAATCCGCCAGTTTGGCAAGGAAGTCGGAAGTTGAAGCGCGGAGTCGCGGGCAAAGAGCAAGAGTTGGTAAGATCAATGCCTGATCGATCGGCATTGGCAGCGATTCCGATACGCATGTCTACCGCCCGAAGTGCGAAGCTAGCCTCAGTTCGCGCCGAACTGTCTGAAGTTATCCGACAGCTCAAAGAGTGCCACGATTTGCTCAGTACCGACGTCGGCGCAGCGATCAAACATCTAGAAGATGCGGTCGCCGAAGTAGATCTCAACCTCAGCCATTCGTCTCGCCATCACTGGCCTGCTTTTACTCCGCCCCAATGGCCTGGAATCAGACCGGCGTTGACAGGCAACGCAGCTCCGCGCCATTGTTGCGGGCAAGAATGTCGAGTGCACCTCTCAAGGAGTCGATCAGCATGGCCGGCGGCTGAGCGTATGCTGGGCCAACGGGTTTGAGCTCAACAGTGCGCGATGGTCGAAGCCGGATGGGCGGTCGCGTACTGCGCCTACAGCGATGCCTACGTGGCGCAGGAAGCTCGAGCCAAGGCGGCAATGCTGGGCATCTGGAGCTCAACCTTTGTGCCGCCCGAGGACTACCGGCTATCGCTTCTCGGCGAGCCCCCTGCCCCTCGCCGGGATCAGGCCGCGTCCGCCTCGCGGGCCGCTCCAGTCCAAGCCTTCTCCGGCTGCGTTATCAAAGGAAACCGCAATCGCCGCGGCCAGTGGATCTATCACCTGCCGGGCATGCCCTACTACGACGTTACCCGCGCCGAAGAGATGTTCTGTAGCGAGGCCGATGCGCGGGCGGCGGGATACCGCCGGGCGATCGTGAAATGATGCAGCGCCACCAGGGGATCTGGGCGGAAGCACTCTGGGTCCAGCAGCACAAGGGAAAAGACGGGCCCAGGTGCATTGCCTAGGATTGAAGCGTTCCGGCGATTTGCTCACCAACGCTGGCGTGTTCTTGGCGATACCTTCGGAGGGGTAACGGGCAATCGCCGCCAGATCGCCGCACAGGCGCCGCAGGTACGCGACGCACGAGACCTCCTCCGCTGCATCCGCATAAAAGTGCCGATGAACCTGCGCCACGGCTGCGACGCGATGGGCAACCAGTTCGAGGTGGACGGCAGCCTCGCCAACATCGGGCGATCGGCTTTGCATCGCCAGCAATCCCGAAACGAATTGGAGACTGTTCATCACCCGATGATCGATCTCCTTTGCCATTGTGTCACTCTTGCGCCCGTTTCATGCCCGCCTTCTGCGATGGGATTCGCCATTGTGTCTATTTGGCCTACGCAAAGAACCAAGCTCAGATCCAATCCCTCAATTGAGTCGCGGGGCATCATTGCCAAATGCGTAGGCGTCCATGCGCAAGACACCGTAGGTGTTGCTTGCATGCAGTCGTTCAACAGAAGCATCGGGCCCCGCTGCTCCAAGGGCAACAAAAAGGGGCAGGATATGCTCCTCCGTCGGGTGGTTCCGTTGCGCATTGGGTGCCAGATGCCGGTATGCCAGCAGGTCGCAGGTGCGGCCTTGGGTCAGCGCCCCATCCATCCAATTGGCAAAGTCTGTAACCCACCCCGGCTCCGCCATATCCACTTGCCCTCGCCGCAAACTGGAAAGGTCGTGGGTGTAGCTTCCACTGGCGATGATCAGCACACCCTCATGGGCGAGTGGCGCGATCGCACGCCCGACTTTGAGGTGGTGACCAGGTCCTAAGTGACTTTGGACCGAGAGTTGGGCCACGGGTATCTCCGCATTGGGCCAAGCTAGGAGCAGCGGCACCCACACCCCATGGTCAAGACCTCGCGACGTATCCGTAGTAGTTGACAGACCTGCACACGCCAACAAATCAGCCACACGACCCGCGAGATCCGGATCGCCCGGCGCGGGATAGCTCATGCGATAAAGTGCTGCGGGGAACCCGGAGAAGTCATGGATCGTAGAGTTTCGCTCTACTGCGTTGACTGTAGGGGATTGGGTTTCCCAGTGCGCTGAGACAACGAGAATGGTGCGGGGCCGGGGCATTGTCTCCGCAAGTGCTTCGAGGAAATGTCGTGCAGCCACATCTTCTAGAAGAAGCGTGGGCGCGCCATGTGAGAGGAACAGGGGGCGAAGCATGACTTATGCCTTTTTGAATATTTGTCGATTCACAGGCGCGGTCCTCGATCGCGGCGAGCCGCGCCATGCTGTGGATAGGCACCAGCATAACGTGGTGGGCTGGGGTTCGGTGCCATTGATTAAACCGGAGGTCAGGGATCGGCATACTCAAACCATTCGAGAACCGCGCGTGCGAATCCTTGTGGCTCTTCGACATTGGAAAGATGGGCAGCGGCAAGAATGTGTAGATGTGCACCCGGAATGTTGTTGGCTAGGTCGTGTGCATGCTCGAGCGGCGTCGCCGGATCGGCGTTGCCCGCGATGACAAGTGTTGGCAGATCAATCGATGGCAAAGCGGGACGCATGTCCATGTCGCGAATGGCCGCGCAGCAGCCGGTATAGCCATGTGGGTTGGTTGCCAGTAGCATAGCTCGAAAAGGCGCAACCAACGCCTTGCTACACGTCTGAAATGAGGGGGTGAACCAGCGGTCAAGTATACCATCGGCCACTGCCGCCATGCCTTGCGCATGCACAGTCGCGATGCGCTGGCCCCAGCTTGGAGGTGGGCCCATAAATGGGGAAGTATTGGCTAAGACTAGTCGCCCGATACGCTCGGGAGCACGAAACCCAAGCCATTGGCCTACCATGCCTCCCTTCGAGAGACCACAGAAATGGACTCGTGCGATTCCGAGGGAATCGAGCAGTTCGATCACGTCGCGTCCAAGTCGGTCAATGGAATATGCGCCTGCCGGCACGTCAGATGCGCCATGCCCGCGACTGTCGTAACGCAATACGCGAAAATTGCGTACGAACGCTTCCATCTGCGGCGCCCACATGTCCAGCGTAGTACCGAGCGAATTGGATAATAGGAGGACCGGCGCTCCTTCCGGCCCGTCGCAACGCCATGCGATTCGGCAGCCGTCGCCCATCAAGGTGTGCTTCAGGGGCCTCACACCCGCTCCAGCGTGAACGTCGCGCTGTTCAGCTTGCTAGAAGTCCACGCCTTTAGCTCTAATTTTTTGGTCGCGTTCGGACTATGATGTCGTCGCAGGTCGGGCAGGTTCGCGACTGCAGCGCACGTGATTTCGCCGATCTTTGCGCTTGGGAAACGCCCGATTCCCGAGCGGCCTGAGAGGACACCGATTTCGGGCTTTTTGCCGCGGTCAGTCGAGATCGGCTGGGGCATAACGTGCCGTTCCCATGAAAATGTGCAAATCCGCGCCTGTCTTCGCCCGCACTTCATCGACCGAGATACCGGGCGCCAGATCAATAATATCAAACCCGCGGCCCTGGCGGTCTGGGCGCAGCACAGCAAGGTCAGTTATGACGAGATCGACGACGCCCCGGCCTGTGAGTGGAAGTGTGCAGTCCTTGAGAATCTTGGGCGTACCTTCGCGGGTACAGTGCTCCATAACGACTACTACGCGCCTAACTCCAGCGACGAGGTCCATGGCGCCCCCCATGCCCTTCACCATCTTGCCCGGGATCATCCAGTTAGCGATATCGCCGCTTGCGGAGACCTCCATCGCCCCGAGCACAGTGAGGTCGATGTGCCCGCCCCGGATCATCGCGAAGCTATCGGCTGAGGAGAAGAAGCTGGACGTCGGAAGGGCGGTGATCGTCTGCTTGCCGGCATTAATCAGATCGGGATCAGCTTCGCCTTCAAGTGGGAAGGGACCCATTCCGAGCATCCCGTTCTCGGATTGGAGCGTGACCCGCATACCCTTCGGAATGTAGTTCGCCACAAGCGTTGGAATGCCGATGCCGAGATTGACGTAAAACCCGTCTTCAAGCTCGTACGCGGCGCGCGCTGCCATTCCTTCGCGGGTCCAACCGCCCGCTTTGGCGATTTTCCCCCCTGCCATCAGGCGTCTTCCCTTGGGCGGATGGTGAGCTTCTCAATCCGCTTCTCATTAATTGTGCTCTGGACCACCCGATCGACATAAATGCCCGGTGTATGGACGCAGTCGGGGTCAAACGTTCCACCGGGAACGATCTCCTCAACCTCGGCAACCGTCACCTTCGCGGCTGTCGCCATGTTGGGATTGAAATTGCGCGCAGTCTTGCGGAACATCAGATTGCCGGCTGGGTCTGCCCGCCACGCCTTGATGAGCGCTAGGTCAGCTCTAAGCCAGGTCTCGCGAATATATTCCTCGCCATCGAAAAACTCGGTCGGCTTGCCTTCCGCTACTACCGTGCCGACCCCGCTTTTGGTAAAAAAGGCGGGAATGCCTGCGCCCCCGGCGCGAATGCGCTCGGCGAGCGTGCCCTGTGGGTTGAGCTCCAATTTGAGCTCACCAGAGAGATATTGTTGTTCGAACAGTTTATTGTCGCCGACATAGGAAGCGATCATGGAGGTGACTTGCTGGCTTTCCAGCAGCATCCACAAGCCGAAGCCATCTGCCCCGGCATTATTGGAGATGACCGTCAGCCCACCGATCCCGGCTTTGCGAATTTCGGGAATCAGGCTCTCGGGATTGCCGGAGAGCCCGAAGCCGCCCGACATGATCGTCATGCCGTCGAACAGCAGTCCTTTCAGCGCTGTGGCGGGATCGGGATAGATTTTGTCCAATGGGGCCATTACGCGAACTTCGCTCGTGCTCTCCCCGAGAAGTTCTCGTCGGTAGCGGACTGGGCGCGCTGAAGTTCAAAATCGAAGGAAATGTATGCCGTGTCTCCTTGGCGGCTCGGCACCGGCAGCAGACCTTCGCGCGTGCCAAACGCAAAATCAGTGTTGGCCAAGGGATCGTCACCAAAATTGATCTGAGTCGTAAGCGTTCGATAGCCCGGGGCCTCGACAAAGAAATGGACGTGCGCCGGGCGATTCCCGTGGCGCCCGACGGCGTGCAAAAGCTTTTCTGCGGGCCCATCTGGGGGTACTGCGTAGCCGCTCGGCATCTTTGAATGGAACGAATAGCGCCCGTCCTCACCCAGCCTGATCCTCCGGCGATTGTTGAACGGCGACTGTTCCCCCGTCGGGTCGCAATGGGAGTAGAAGCCCTTCGAATTGGCGTGCCACACATGCAGTGTGACGCCCTTAACCGGTTCCCCGTCGGGACCGCGAACTTGCCCCGTCATGTAGAGATTACCGGCCGCCTCGTCGTCGTCCTGAGTTAGGCTGACTTCGTCCCCTTCAACCAGCGGGGCGCCTTCGACATAGAGCGGTCCTTCTATCGTGCGCGGTGTACCGCCCCTACGGCCGGCCTCGGCGTCTTTACGATCCATGAGCAGATCGATGAAATGCTCAAGCCCTAAGCCCGGCACGATCAGGCCGAACTCGCTCGCGCCGTCCTGCAAGAACTGCACCGCGGTCCAGAATTCGCTCTCGCTGATGTCGTGCTTTTCGATCAACGCCATCACCCCTTCTACAAAGTCGCGAATGATTGCTTTGAGGCGCGAATTGCCGCCATCCTCGTTGAGCCCGCTCGCCTTGTCGAGGAGCTCCTGGATCTCTGCGCTCTGAACCAGACTGGTCATTATCATCTCCCGTGTTATGTTAGCCCCGCTCAGCGGTCGTCTTCGTAGATGGAGGAGGGATGGCGGCACAGCGCCATCACTTGTAGGTCGAGAAAAGGGTAGAGGGGAAGGGTGAGCAGAATGTCGTGCAGCTCTTCATGGCTAGCGACATCGAAAAGGCTAACATTCGCATATTGCCCCACGACCCGCCAAATGTGGCGCCATGTGCCAGCCTTCTGTAGCTCCTGGAACCGAGCCTTCTCGGCTTGCTTGAGCACTTCGAACCGCTCAGGATCGAAGTCGTGAGGAACGGCGACGACCATTTCGACCTTAAATAGCATTAGGCCCCCGCGCGCGTTGGGATAGAAATAGTGCGACGCGAGGCGCCGCGTCGAAAGAAGGCTAAGCGCTCTTCGTCGAGTGCAATTCCCAGGCCCGGGCCCGTGGGCAGGGCGAGCGCAAAATCGCCATAGACGAGCGGCTGGGCGAGGATTTCCTCAGTCAGCAAAAGCGGACCGAACAACTCGGTGCCCCAATGAAGCTTGGGGAATGTTGCGAAAAGCTGCGCCGAGGCGATCGTGCCAACACCGGATTCGAGCATTGTTCCGCCATAGAGTTCAACGCCAGCCGCCTCTGCGATCGCGTACACCCGGCGCGCGGCGCTAAGCCCACCCGACTGCTCGATCTTGACGGAAAAGACGTCCGCTGCGCCGATGCTGGCGATTGCGAACGCGTCGTTCGGGCCGCGCAGTGCCTCGTCAGCCATGATGGGAATCAGGCCCAGCGCACGCAGTCGCGCAAGGCCCGCGCGGTTGGCGCCTTCGATCGGCTGTTCGACGAGATCGACGCCAGCGTCGACGAGTAAGCGAAGGCCGAGCCGCGCATCGGTTTCGCTCCATGCTTGATTCACGTCGACCCTGATGCTCGCACGGTCGCCCAATGCACGCTTGATCGCGGCGACGTGGGCAACGTCCTCGGCCACAGAGCGCTTGCCGATCTTAAGCTTGAAGGCCTCATGGCGGCGTGCCTCAAGCATTCGTTCTGCTTCCTCGATGTCGCTCTTCGTGTCTCCACTCGCTAGTGTCCACAGCACCGGGACGTTATCGCGCACCCGTCCCCCAAGAAGTTCGCTCAGTGGAAGTCCGAACCGTTTACCCTGCGCGTCGAGCAGTGCGGTTTCGATCGCGCATTTGGCGAAAAAGTTGTCAACGATCGCAGCTGAGAGCGCCGCCATCGCAGAAGCTGGACGTCCAGCGTCGCAGGTGAGCAGGACCGGCCTAAAATAGGTGTCAATTGCGAGCTGGATGCCTTCGGGGCTTTCCGGACCATAGGAGAGGCCGCCGATCGTGCTCGCCTCACCAATTCCTTCGGTGCCATCCGAGCAGCGGATACGCACTAGGCATATCGTCTGGCAATGCATTGTCGCCATCGCCAGCACGTGCGGGCGGATGGTTGGTACATCTATCAACAGGGTATCGACAGCTTCAATACGAACCACGCGTTCGATCCTCCTCAATCACGCAATTCGTTCGTATAGGATGACCGTGATTAAAGGTGAAAGACCCTCTCGATCTAGGGTAATACCCGAAGAGTATGATTTGCTGCGCGACCTTCGCTTTCTGTCGCCGACGCTCAGGAACCAGAATTAACTGGCGGGCCAAGCGGCATGGCGTGGTGCGGCCTACCCGTCTGCCTGCTGATCCCAAGCTCGCGCTTGAATTTGGCGTGGCAGCGGTAAGCCGGTCGATCGGCGGCTTCACGAGTGTTGGGGGCACCTCGATGAGTGCTACGTAGAATAACGGCGAGATCGCTGCCTTTGACGCGCGGTTGATCAGGAGGACGAGGTGCTCGCAGGCTACGTTACTAAGAGATGGTGACAAGGGTGCGCCCTCAACGATGAAGGGGTTCGGGCACCACGGCATGTGAGAAGGCCTGCAACACGTTCGGCAAATGTCGCGAACTTGATGGGAAAGGCTTCGTATAAGCGCACGAAGCGTGTGACCTTGCTGTTGGCGTTGGTTTAGAGCACGGCGCTCGGTGGCGACATGATTAGATCATCACCAGAGAGGTAACTCTTTGTCTGCCAGAATCTCAGCCGGTATTTCAGCTCTCGTTTCGACAAGTTTTCTTCCCTGTACATAGTCTTTACTGGCGTTAACGGAGTCCAGCGCAATAATGCGTCCGTTCTTGAGATAAATGACAGAAAAGCAACGACTGGCGGGTACTCCGCGAATGACCGCTGCATCGTGACCGATTGACAAGCCGACTGTCTGCAACTTTAGGTCGTACTGGCTAGACCAAAACCACGGCGTTGCTGTATAGGGTTCTCCTTTTCCACAGAGCACTTTGGCAACGGTCGTCGCCATCCCAGCTGCGTTCTGCACACTCTCGAGACGAACTATTGCGCCATTGGCGAAGGAGTTAGCGTAGGCGGCACAGTCGCCGATGGCATAGACATGCGGAAGACTGGTGCGGCAGTATCTATCGACCTCGACACCGTTTGATACCGCCGATCCAGCATCCGCGAGGACTTCGACTGAAGGGGAAATCCCAATTCCGACGATCGCCATATCGCAGGGCAAGAGCTCACCGCCTTTCAGTCTCACCCCAACAATCCTTGATCCATCGCCCTCTAGGCGTTCGACGCTCGCATTCGTACGCAGATCCACGCCATGCTTGCGGTGCTCATCCTCGAAAAAGCGAGACAAGGTTTCTCCCGCCACCCGCGCCAGAACGCGATCGAGGGCCTCGAGCAGGATCACCTTGCAGCCCAGCTTCGTTAGGACTGCTGCGGCCTCCAGTCCGATATAGCCGCCTCCGATAACAACGACACGGCTCGCCCCGGCATTAAGGTCGGCTAGGATACGATCGACATCGAATTTGTCACGAACGGCGTATACTCCCGCCAAGTCCGCTCCGGCACAACTCAGCTTACGCGAACGTCCGCCGGCCGACCAGATGAGATTGCTATAGCGAATTTGCTGTCCGCTTTGGAGGATTACGACCCTCGCATCGGCTTCGATCGCAACAACTTCCAAATTGAGTAAAAGTTTGACTTGCTTATCGACCCAATATCTTTCTGGACGAATTAATAATCGCTCGAATGGCTTTTCGCCGGCTAGATATTCCTTTGATAAAGGTGGCCGCTCGTAAGGCGGTAAACGGTCGCGGCCCACCATTGCGATCGAGCCTTCAAAACCTTGCTCGCGCAGTGCGATAGCGGCTTGCGCTCCCCCATGGCCGGTGCCGACAATTACGACATCGTAGCTCGTCATGAGTTCAGCTCGCATCAGCGATTCGTACTGACAGGCCTGCAAGTTCTACGGTCAAAGGGATCTGGCAAGCCAGGCGCGAGGTTTCCTCTCGATGATTAGAAAAATCGAGCAACTCGTATTCCTCCTCGCTCATCTCAGGTAGCATTTCACTGAATGCGGGTTCAATATAGACGTGGCATGTCGCGCAGGAACAATTGCCGCCACATATTGCGAAAGACTCAGTTATTGCCGCGTCACGGATCAGTTCCATCAAGCTTGGGCCCGGTCGTAACTCTAAGTGATGCTCTTCACCCACTCGAGTTGTAACTATCACTACTGCCATGGCTCCGGTTCCTTAAAACGTTACAGACCTTCGTCTTCGCTCGGGCTACCTGGCCTGCTGCTGCTTGAAGGTAGGTCCTATTGATCCGATATTATTAGCGATCCGACTTAGTTGGTGCGGCATTCGGTTCCACCAGAGGGCAGGCCGGGAGATAGTCTACAAGGCCGCCAGAGGTCCATCTCCCGACTCATAAGCGTTCTTCTCGCTATGCCGTGGAGCTGCACTCGCGAGACATTTCGGCACAGCACCGTCTGATGGACTGGGGAAATGCTGTACAGGCCGAACCGCCTCGCTCGATGAGCCGCATAAGGACCGATAAGGTCGGCGGTGATATGAATGACATTGCGGTCCAAGCATCACATGTGTGTGCCGCACCCCCTTGCAATAAGCGTTACCTCCCTGAATCAATCGATCAGCGGACCCACGCAAAAATGCGACATATGGCGATAGGCTCCCGGGCTGTGATAATCTCCGAACTCCGCGGTCGCGTCCTTACCACCAAACATTCGCGCCACGAATGGTCCGCCGGGATGCCGGTCTTTCCACTCGCTGATGTCGTAAACCTTACCGCGGATTATGATCCAGCAGTCCTCGAAGCTGGTATGCTGCGCAAGTTCGGCGCGAGTTACGGGATGATCCCCCTTGAGTGAGACCTTCGGCGTCCAGAGATCCTTCGAGGCTTCATTCTTCAGCTCGCTTGCTGCCTCTCGCGATCGGAAGTCCCAGGGGCCAAGCTTGCGTAGCGGCAGCTTGTCACCAACGTTTCGAGCGTCGAAGTTGTAGATCCACGCGTCGTCATCCCCCGCGCGCGTTTCGTGATCGAAGATGGGATAATCGCGTTCGTTGACAGCTGCGAGTATCTTTCGGCGCTCCGGAGAATCGACAGGCTCGAGGTGCTTGAACGCGAACTTCGACATGAACTGGAAGCGCGTGGCGCGGTAGTGCCGTACGCGTTCATAGTGAAGCAGCGCGCTGTAAACATCGTTGCCATGGAGCTTGAAGCAGCTGCTCAAGGCCGCACCATCCTCGAAGGATTGGGCCGCGCCCTGTCCGAAAGTCGGCAGCATCGGGTGGGCTGCATCTCCCAGCAAGCAGATTCGGCCATCTTGCCAGTGCTCGAGTGCATCACGATCGTACAGGCCCCATTTCGTGGGCTTTTCGATGGCACTGGCCAAAGCAACGATGTCATCCTTGCGGGGATCACCCGCATAGGCTCGCTCCATACTGTCCATCACGACGGAGTTTTCAATCGGGCGCCAGTCGCCCCAGTCTTCGGTGAATTCGCGGGAGTCAGGCTCGTAGTACGCCAGCCATACGTTAAGCAGCTCACCGCCTCGTACCCAGTACGTCATGCACCAGGCACGAATGTCTTTGCGCGAGTCCATGCTGAAGGAGTCAATTGGGTTGTGATCCAACGGACTTCCGTCAAGCTTGCGCAAAGCGGCGACCTGCGCCCGCGGAATAAGCCCGCGATAGCATACGACTTCTGTCCAACGGCGTGGGGAGGCCTCCGGCCAGAGCTGATGCTTGACGGCTGAGTTGATGCCGTCGGAGCCAACCATCAGATCGCTGGTCGTGGTAGAGCCATCGTCGAAAGTCGCCGTCACCTTTTCCGCGTCTTGGGAAACTTCAGTCAAGCGTTTTCCAAAGTGCACTCTGATCGGACACCTTACTCCAGTCTCCGGGCCGAGTTCATAGACTCGTTTGTATAGGCACATCAGCAAGTCCTGACGATGCATGTGATGAAAGCCGCTTCCTTTGGCCAGTTGATCCGGCTGATTGTACAAAATCGGCTTGTGGGAGACCGAGTTGTCCGAGTTTATGTTTCGGGTGGCTTCAAGGATGGCGGCGCGTCCCCCATCTATAGCTCCATGCTCGCCTTTGGGATCGCCTCCGTCAAGGTCGACTCCTAGCCAATGGCATAGCCGCGCCCCGTTGGGGGGAATGTTTAAGCCGGCGCCAGCTGCGCTCGGCTTTTTCGTCTGTTCATACACATCGATGGCTTCGAAAACGTCACCCGCCTCACGGAGGGCCAATGCTGTGAACATCCCCCCCATGCCGCCGCCTAAGATCATTGCTTTCATCAAACACACTCCAAATTCTCGAGTTCCTAAAATCGGTCCGGCTTCTTACTTGATGGGGAGACTACGGCCCATCGCCGGCGAGAAAATATTAGAACACATGCAATTCGATTGTTTGTCCGGCATTGTTGTGTTCACACTGGCCCCCAGACTCGGGGAAATAGATCTCTCGAAAGGATAGGGCCGGTCTTCCCTCCTCCACCTTGTTCTGAGTGCGAGCCCTCGCCCATCCCCGGGCGCGTTTCTAAACCCCGTGTTTAGAATTCAACGCCGACCCGGATCGTGAATTGGCGAGGAGGCTTGTAGGTGACCAACTCCCCGCCCCCTCCACCGGGGATGTCATTGAAGCCGACGTCGCGGGTCAGGTTGGCGATCTGCGCTGTATTGAACACGTTTGTGGCGGCTAACTCCAGCGTCCACCGGTCTGGATGAAGCCAAAACACTCTAAGGTTCACATTCTGGTGACTGGGTACAAAGTCGGACCCGCCTGGATCGGCGAATCCGGCACGCCGATTGAACGGGGTAGTGTATGACGAGCCCACATAACCATATTCGCCCCTTAGCTTGAGCTCACCGGCAGAACCGATTTCGATTTTCTGAGTCGCGCCTAGGTTGAATGTCCAATCAGGGGTTTTCGCCACCCGGTTTCCGCCTAACTGCGTGCCTTGTATGAAAACGTCGTCTAGTCTCCCATCAGTGTAGCTGACCGCTGTATTGACAGTTAGTCCGCTCGATAGCTCGGCGAGCGCTTCCAATTCAACGCCCCGTACCTTTGCTCCAGGAGCATTGTAAGCAATTGGGCCATTGA
>Ga0209443_1000626_pt1 | contig 23646 bp, 18 predicted proteins | sample LauGreBMM110DCMD_2_FD_187571 | JGI IMG/M metagenome (GOLD analysis project Ga0209443, IMG submission 187571) | Freshwater lake microbial communities from Lake Michigan, USA - Su13.BD.MM110.DCMD (SPAdes) (version 2) | ecosystem: Environmental > Aquatic > Freshwater > Lake | place: Lake Michigan... | reverse complement strand
TTAAACTACTCAGTTGTAAATCAACGCTTGAATTTTCTTGTGGTACGTTGATGTCTATTGAAAATATACCTACGCTATTTGGATTAGGATATACCATACAGAGCGCACCGTTATCATTAATAGGTAGAGAGGTTTCATTAGTACTCTCAGCAAGTCTATTAGGAGAAGTATCACGAGTTGTAACGTTACCATAAAAAATCTCGACACCACCGTTGTCTACTACTTTTAATTTGACTACACTGTTGGTTCCTTGTTGTGCATACATCATAGCACTATTAACAACTATAATTTCCTTGTTTTTTAACATATAGTAGAATTCTTGCATTTCCCTTTTTTTATTATCAAATCCTGGTAATATTTTACTTCCGTCAGTTCCTACAACATTATTATGATAGGTTGTAGCATATGGTGTTGGTGGTCCAAAATTAGTTCTGTCAAATAATTTTTTAACATCATAAATGCATTTTATGTTCCATCTTGTCCTGTACCCCTGAACAGTCTGTGCGATCCAAGGCAATCGAACTTGCCATGGTTCATAAGGTGCATCACCGTTGTTATAGGTTGCTAAATTCAGATTCCATGTTTGTGGAAATTCTCTTAAACGAGCATCACGATCTCTAGGTATTTCTTGTGACAGGTTATAGCTATCTAAATGCCTTACCCAATAAGATGGAAACCAAAGTCTCTCGAAATAAAACCAATATTTATCGTTTGTAAAATCAGTAACAGTATTATTAGAAAAATCATAAAATAAAAGTGAATTAATTATTGGAACGGTTGCTCCAATTTTTTTAAATTCCCAAGTAAATGTATTATTATAATTATTCATATCTGAAAATCTTTTATGCTCACCTACATAGTCATAACGGGCTGCCATATTGGTTTGACCCGCCGTCTGTTCCACCCCATACGTGTAAGCAGATAGTATGTCTTTTATTTTAAAAATTTGATATTTATTTTTATTGGTGTTGTAAAAATTCGGGTTCAATTTATTTAATAGTTCGTATTGATCATCACTTAGGAATTTGAATTCTATTCTTCCTAAATTCTGACTAAGGTCAGCGTCAGCAATAATTTGATCTATGGTACCAGTGAGATCAATTCTCTGTCTTATATTTACTTTTATTTCTGAGGTGTTATTGTAAACAGCTTTTAAATAAAAACTTTTGGTTCCAGGAAAAATATCTTTTGGAGAAACTTTATAATACCTACCATATCCTACTTTTTTATTATCAACAGTAAAGTTTGCGTCTTTTGCTGCAAACCATTCTATCTTTACATGATCGTTAGGAGTTTCTAATTCGTACGTTGTTACCCTTTTACTCAACCTGCGCTCTGATAAATAAAAATCGGGTTGATAGTGCACAAAAGCATGCGGGTCTGCATCTAGTACAGTCAATACCATTGTATCAGCTTTATCTAAAGTGTAAGTTCTAACCACATTATGATCTTTATAACCATGATTTTCCCCATAATTATCAGCTATAAGTTTAGGATTATTATCACCCAAAAACCAACCTTTGCCATTCCCTTTGTTTTCATTAAGTTTTACTTTTGCACTTAAGCTAACAGCAGGGTTATAGCTATAATCACTACCTGACTTATTCTCTGGCGAAAAAATGAATCTCAAATCAATATCTATTAGTTCTTTTCCAGCAATAATTACCTCATTATCATTATTAGTTTCATTTTTATTTCCTATGTACCGTAAGGTGATGTCGTGATAACCACCCCCTTGAATATCAAACCTAGCCCAAGGGTCAGCATCACTTACAGCTTTTCGTTGTTCATGAAGAATACCGTAAGAATCTTCATAAGTATAAACTAAAGAAAATTTACCATCTACGTAGGTTGGCAATTCGGTTACATTATAACTTACATCTTGCTGATGCCTAGCCACATGTATAGGACCATGTATAATACCATAAAAATTAACATTAGGACTTTTTCTGTCATCTTCAGTTAAAGTATTAAATGCTTTATTTAATCTTTTGCCTTCTAAAGGCGAGAGTACGGCAAGTTTTATTTTTGTAACTTTTCCATTTATAGTAAATTCCAAAGTTTTATTAGCTATGATAGGTGTATTTCTTATAATAGGATTATAAAAAACAGGTCTTTTATTATTAAACATGGGCTGTGCTATTCCATTATTAAAATCTTTACCCTCTATCGTAGTAATTCCCGTTTTATGTATATATAAATTTTTATCGACTATTTCATGACCGGCAGATTGATCATTAGGAATAGAGATTCTTACGGTTCTATTTAAAAATTCAAACATTGACTGGTTGATTCCTTTTATTTGTGAAGCAGAAATAATCTTCCACTGATCATCAGCTACGTAATCAAATTTTTTAGAAAGAGGAGCGGTATCAGTATCAGAAATGTTCCAACTATTATAGAGCAACTCATCGGGGTCTAATCCGGCTACAAATTTTTTACCACTGGTATATGCTTCTAATAACTCCATATTTAATCCTTCTTTCTGGTTATTGCGTTGAGTGAGTATGCGAGGCGATACTGAGCTGAGACCAAAAAAAATATTTGAGTTGGGATATCCAAGAGAATTCGAATATTTATAGGGCTTTAAATAATCGTTAATATCATAAGTTTCGTCATTATCATATACAAAATCATATCTTCCATTTGCAATCCAGGTTAATTCTAAACTAGTTCCTGATGATTGTGTAAATAAAGGGAACAAGTGCTTACCATTTGCCCAGCTTGCGGGATAGCGTCTCTTTTTTACGCCATGCACATTACTATCAAAAATTAAAAAGGGTTTTGGTGCGCCTTGATAAGGAATATCAAATTCCATGAATAAACATTCACCAGCCCAGCGCATGACACTAGTGTCCGTTAAACCCTTGACCCGAGGATTGAAGCCAGGTTCCGCGGAAAACACGACTTTATCACCTTGATAAACTACTAATTCAGGTACTACTGTACTGAAAGTATTTATAAGGATAGTATTTTTTAGTAATCCACCCCGATATACCTTTATTTTACCGTTTTGTGCTGTTATAAAATTAAAAGCAAATAGGGCAATGGCGAAAAATAATAATTTCAAAAATTTTAAGTTGTTACTAGTGTTTGTTTTCATAATCGATGTTTTTATTAAAGTTAATATTAAATGAATTGATTGTTCTGTTTTTAATATATAGTGGACACTAGTGAAATTTTATTTAAAAGTTGTGTTAATTGTATTCTAATGATACTTTATTTCAATACTATTTAGCCCTAAATTAATTTCTGAATATGATTAAATTCGATTAATCAAAAAAAAATAATAGATTGGCTTTTCCCGTTTTGTTAAAAGTTTGCCTATTTATATTATTCACTGCCTACTCCGTCTCGCTAGTAGGCGATGGACTGGCTAAATAAAGCCAATCATAAGGATTATCAGACTATTTCCAAGTACAAAACCATTTTCATTTCATATTTTTTTTCGAATTTCGAATTGACATCCTTAATTAGTATTATGTAAAAAAATTGATAATTATTTTAATAATTCTTAATTTTTTTCATTCTTTATTACTAAATATTTAACAAAATTAGAAGACTTAATTTCATAAAGTGTGCTAAAAAAAGACCTAATGTGTTTAAAAAATACATTATTTAATACTTCCCGACATTTTTGATTGTTGTATGATCAATTTTATAATGGCTTGTGTTGCTTTGTCGCAGAGTTAAAATTAGTGGTGCAAGCTGCAAGTGCAAACTTTTCCAAGAAAAAAGTAAATCCTTATAAAATAATTATGCCCAATACCACAAAGCCTGTTGGATGACCCTAAGTGTAATTAGTTTTTATTGTGTTTTATAGCAATACAGTCTCCCCACTTTTTTTTAAAAATTTCGAGAATAAGGAAATGTTTTATTAATAGAGTCTCGTTACTTGGATGGTTTAAAAATTGGTTTATTCTCTATTTTACTGCTCGAAATCTCATAATGTAGATTTTAATAACTGCGCTTAGAGATAAGAAAGATGTAGTATAGATTAAATAATTTAACAGCTAAATTGTTAAAAAATAACTCCCTGATGAAACACAAATTATGTTAATTAACAATAATTTAACGTTTGTTTATTAAAAAAATATTTTTTTTTAGTTTATTTCTTTTAATTTTATAAATTATTTTTTTTATATTAATAACGTTTAACTATTCCCTCACATAATGACTAATACCGACAACAAATCAATTGTAATTTCATTTTTTTTTATTTTAAATCTCACCTTTTTTGCTCCAATAAATGCGCAAAATTACGATAGAAAAATAGATAGCCTTAAACAAAAATTAAACCTTAAAAACGCAGACACTACTAGAATTAATGCCTATTTGGCTTTAGCTGGGATTTATGAAACAATTGATTTATCAGTTGGTTCAAAATATATCGATTCGGCCTGTGTATCGCTAAAAAAAATTAATTATAAGAAAGGTCTGTCTGTTTATTTAATCAAAAGGATAAGATTTCAATTTCTTAATTTAAACTATAAAAAAGCAATAATTTTATCAAAACAAGCACAAAATTATTTTTTAAAAGAAAAAGATATCGAAAGATATTTGATTGCCTGCCAATACGAAGCATATTCTTTAGGCCGAAATGGGCAAATTGATCAGGCTATATCGTTTCTAAATGCTACTGTATATAAATATAAAAAAACACCTTACCACATTCAAATAGGAAATTTGTATATTGAATTGGGTCAACAGTATTTGCATCAAAGTTCGTATGAGAAAAGTTTAGTAAATATAAAGTCTGCACTATTTCATCTAAATAAAACTGGAAATAAAGATAACATTTTAGAAGCTTATAGACTGATTGAATATATTTATATGCAAGTTGGGGATTTAAAAAAAGCACTTAGTATTGCAAAATATATTCAACAAAATAATACCAATCAAACCACCCGCCATCGTAGTACTGATTTAGTTACAATAGGTCAGATTTACTATCAAATGGGAGCCTATAATAAAGCAGGGTTGCTACAGTTGAAGGCTTATAAATTATCACAAAAAATCAGCCTTGATTTATCGATCTCCATACTTTCTGAATTGACTACAACCTATCTGGCATTAGAAAATTATGATGCAATCATTCTATTGAATACAAAAGAACTATCAAATTCTGAACATAATTTGTTTAATATCTCTAGAATCTATTCAAACTTGGCTAGAGTTTACATAAATAATAAACAATATATCAAGGCAAAAGAATATGTTGACAAATTATTAATGTTAATAAAAAAAGACAAAAATTTAGCTGAACAATCTGATTTGCTTAATTTATATGGTAACAAATCAACTATTGAAAGCGAATTGGGGAACTATAAAGAGGCCTACAATTTCTTGCGTTTAAGTGATTCACTATACAGATATTTTGTAAATAAAGAACAAAGTTTAAAAACTATTGAACAGTTAGCCATTTTTGATACAGAAAAGAAAGAAGCTAGAATTAAAAAAGATCGTGCTATAAAACAAAATCAAGCATTAAAAATCCAAAGAAGTAGAGATAATATTAATAAATTAATTACATTTTTACTGGTTGTGATGATTTTAACGATTATTTTAATTGTTTCATACATTAAATTGGATAAAATAAAAAAGGAACTTTTTAATAAAAATGTCATAATTTCAAATCAACAAATTATCACAGAAAATCTTAATGTTTCAATTAGTAGAGCTCTTCAGGAGCGAGAAATCTTGCTTAAAGAAATTCACCACAGGGTAAAAAACAATTTACAAATTATTATGAGTTTGCTAAGTATTCAGGCCAAAGAAGGGGCCGAAATAAATGACATCAATTATTTTTTGGAAAAAAGTCAATCCCGAATTCTTTCTATATCACTCGTTCATCAAAATCTTTATGAAAATGAAAATTTGGAAAAAATTGATTATAAATTATATCTGGAAGATATGTGCAAAAATTTTGATTCCGTTTTAAATATTTGGAATAAAAATATAAGGTATGTAATTAATGTAGATGCTGTTTTTTTAGACTTACAAACTGCGATTCCCCTCGGATTAATATTGAATGAATTAATATCAAACTCCTACAAGCACGCCTTTACAACTGAAATTGAGGGTATGATTGAAATCTCTATTGCTAAAAATTTTGAAAAAGAATATATTTTATCATACAGTGATAACGGCATAGGTTTACCAACTGATAATAAAAAAACTCATAAATCACTTGGACTGGAACTAATACAACTATTGACAAAACAACTCCGAGGAAAACTCACTAAAGAAAATACAAAAAAAGGATTGGCTTACCAAATCGTTTTTAATGAAATAATTTTATGAAGCTATGATTAATAAACCTACTATTTTAATTGTTGAGGATGAATTCCTAATTGCTAGAGATATTAGAAACATCCTTCTTGAAGAAGGCTACAATGTAATCGGCGAAGTAGATTCAGTAGAACAAGCTATAGAATTTATCAAAATTAAAAAACCTGATTTGGTTTTAATTGATATCGAACTCAAAAAAAATAAAGACGGTGTCGATTTAGGAATGTTTCTACTGGAAAGTGATGAAATACCCTACATTTATCTTACATCAAACTCAGAAAAATTTACTTTTACGAGAGCAAGTGCTTCAAGACCTCATGGTTTTATAATTAAACCTTTTAGAAGCGAAGACCTCAAAACTAGCGTGGCTATAGTATTGAATAATTTCCACCATAAAAAAATTGATGTCTTACGAGCAGATTGTGTTCTTGACGATGAAGTTCCTTTTATTCTGAAACAGACCATTAACTACATCAATAATAATATTACCGAAAAATTAGAAATAAAACAATTAGCACAAATGACAAAATGGAAATCGCAACACTTTCAGCGATTATTCACAAAATACTTGGGTATGTCACCATATCAATATATCTTGATTAAAAAAATAGAAATGGCAAAAGGACTCTTAGCGGAAACCGATATTCAAACAAGACAAATTTCTTTTGAAATGGGGTTTGCCAGCCATAGTAATTTTTGTACTAATTTTAAAAAATTGACTGATAAAACACCTCAAGAATATAGAAAAATTAACAAAGTGAAAATATATCGAAATCTGTAAATCGTCAGCAAAAAGTGTACTGATTTAGTCAAAAACTAAGAGAGTGTATTCAAAATTATTAATTTTTAACTAAATACTCTTAGGAAAAGTCCATTTTAGTTTGAAGACATACATACTGGGTTTACTTCAGGTATACCTCATGTTTTCCTGGAGTTTATCCAAGATTTTCCCCAAGTAAACCAAAAATAAAAAGTAAAGAAATACATTAGGTTTAGCTTACAGAAACCTATGGTTTATTTATTTTTTTACGATGTCTTTTATTGATAAATTAGTTAATTAATGGTTTTGTAGTAGTTTATGACCTACAATTGCAACAAAGTTTATTCCAGTAAATGGGAATAATCTTCAGGCAGTTCTGCATCAATATCTCTTAAATACAATTCAAGTGCAGACATTGTTGAGTGGCCAGTAATATTCATCAAAATACTTTTGGCTTCAAATGGAGAATAGGATTTGCGAAGTTCTCTATAAAGTTTGGTTATAAAAGTATGTCTAAAACTATACATTCCATAATCGGAACCCAATCCAAAATGATCTTTTACAATTGACTTGAATCGTTTGGAAAAATGGTCTCTGCGATTATTTTCTGTAGCAATCCATTGCCCACCTATTTTAGTTGGAGTGAATAAAAAATCCTCTTTATTCATTTGGGTTAAATCAGGTAAATCTTTAATTAAGATTTCAGGAATTATTTTGATTTTAACAAGTTTATTTTTCGCTCTTACATATAGTTTTTTGTCCTTAACATCCAAGTCTCCTACTTTTAATCGACAAACCTCTACCGGACGTAAAAAATTATAGGAAATAAATTTTATAAAAAGTAGGAGTAAAGCATCGTTTTTCTCAAGATAGGAGTAAATGGTTTCCTGCATATCCGGAGTATAGGTTTTGTTTCGTTGAGGTTTAGTCTTTAAAGTATTTATTCTTTTTATGAAATTCTCGGGTATGATTTCGTCATTGGCTAATACTTCAAATAAAGAGCTTAAGTCTAATCGGGTATTATTTCGATTACGGGCACTAGTGGTTTCTAAAATGTTATTAAGATATTCGTTAGTTTGTTTGCGATTCAGAGAGGTAATTGGAGCATTTTCATCCAATGCTTTTTTGAATCGATTAATTCTTCCTTCAAAATTCATATAAGAGGTATCGTTTAGCGATTTTTTCTTAATCTTTAAAGCGTAGGCAAAAGCTTCTTTAATAGACAAAACGGGTTCTATTATTGCTGGTTTTACTGGCTGAGGAATTTCTGCAACATTAGTATCATTTGAAGCAGAAGCAACAACTACCATTTTATTTTTCTTTGGAGGTGCTTTTTCTAATTCAAGTAAACTCATATCGGAATCTGAATAAGGGTTCAAACCTTTTTCCAATAGATATTCAAGAGCATCTCTTAATTGAGTTAATACCAACAATCGCTCTTTTTTAGTTTTATATCTATTACAGCCACCTTTTATATTAGGCATACGTTTTAGATTTCCAGTGGTGGAATCTATAAATTTATAATAGATATACCAATCTTTAGAAAGTGAATTTTTTTGCTCTTCTTTGGAAAGTTCATTCCATAAAGTGATATCCACACCACCGGTGTAAATTTTGGGTACAGAAAAATTTTTTTTATCCAAAGAGTGTCTGTTTTGGTGTACGTTTTGGTGTACTCTTTGTAAAAGTAATAAAATATTCGACATAAAAAAAGCGGTTTAGTGTACACTAAACCGCAGTTTCATTGAATTTTCTTTTGTAGCGAGAGAGAGATTTGAACTCTCGACCTCAGGGTTATGAATCCTGCGCTCTAACCGACTGAGCTACCTCGCCATTTTGAGGTTATTGGCATCCTTGAATGCGGGTGCAAATATAAAACATAAATCAGATGTTGCAAATATAAATCAAAGAAAAAAAAATATATTTTAAAATGCTTTTTTATTAGTTATTTAATCTATATATTTCCAAAAAATTACAGGTACTAATGGACACAAAAGTTAAATACGAATTAGAATTTCCCCTAAACTCATCCCCGCAATTATTATTTCAATATATTTCTACACCATCGGGACTTTCTGAATGGTTTGCTGATAACGTCAACTCTCGTGGTGAATTCTTCACGTTCATTTGGGATGGTTCCGAAGAAAAAGCAAGATTATCTTCAAAGAAAACAGACGAAAAAGTAAAATTCCGATGGATTGACGATGACAATAAAGATACCGATTTTTATTTTGAGCTTCGAATTCAAGAGGACGAAATCACTAAAGACGTTTCCTTAGTAGTTACTGATTATGCTGTTGAAGAAGATATGGATGAGGTAAAATTACTATGGGAAAGTCAAATTTCAGACCTAAAACATGTTATAGGTTCTGTTTAGATTTTCGTAATTTAAACTTATATTTGTCATGCTTAAGGCGTGACTTTTTTTTATATGATAAACTTTAACGGGAATACTACTTCATCAGATTCTAATTTATTAGTTAATAATCGTGCTTTTCTATATGGCGACGGCGTTTTTGAAACCTTAAAAATAATTGACAACAAAATTCTTTTTCTCGAAGATCATTATTTTAGATTAATGGCTTCCATGCGCGTAGTTCGAATGGAAATTCCTATGAATTTTACTATGGAATATTTTGAAGAACAAGTACTTTCTTTGGCTAAAACCAATGGTTGCGAGGCTTCTGCAAGAGCCAGAATTACGATTTATAGAAATGATGGAGGCTATTATTTGCCAAAGCAGCGGTCGGTTTCGTTTTTAATAAACTGCGTTGCTTTAGAAAACACGGTCTATTCAAATGAGAAAATGCCGTATGAAGTGGATTTATTTAAAGATTTTTATGTCACCAAGCAGTTGCTTTCCTCTATAAAAACGACCAATAAAATCATCAATATCACAGGAAGTATTTTTGCGGAGGAAAACGGACTTGAAAATTGCCTGACTCTAAATGATGATAAAAATGTAATTGAAGCCTTGAATGGTAATTTATTTATGGTTTTTGAAGGTAAATTGACTACGCCGCCACTTTCAGAAGGTTGTTTGAACGGAGTAATGCGAAAGCAAATTATAGCCCTAGCTTTAAAAATGGAAGGGTTAGAAGTGGTTGAAGAACCCATTTCGCCTTTTGATCTTCAAAAAGCTGACGAATTATTTATTACCAATGTTATAAAGGGGATTCAATCTATAACCAAATACCGCAAAAAAGAATTTGGAAATGCCGTTGCCAATGAATTAGTAAAGCGATTGAACGCTCAAATTAGATTGGGTTAATTCCAATTAAAGTAATCATTTTTCAATCAGTACTTCCAGATAATTTTCCTTTTTTAATTTTTTCTGAAATCACTGTATTTTAGTTTATTTAAATTTAAAATCAAATGTCAGTTATTCCAAAATAATCGATTAAAGTTAAAAAAAAGCCACGCAATGCGTGGCTTTAATTTATATTGGTAAATTATTAGTTTACAGCTGATTCTAAATCTGCTCCAGCTTTAAATTTAACAACTTTTTTAGCAGCAATTTTAATAGTTGCTCCTGTTTGAGGGTTTCTACCATCTCTTGCAGCTCTAGCTGTTACAGACCAAGATCCGAAACCTACTAAAGATACTCTTCCACCTTTTTTCAAAGTACCACTTACATTTCCTAAAAATGATTCTAAAGCTGATTTTGCAGCTGCTTTAGTAATTCCTGCGTCAGCAGCGATAGCGTCAATTAATTCTGATTTGTTCATAATAATAGTTATTTAATGTTGGTTAAAATTTCAATACTTTAACAAAATTAGTAGGATTTCACTATCACACAAGACTTTTTGAAATTATTTATTGGTTTTGTTGATAACTTAATGTATTTGTTGATAAACCTAATGGTTTTTATGTATTATTCTATTTAAATCAATGTTTTAGCACCCTAACAAACCAATGCTTTTTCAGAAAATGACATCCCATTTAAAAATTCTGTTATGGGCATTTTTTTCTTTCCAGGGAATTGTAAACTCAAAATTTGAATAAAGCCATTGCTTACCGCTATTTTCAATTCTTTCTTGGTTGCAATTATTTTTCCAATATTTTCAAAGTGTTCTTCTATAATTATTTTTGACTCATATATTTTGACATTCCATTCTTGGTCATTGTCTTTAAAATGACACCATGCAGAAGGATAAGGAGATAATCCCCGGATGAGGTTGTGAATTTCCTTAGCCGATTTTAACCAATCAATCTTGCAATTGTCTTTGTCTAATTTGTAGGCAGTTTTTATTTCTTCATTATTTTCTTGAATTTTTGGATTTACATTTCCGGCTTCAATTAATTGCAAAGTTTCTAAAACAGTTTCACTTCCTAGTAACATTAATCGGTCATGCAATTGTCCTGCATTTTCTTCTTCATCGATATCAATTTCTGAACTTAAAATCATCGCGCCAGTATCAATTTTGTCATCTATATAAAAGGTGGTAACGCCAGTTTTAGTTTCTCCATTAATAATTGCCCAATTGATAGGCGCTGCGCCACGATAATTTGGAAGCAAGGAGGCATGCAAATTAAACGTGCCGTATTTTGGCATTTCCCAAACTACTTTTGGCAACATTCTAAAAGCAACAATAATTTGTAAATTGGCATTCAAAGCTTTCAATTCCGATAAAAAACCCTCATCTTTGAGATTAGTAGGTTGCAAAAGCGTCAAATTATTTTCTAATGCATATTCTTTAACCCCCGAATATTTTATTTTTTGACCACGACCCGCAGGTTTGTCGGCCGCTGTAATAACGCCAACAATTTCGTAGTTGTTTTTTATAATAGTATCCAAAATGCCTACTGCAAATTCTGGAGTTCCCATAAAAACGATGCGTAATTTTTCCATTATGGTTTTAAAGTGTATTTATTGTTGGGTTTTATAAGAATGCGATCACTTTCTAATAAGTTTTGCAATGCAAAGATAATTGCATCTGTCGACTTTTTAGTATGAATTTGAATTTCTCTTGAATTTAATGGTGCAACTTTCAATAATGAAAAAATGATTTCTCGAAGGTCTTCCGAATCAATTTCTGGTTCTTTCTGCCCAATGCAATAGGAGCAAATACCACAATTTTCTTCCGATTTCTCTCCAAAATAATTCAATATCAATTTGCTTTTGCAATTTTCAGTATCTTTTACAAATTCCAAAACCGATTTCAATTGCTCCTTTTTTAAATTGTTTTGTACTTCTAAATATTTTGAAATACCATTAATTGTTCGTTCATCTTCTCTAATGACATTGAAAATCAATCGGGTATCATTGCTTTTTGCATGGTATTTTACAATTCCTTTTTCCATTAATTGATGCAAAAGTGCATTTACGGCAGTTTCATCTGTTTCCGATTTTTTTGCAATCAATCCCATATTTATAGCTGCAGGAACTTCATGAATTCCAGGATAGGAACGGAGCAAAGCCAATAATATTGGTTCGTCTTTTGTATTCAAGCTCATATACCGAAGCACTTCTTTGGAAGGAATAATAAATTGAACCGTCACTTTTTCTGAGAATTCTTGCGACAACGTAATTATTCCTTGACGGTCTAAAAACTGCATTGCATTATAGGTTTTCAAAATCGGAAACTCATATTTCCCACAAAACTGATTCAAATTAAATGAAAATTGCTCTTCTATCCCTTCGCCATAAGCAATTTGGAAATAATTACACAATTTTACATACATGGTATTTAGGAATTTTTTATCGGGTAAAACAGCAATAAACTGACTTTCAGCATTCGATTTATCGGAAGGACTTGTTAGCAAAACAGCATAAGCCTTTTCTTCATTTCTTCCTGCACGCCCCGCTTCCTGATAATAATTTTCTATATTTTCGGGCAACTGAATGTGGATTACAGTTTTTACATTTGCCTTATCAATTCCCATTCCAAAAGCATTAGTAGCCACAATCACTTGCACTTCTTCCGACATCCAAAGCTGCATATTTTTGTCTTTTTCCTTTGCCGATAATCCCCCGTGATAATACGTAGATTTGAATCCCAATGCCTGCAATTGAGACGAAACATCCAAACACGATTTTCTGTTTCTCACATATATAATAGAAGGTTCTGGATTTTTCTTTAAAATTTGTTCCATCCGAAACAATTTATCTTCGGCTTCCAAAACAAAATAGGCGATATTCTCTCTCTTAAATGATTTCTGAAATACTGCCGTTTTTTCCAATCCCAATTGCAAAATCACATCTTCCTGAACTCTTTTTGTTGCCGAAGCAGTCAATGCTATAAAAGGAACTTTTGGAAAATGAGTTTTTAAATTGGAAATTTTCAAATACGAAGGTCTAAAATCATGTCCCCATTGCGACACGCAATGCGCTTCGTCAATTGCAATAATAGAAATGGGTAATTGCTTAATTCGTTCTAAAATCCACTCGGTTTGTAAACGTTCAGGCGATAAGTATAAAAATTTATAATTCCCATAGTGACAGTTGTCTAAAAGTGTTACCAATTCGTCCGATTTTATACCGCCAGTTAATGCAATTGCTTTGATGTCAAGTTTTTGCAAGTTCTGAACTTGGTCTTTCATCAACGCAACCAAAGGCGAAATCACCAAACAAATTCCGTCCTTCATCAAAGCTGGTACCTGAAAACATATCGATTTTCCTCCTCCAGTTGGCAACAAAGCAAACGTATCTTGACCGCTCAAAACAGAGTCAATAATCTCTTTTTGAAGCGATCTAAACTGATCGTGTTTCCAGTATTTTTGAAGAATTTTTAACGGTTTTGGCATATATCGTTGCTTAAATTTTCAGATATTTCAAGAAAACCCTAACTAAATTTGCCCTAAGATAAAAAGAATTCTGTTATCCAAGGTATCTTTTGGTACTTCAATTAATTGGTAGCCATAATTCTGATACGTTTCCGTTAAGTGATTGTAAATCAATTTTGCCTGTTCATAATTCTCATAACGAGCGTCATCACTCACATAAATTTCTTCCCAAGGAGGAAGAATAAATATTTTTGTGTAGGTATTTTCTCGACAAACAGCATCAAAAAAAGAAGGATAACTGTCGCCAATATAATGCATATAAGCCAAAACATCAGGAATTCCTCGGTCTAAAAATACAATTTCATGAGGCTCATTTTGCGCATTCAAAAACTGTTTTTTGCGTCCTTCCAAAAGTAGTTCGCTAAAAAGTAACGGATTTTCAAGAAACAATTGCTCAATTCCCTGCTTCTTCGCTTCCATCGTCACCTCACGTGAAATCTCAGGATAACAGCAATACCCAAGCTCTAAAAGCCCATCAATAATCGTTGTTTTCCCCGTTCCAGGCCCGCCAATAATAACTATGATTTTCTTTTGCACTTTTTGGATATAAAGTGTAAATTTACTTAAAGTAATCGGGATTTAAAAAGATTATTTCTCTTTTGGAGCGAATTGTTCCCGCTTTTTAGCAATTGCAATTCCTGCTGTCTATTTCAATCTCCCAATTGTTCCGTTCCTACACAATTGCGAGGATTTCCATTTCCATCAGGGCTAAAAATCATTATTTTGTATTTTTGTAAATTTCAAAAACACAATCAAACTTTATAATTCACAAATTTTACCTTATATTTGCTATAATTTATTTTAGAATGGACAAGAATACCAAGGATTTTTATGACAGATTGAGAATAGAATTGAACAATAGCAATACTTGGCCAGCCGAATATTTGTTTAAATTTATCGTTCCAACTGACCAAGAAAAAATAGAAAAAGTAGAGAATGCTTTCAACAGTATGGGTGCTGTAATTCAAACTAAACATTCAAAAACTGGCAAATATACCAGCATCTCAATTGATGTTCAAATGCCAAATGCACAAAAAATAATAGATAAATACCTTGAACTTTCAACAATAAAAGGTATAATTTCCCTATAAATTATGGTTACAAAATATCAAAAAGAAGTAGCAAACGATGTGGTCTTTAATTTAGAATACAATTCAGAAAGAGAGCATCTTATCATTCCAGAATACGGTCGTCATCTGCAAAAATTAATTGAGCAAGCAACTGCTATTGAAGACCCAATCGAGCGCAACAAAGCCGCCAAATATATCATTCAAGTAATGGGAAGTTTAAACCCACACCTTCGTGATGTATTGGATTTTCAACACAAACTATGGGACCAACTTTTCATTATGTCCGACTTTAAATTGGATGTAATTTCACCTTATCCAATTCCAACTCGCGAAGTTTTACAATTGAAACCCGACGTTTTAAATTACCCACAAAACTATCCAAAGTATCGTTTTTATGGCAATAACATCAAATATATGATTGATGTAGCCAATAAATGGGAGGATGGCGAAATGAAATTGGCCTTGATTAAAGTTATTGCCAATCACATGAAAAAATCGTATTTAAGTTGGAATAAAGATACAGTAAAAGACGACGTGATTTTCGAACATTTACATGAACTTTCAGGTGGGAAAATTAATATGCTTCAAAGCACAGAATCACTTTTGAATACCTCAGATTTAATGAGAACAAATAAGCGTATTTCTAATAAAATCAATCCTTCGGGACCGCTTATTAAACCAAAAATTACCAAATCAGGAAAGCCAAACAATCCAATTCACAAAAATCAATAAAGAAAACCTTTGTAAAAAATTCAAAATTTATAATATTATTTTATGGGAACATTTAAAATTGAAGGTGGCATTCGTCTAAAAGGGGAAATCAACCCACAAGGAGCAAAAAACGAAGCATTGCAAATTTTGTGTGCGGTACTTTTAACTTCAGAAAAAGTTACTATCAACAATATTCCAGATATCATTGATGTCAATAAATTAATTACTTTATTAGGTAATTTAGGAGTTAAAATTCAAAGAAATTCTTCAAGTTCTGTAACTTTTCAGGCAGACGAAGTTAATATTGGTTACTTAGAAACTGAAGCTTTCAAAAAAGAAGGTGGCTCTTTAAGAGGTTCTATAATGATTGTTGGACCACTTTTGGCTCGTTTCGGAAAAGGATATATTCCAAAACCCGGTGGCGACAAAATTGGACGTAGAAGATTGGACACGCATTTTGAAGGTTTTATAAATCTTGGAGCAAAATTCCGTTACAATAGAGAAGACCATTTTTATGGTGTTGAAGCTGTTGATGGATTGGTTGGTGCCGATATGTTATTGGACGAAGCCTCCGTTACAGGAACTGCAAACATTGTGATGGCAGCTGTTTTAGCCAAAGGAAAAACTTCTGTTTACAACGCTGCTTGCGAACCGTATTTACAACAATTATGTAAAATGTTGAATTCAATGGGCGCTAAAATATCTGGAGTAGGATCCAATTTATTGACCATTGAAGGCGTTCAAAATTTGGGTGGGTGCGAACACAGAATCCTTCCAGATATGATTGAAATTGGTTCTTGGATTGGGCTTGCCGCAATGACTAGAAGCGAAATTACAATCAAAAATGTAAGTTGGGACAACCTAGGTGTTATTCCAAATACTTTTAGAAAACTAGGAATTACCCTTGAAAAAAGAGGCGACGATATTTATATTCCAGCTCATACCAATGGTTATGAAATAAAAACCGATATTGATGGCTCAATTCTAACTATTGCTGATGCACCTTGGCCAGGTTTTACCCCCGATTTATTAAGCATCGTTTTGGTAGTCGCCACACAAGCAAAAGGCGATGTGTTAATTCACCAAAAAATGTTTGAAAGCCGTTTATTCTTCGTTGATAAATTGATTGATATGGGTGCCAAGATTATGTTATGTGATCCCCACAGAGCGGTAGTTATGGGACATAATTTCGAATCACAATTGAAAGCTACTACAATGTCATCACCAGATATTCGCGCTGGAATTTCATTATTGATTGCGGCACTTTCTGCAAAAGGAACGAGCACAATTCAAAATATCGAACAAATTGATAGAGGTTACGAAAGAATTGACGAAAGATTAAGAGCAATTGGCGCAAATATTATTCGGGAATAACCCAAAATTTAGATAATACCTACAATTCATAATGAACACAAGCGAACAAACAGCTTTGAAAGCAACGTACTTTAGTATTGTTGGGAATACCTGTTTGGCATTTGTCAAAGGAATTGCCGGTGTTTTTGGAAATTCATATGCTTTAATTGCCGATGCAATCGAATCGACAACAGATATTTTTTCTTCCTTTTTAGTATTATTTGGAATCAAATATTCAAACCGTCCCGCTGATGCAAACCATCCTTATGGTCACGGGCGCGCAGAACCATTGGTAACGTTTTTAGTGGTTGGTTTTTTGATTACTTCGGCAACAATTATTGCTTATGAAAGCATCAGTAATATTGGAACGCCACATGAATTGCCAAAATCGTGGACATTAATCGTTTTGGGTGCAATTATTATTTGGAAAGAATTTTCATTTCGATTGGTTTTGAAACGTGGAATGCAAACAAATAGCTCCTCACTAAAAGCAGATGCTTGGCACCATAGGAGTGATGCAATTACTTCAGTAGCCGCTTTTATTGGAATTTCAATTGCAATATTTCTTGGAAAAGGATACGAATCTGCCGATGATTGGGCAGCGCTTTTTGCATCTGGATTCATACTTTATAATAGTTACCTCATTTTTCGACCTGCTTTGGGCGAAATAATGGACGAACATTTATATGACGATTTAGTTGCTGAAATAAGAACAGTTTCTCTTAATGTTAAGGGGATTATTGAAACTGAAAAATGCTTTATTCGCAAGTCTGGAATGAAATACCACGTAGATTTGCACGCTGTTGTTGACGCTACAATTTCAGTGAAAGAAGGGCACGATTTAGCCCATTTATTAAAAGATACCTTGCAGGAAAAGATATTTGAATTAGGTCACGTTTTGATTCACATTGAACCAAACGAGCCAGAAAATAATTAAAAAACGGGTAAGAATTACTTCTTACCCGTTTTTTAATTTTAATGCTTTTTTAGTCTAAAGCATTCAATATTTTTAAACCAAAAACCACTCCATCTCCCTGATAACCATTTTGATACGAACGAACATAATCAAATCGGAACAGTTTGAATTTTCCAAAACCTAAATTATCAAGTCCAATGCTAATTTCAGAATAGGGTTTTCTATCTGGAATGGCAAGATTGTGAAATCCTAAAATCAATATCGATTTCAATTTGTTCAATAAGGGAATTTTATTCATAATAAATCCTTTGTCGTTGTGTTCTAAATGCGCCTCAAAATAACTATCATTAGTACTATTTGAATAATAAGGAAGCAAATTAAACACATTCAAATAACGGTCAGTTCCACCAATATGAGTTTGATTTCCATTGAAATGTTTGAAATCCATAAAAGCGATGTTTTCGGCATTTATGAATTTCCCAGCTTTTAAATTCATGGCAAGATTTCCTTTGTTTCCAACATTTATATCATAAAACAAACGCGAATTTACGTGGTCAAATTCGTATTTTTTCTCGCTTCCTGAAACTGATTTTTCATAAGCAAAGAATAGTGTTGGATATTTTTGATTTCTAATGTTGAAACGTCCATCAGGGCGTGAAAAGTATTTATTCCCAAAATTTATTCTAGCATTCAACCCTATTTTTACTAAATGATGCGCTTCAAATCCTGAGTTTATAAAATCATTTGGATCTAACGGATTATTCGAAGAGTAGGAATCATCACTTTTTACAATTGCAAAATCGGTTGTGTTCAATAATGGTTTTCGTTGTTCATAGGCTATTTTTCCACTTAAATTCAATCCATTTGCTACATCTTTACCATAATTAATTTGAGCAAATTCTAAATTATATAATTTCATAAAATTATTTTTAAAGAATAGTGAACTCGTACTATTTATAAAAGGACTAATAGGCTGATTATCATTAAACTGATTGACTTTAGTTCCGCCAGAAATATTCAAATAGGCATAATCCTGATTGTTGAATCGGTGGTTGTATTTTCCAGTTATGCGCAATCGAGTATCTGAAAAACCATAATTTACAGTTGTACTTATTTCGGTATTCCTGCCTTTTTCTTTATCTCTTTTTCTGAAATTAAATCCAGAAGAGATACTGTAACCTTGAATGGTGTTGAAACTTAGAGAACTCAAATCAAGCAATCCAACATAATTGAAATTTGTTTTTTTAGAACTGTTTCTATAACTATAACCCGATATGATATCTACAATTTTAAATTTATTATATTTTTTGTCAATAGAATCCAAATAGGCTTTGGAATTTCTAACATTGTAAATACTATCTTTTTTGATATAATCAGTGTTTTCTTCAGCAGTCAATGGAATGGGTCTGTTTTTATTCCAATAGACAGAGTCCTTTTTGTTGGCATTTTCTTCAAAACTCAAGATTTCATTACTAAAAGTTTTCTTCTCAAAAGAATCTTGGAATTCATAATTACTAAAAACATAATTGAATTTCCCATTGAATTTAATCCCAAAAAACCCAACATTGAAAGCCAAACTTTGTGAATTTTTTGCCCAAATTTTGTTTTTTGAATTGTAGTTGTAATTTTGTTTTAACGTCATTGTATCTACAAATTCATTCTTCATTCGGTACCCTTTAATGTCTAAATCCAATGCGTAAATCGCCCAACTATCATCAACAATATAGATGTATCCTTCAAAAACAGGCTCTTTATCTCGTTTGGGAATGACTTTAATTTTGCAAATTTGCTGATTATTTTCATCAAAAAAAGTCCCTTCTAACTTGAATTTATAATAATTGAAGGCGTTGTTTGCGATTGGCGAAATCAAGCTAATATCGAATTCTAAAGTATTGTTGTAAAAATCATAAGTAGCTGATTCTGCTGTGTTATAACTAAAACCATTATTGTTTCCGCTAATTTTTGATGCGATGATTTTCTCCTTTAAATTATTGGGTTTCTCAAATGTTATGTTAGAAACCGTTTCAGATAGGTAAATAATGCCGCTTCCTGTTGAGTCAATATTAGCGCCCATTTGTTCGCCAAGATCAATTTTTTTCCCAAATATTTTCTTTGGAAGATCTTTCACTTTAAATATTCCTCTGGAATAAAAATCGGCTTTAAATTTTGCAGTTTTATCAGAGTTTTCTTTTTTACTGGCAATGGCACTTCGAATTATCGCATTGGCAGGATTGTCTTTTGGATTGATTACAACTTCATTCAAGGTGTAACTTTCTTCGTTTAATTTTACATCTAATATATAAGGTAGCTTTTCGACCGAAATTGAAATTTTTTGGGTTTTAAATCCTAAATATTGAAATACGATAGTTTGCTTTCCAATAGTTTTAATATTCAATTCATATTTTCCACTATCGTTTGTGGTGGTTCCATTGTAGGTATTTGCAGAAAAAATAGTAACGAAGGGTAGGGGATTTCCTTTTTCATCGGAAACGGTACCTTTAATTTGAGCAAAAGCAGAGAAAGAGGCTAATAATAGGAGTAAAAATAATTTTTTCATAGTAGGTGTAGGTTTATATAGTAACGACGAATGGATGATATAATTGTTACAGTTTTTTTCTCACAGAAATTTCTAACGTCTATAAACTATTAAAAAGACTGCAAAGCCAAATCATAACTCTTCATCCCAAAACCTATAATTACACCTTTTGCATTTGGAGAAATATAAGATTGATGGCGAAAAGTTTCCCTAGAAAAAGTATTTGAAATATGAACTTCTATAATAGGAGTAGAAATTGCTTTTACTGCATCGCCAATTCCAATTGAAGTATGGGTATATGCAGCAGCGTTTAAAACTATACCATCATAAGAAAAACCAACTTCCTGAATTTTAGAAATCAACTCTCCTTCTATGTTACTTTGAAAATAGGTAAGCTCTATTTGTGGGAATTTAGCTTTTAAAGTATCAAAATAAGCTTCAAATGTGTGATTTCCATATATTTCTGGCTCTCTTTTTCCTAAAAGATTAAGATTTGGTCCATTGATGATAATGATTTTCATAGTATTTTTTCAGTAAAAATAAGGATTATTAGAGAAAATAAGATATTTGTATTACTTTTTTTAATTAATTCATGATTTTTGAATGAATTCGTATTGTGTCTAAATCATTGACTTGTTAACTTGTTTTCAACATTTAAATCACCAATATTATCTTTAAGTTATTGAATTGTTAATAAAGTTGTTAATAAGTGTATTTTATTAAGAAGATCTATTTTAACATAAATTTATAAATTTACTATTATTAATTTTAAACAAAAACAAAAATGAAAAAAATTATTTTAACTGCTGCTGCAGTTTTCGCATTTAGCTTTGCTAATGCACAAGACAAAAAAGATTCTGGTATGGGCTTTGCAAAAGGAGATTTTTATGCTTCTGGTTCTGTTAGTACTGAATCTGTAAGTGGAGGCGGTGACTCTAGTAATTCATTCTCCCCAAGTTTTGGATATTTTATATCTGACAAAATTTCATTATCTGCAGAATTTGCTACAGAGAAAATGGGAGATGATAAAGCGAGCGCTTTTGGTGTTGGTGTAGCATATCATTTCAATGCGGGAAATCAATTTTCTTCTCATATTGGATTGTCTCTAGCTACTGGTTCAGGAACAACGACAGCTCTTGATTACAAGTTGACTGGGTTAAGTTTAGGATATGGAATTAAATATTTTGTATCAAGTCATTTTGCTTTAATGGCAAATGTTGCTGCTTTGAATTACGTTTCTGTAACTCCTGACGGAGGTGATGCAGTTAACTCAACTCAATTAGGATTAGATTTGTCTAATATTTCTTTAGGTTTGATTTACAAGTTCTAATTATTGTTATTAAATTAATTAAACCACGCCAATTGGCGTGGTTTTTTTTTAATAGATATTTTAGTATTTTCAGCTTTCGTAAAGATTGAAGGTTATAGTAAATATTCCTAAAAATCTATGCTTTTGTTAAATAAATTGTTAACAACTACAAAGCAAGAAATAAATAATTGAAATCCATTTTTTTATATATTTACCTAATTAATTTAAACAAAAACAAAAATGAAAAAAATTATTTTAACTGCTGCTGCAGTTTTCGCATTTAGCTTTGCTAATGCACAAGAAAACATTATAAAGGCTAACCCTTTATCAATTCTTGGTGGTACAGATTTATTAAGTTTTGAACACAAAGTTGGTGATCATACTTCGGCTTTATTAGGTCTTGGTTATGGAGGATTCTCATTTGGGGGTGCTAAATACACTAATATGGGTACAGAAGTTCAATACAGATACTACTTTGATGAATCTTTAAAAGGATTTTACGGTGGTGGACAAATTGGATATTCTTTTGGAAAAGTTACTTTGGATGATTTTTCAGGTGGTACATCTGAGGAGATAAAATTCAGTGCTATAAAAGCTGGTGCTAAAGGTGGTTATCAATGGGTTTGGGATAGTGGATTTTCTTTAGATCTTAATTTAGGCCTTGCATTCAATAATTTTAATTATGCAGATTCAAGTGGAACATTTGCATTAAAAGCTAGTGGTGTTTTACCAAACTTTGGTTTTGGTTTAGGATATGCATTCTAATCAAATACCAATTTAAAATTTTAAAAACCTCCTTATTTAGGAGGTTTTTTTATGCAAATAGTTTTCCTTTGTAGTCATGAATTGGAAGTCTTATATAAAAAGTTATCAATCGTATTTGCGAATTGAAAGGGGTTTGTCTAAAAATACAATAGACAATTATACTTTTGATATTGAGCGTTTGTGTCTTTTTTTGGATGAAAATTCAATTTCCGTTTCCCCAGTCAACATAAATGAAGAAACAATACAACTTTTTATTTACAGCGTTGCAAAAGAAGTAAATGCTCGTTCCCAAGCCAGAATCATTTCAGGGTTAAAAAGTTTTTTTACGTATATGTTATTTGAAGATTACAGAACAGACAATCCGTTAGAATTAATAGAAACCCCAAGAATAGGCAGAAAACTCCCAGATACGTTGTCTATTATTGATATTGACCGATTGATTGCGGCAATCGATTTGAGTTCCAATGAAGGCGAACGCAATCGTGCCATTTTAGAAACACTTTACGGATGCGGACTTCGAGTTTCAGAATTGGTTTCCTTGAAAATCTCGGATTTGTTTTTTGATGAAGGTTTCATAAAAATTACAGGAAAAGGAAATAAACAACGCTTTGTTCCTATTGGATCTTTTACCCAGAACTACATTGATATTTATAAAAATGCTATTAGAACCCATCTCAATATTCAAAAAGGACATGAAGATACTTTGTTTCTGAATAGAAGAGGTCGTCAATTGACTCGTGCAATGATTTTCACAATTATTAAAGATTTGGCAGTGAAAATTGATTTAAATAAAATTATAAGTCCACATACCTTTCGTCATTCCTTTGCAACGCATTTATTAGAAAATGGTGCTGATTTACGCTCAATCCAATTGATGTTAGGTCATGAATCTATTACTACCACAGAAATATACGTGCATCTTGATAGAAAACATTTATCAGAAATTATGAATTCTTTTCACCCGAGAAAATAGGTTTTATTTGGGTTTATTTGTTGATTTGGTTATTCGTTGATTTGGAATCAAAAATCTTAAATCTGAAGCTTGCGTGAGGGGGTGAAGTGAAAAGCCCACAGCCAAGCTTTTTAGCGTGGCGAGGACTTGCAGCGGAACACCCGACCGAGTTTAGAGATTGCGTCATATTTCGCAAT
>Ga0209443_1000624_pt1 | contig 23720 bp, 14 predicted proteins | sample LauGreBMM110DCMD_2_FD_187571 | JGI IMG/M metagenome (GOLD analysis project Ga0209443, IMG submission 187571) | Freshwater lake microbial communities from Lake Michigan, USA - Su13.BD.MM110.DCMD (SPAdes) (version 2) | ecosystem: Environmental > Aquatic > Freshwater > Lake | place: Lake Michigan... | reverse complement strand
GTTCCAAGCTGTGCACCAATAGCATAAGCAGTGCCTGCAACTGGAACATCGTTATTTGCGGCTGATGTTAATCTTCTAACAATCATAACATTTTTACTATTCCATTTTGTCCAATTTAGTGTTAACTTAGAATCTGAATTGGTTGTTACGACTATTGGATTTGTAGGATTTTCCAAAGGGTTAACTGTAATAGTTAATGTAGAAGTTGGGGTCCACCACATATTATACCAATTATTATCATTTCTACAATACCACCTTTGATCTGATGAATATAGTACTTTCATTCCCCAATACCATATACCTGTGGAAGTAAACCGAGGCGAGATTGATGTTTTATTTTCTACATTTGCAAAGTTATCTGTTAAACTTCCATAAGTTCCAAAAATTATATCACTTGAGGTATGAATAACCAATTGCCATTTTGCCCAATTACCATTTAAATTGGCCCAGGAATCATGTCCAAATGTGCCTACATCACCAATATAAATTGTTGCGGGTTGTTGAGGTGAATTTCCACCTGTATTTCTACATTGTTGGGAATAAATGTTTTGATAAAAAAAACAAACAGTCACAAAAATAATAAAGTAAATTTTTTTCATAAAGTTTTAATTAAATCGTTAGTATTTAATAATTTTATTATCAAATTTAATAATTTATTTTACTTATTTTTACAAATTATCAACTATAACGTTTTCGTGTTGATAAATAAATTGCTTATACTCAATAAACATATCGAATGCTCCATTAATCAAAACTAAATCAGAAATCACAATTGATGAAATAACGTATCTTTTGTTTTTTAAAAGTCATGCTATTCAAAACAAAACCTTCATATTAATTTACTTAACTGAATTTATTTTATTTGAAAAAAGACTGTCAATTTATTAAATTTTGTTTTTTACAAACAAAAAAACCACACGCCGAAACGTATGGTTTTCATCAACTAAAAACTCAAATTTTATTGTTTCACTAACTTTAAAGTCGCTTCTCTATCGTTGGTATCTGTAACTTTTACAAGGTAAATTCCATTGTTTAAATCATTAACTTCAAATTGTGATTCGCTATTAAAATTGCTTTTAAAACTTTTCACCAATTGTCCTGTTAAAGAATAAATTTCAACTTTTGATGTTGGAGCGTCAATTGTGAAATAATTTGATGTTGGATTTGGAAACAAACCTATCTCCTTAGTTAATTCTACATCATTAATTTGTAGCGTTGCCAATTTGTTTCCATAAATTAAAAATTGCCCGGAATTGATTGTAATTACGGCGTTAACGTCAGTTACATTTATACTAGTATTATCCATCAAGTTATACCAAGTTCCAGTATACGGAAATGAGGGTACAATAGTCAAATTGGCTACAGAAAAGTTTGCCAATACCACCACGTTTTTCAATTGAGTTGACGGCAAAGCATTATCATAAATGTAAATTCTTTGCTTCACATTATTTCCATCCGGGCTAATTGAATAACTTCCTTCAAAAACAGGTTCGTTAATTTTTAAAGAGTTCATTTTAGCCCAATCGTTATAAATTTTAGCTCTTTCTGTAACTGCCAACCAGTTTCCAGTCCATTGTGGCTGTGGCTTTGTGTTTAGTTTACAATCTCCAGGGGTAGGATCAGATTCGGTATTTACAGTGCCATTATTACAATCGTAAATTGAATTCTGCATCCCTAAAGCACCAAAATGCCAAATCATTTTAGGTCCTGGCACTAATAATGAGGTAGCGCCAATTGCAGACATTCTACCCAAAGCATTGTTCAAATTTCCAAAAGGAGAAGCCGTTCCGCCAGAATTTCCATAAGTCATTGCGCTATACATTAATCTTTCTTTATCATGACTTTCTGGATAACCCATTACTCTTTTTCCTAAAAATCCGGAATGCGCATCGCTACCAATTCTATAAATATCTGCTCCATCAGCATACCCTTCAATAAGTTGAGTATAGGCATACGTCATTTCGCTCCACATCATTACCCCTTTACTTGGTGTTTCTGACAATCTATAGTTGGCCCATTCTTTTTCTTCATTATCTGCGCCTAAATGTTCGAAAATAGCATAATGTGTTGGGTCTAAACTCCAAGAATAATCAGCATAGTTTTTCAAAATATCTACTCTATCTTGCTGATAAGCATTTGTATTAGCATCACTACCGGTAGCATTTTGTGTAAATCCTTTGGTTAAATCCCAACGGAATCCATCAATTTTAAACTCTTCAATCCATTGTTTTACGACGCGTTTAACATAATTTTGAGTACGTGATTGTTGGTGATTAAAATCATTACCCACACTATAACTATGTGTAGCAACCATATTAAAATAAGGGTTGTCTGCAGCCGGACCTCCCCAACCATCACCATCAGGATCATTCATCCACATTCTGTCCATTGGATTTCTTCCAAACGCATGATTTAAAGCTACGTCTAGAATTACAGCTATTCCATTTTGGTGACATAGATCAACAAATTCCTTCATTTTCTCTTTTGGCCCATAGAATTTATCTAAAGCCAAATGAAAAACACTATTGTAGCCCCAACTTTCATTTCCTTCAAATTCCATAACAGGCATTAAATGGATGGCATTTATCTTTAAGTTTTTGAAATAATTAATTCTATTGATCAATCCTTGAAAACTTCTAGTTTCATCAAAATCTCTTATCAAAACTTCATAAACTATTAAATCTTCTTTTTTAGGTTTATTGAAATTGGTTACTTGCCAATTGTATGGCGCTTCACCGGTTTTTAACACCGTAACTTCTCTTTCTTGACCTGTTGGGTAAGTTGGAATATTTGGATAATTAGAAGCTGGAATATAAGGATCATCAAATGGTGATAAAACCAAAGTTGAATAAGGATCTGCGGTTTTTACCAATGCCGGAGAACCTGCAATTGGAGTCATGTCTACTACCCAATATTGGTAATTGTAATTTACTCCAGGGGTTAACCCTGTTAATTCTAACCAAAATTTCCCTGAAATAGGGTCTTTTTTCATTGCAAAGTTAGCCGTAGGTTGATAGTTGTTAAAGCTTCCCGCCACATAAACAAAATCTTTTCCAGGTGCGTCTACTACCAAAGTTGCCTTAGACGTATCTGAATTATAATTTATTCCATCTACTAATGTGTTTGAGGGTAGTGCCTGATTTACAGTGCCTGGGTTAACCATTACATTAAAAAACTTAGATTGAGTTGCTCCACCTAATGAAATAACCAATTCATAGTTTTGATTAATTGTGATATTTGAATGAGTATAATTATAAGTAGTTGCGCTGGCTACAGTATTGATACTTACTCCATTTGCTTTTAAGTTATAACTAGCATTTCCGCCTGAATTATTGGCTGAAACAGATAAGCTTCCGCCTGAATTTATTACAGTAGTACTATTAAGTAAGGGTTGAACCAATGTAGATTGGAATGCACCAACATTTAATTCTAAATCTACTGTTTGTGATGAACCTGTATCACTTCTAAAAACTACATTTATTTTTGTAACTACACCAGTTGCAACTCCGTAATAAGAAAGAACAGTAGGTGTTAATACTAATTTATATATATTTCCAGAAACTAAAGTTAAAGCAGGTTGAGCAGTGTTGTTTCCCCAACTTCCAATTACATTTGACCAAGCGGTTCCGTTTAAAGTAACTCCTGTATGTGCATAAATAGTTCCGGTGTAAGCAGCTAGTCCAGTTCCAGTTTTATCAAATAAAATTGTTGCCGACTGATTTGATTCTGGTGTTATACCTCCTTGCCAAGAGACTTGAGAAAATCCTAGGGCAGAAATAAAACAAAAAATAAAGTAGATTTTTTTCATGATATTAAAATATTTTAAAAAGGGCTTTCCTAAGAAAGCCCTTTTATATAAATAATAATATAAATTATTGGATTGTGTAAGTGTAAACTCTTGGGTTACTTAAGTCTAAAGTAATGGTTTTAGTTCCTGCTGGAGTACTGATGTTAGTTCCACCTTCGTCTAGTGAACCATCAGCTCCTGTATCACCATAATTTAAAGTCCAAGCACCATTAGCTCTGAATTTCATTCCGTCATTTGGAGCTGATTGAGCAGATAAAGTTACTGTTACAGTCCATTTTCTTGTAGTTGGATTGTAAACCATTGGAGTATCAGTTCCCCAACCACCTGGAGTACCATTTCCGATAATAGCCCAAGTTGTTCTTTCTTGAGAATAAGTAAGTGCCGTTGTATTTGCTTTCAATCTGTAGTATCCAGCTGGAACAGCATTACAATTTACTTCATTTGTTAATTTCAATTTGTTAGTAAACGTTCCGTCATCACCCCAATCGTCATTACCCCAGTTGAAGTTTCCTGCGTTATCAGGAGCAACAAATTTAAATCCACCATCTAACCATACATAACCTTCATAGTTAGTTTGTCCGTAACCAGCAGATGCCAACTTAGCAGCCGTTCCTGGTGTCCATCCTTGGTGATTTCCTGGTACTGCAATAGTTGGTAAAGCAGTAGTATAAGGAGTAATTAACAAATTGATAGTGTTTGAATATTGAACTACACTTCCTACAACCGCTTTAACACGAATGTCAATACTTCCTTGAGTGAATGGTCTTAAACCTGCAGAAAGAACCGCTCCGTTTAGATCAGCAACACTCCAAGTAAGGTTAGTCGCAGTTGTAGTTCCAGCTGGAGTAATAGCAGCGAAGCTAGTTCCTGTTACTGCAATTTCTACTGTGTAATCCACTTGTGTTGGAGTTGTAAAATCAGCTTTGGCCCAGGTCATTGTAATAGCAGGGTTAGTTGCTAAAGCAGGTGTTAAAACTATTGAAGCTCCTGTTTGTGGTGTTAAAATTGAGAAACTACCTTTAGCTTGTGCTAATTGATAATTTTGTTCATCCGAACAAGATCCTAAAGTTGCAAATACGATTGCAGCTATGATAATTTTAAATGTATTTTTCATTTTAAAGTATTTAATTTATTAAACTTATTATTAGTAACCTGTATTTTGAGTTAAATTTGGATTAGCAGCAACGCTTTCAGTTGGTAAAGGGAATAATTTAAAGTGTGCAGGAATTGCAACTCCATTTACTCCGTTTCCTTTCCATGCCCAGTTGTAGCTTCCTCCAGTAAATTTACCAAAACGAATTAAATCTTGTCTTCTATGAGCTTCCCAGTGTAATTCTCTTAAACGCTCATCTAAAATAAAATCTAAAGTTAAGTCTGCAGCTGCAATTGTTTGTCCGTTAGCTCTAGTTCTCAATGAGTTAACAAATCCTAAAGCTTGTGAAGCGGTAACTCCTGTTGCTCCTCTTAATTGACATTCCGCTAGCATTAAGTAAACATCACCTAAACGGAATAATGGGAAGTCTGTATCCACAAATCCTTGGTCTGAACCGTTAGCTCCAGTTGAAGTTTTATTAGTAAATTTAGTGATAATATAACCACTATCTCTATCAGAAACCGTTGTGATAATAGGATTTCTACCTGCTGTGATTAACGTTTTTCTAGTATCATTTGCAAATGCAGCATCAGCAAATTTATCGCCAAATTGTTTTCTCACACGCAAAGCTCCACCCCATCCGTTTACTCCTAGAGATGCTCCGTTTCCTTCAATTGAACCCACTTCTCCATTAATGATTACAGTTGTTGGACCATAGTTTTGAGTTGTTCTTCCGTCTGATTGTAAAGGGAAGATAATTTCATTTCTAGCACTATTCGTATTACTATCTGCCATGAAATTATGTCTGTAGCTTGTAGCTAATGAATAACCACCTCCAATTACTTTGTTCGCGTAAGTAACACACTCATTGTATTTAGGAGTTCCAAAATAACTTTCGTGGTTCAAATACATTTTAGCCAAAATCATCCATGCCAAACCTTTATCCGCTCTACCAAATTCATTGGCTTTAGCGTTCGTTAAATTCGCATCGTTTTCTAATGCTACTAACTCAGATTCGATAAAATTAAATAATTGTTGTCTGTCGTATTGTGGCCCTCTGTAATCACCTACTGGATCATTTTCAGTCACAAATGCTGCTTTTCCAAACATATCCATAATATGGTAGTAAGCTAAAGCTCTAAGCACTCTAACCTCAGCACGGTATTTTTGAATATCCGCTATAGTAGCAGCAGAAACTCCTCTAGAATTTAATTTAGCATCGGTAGTTTGTCTTAAATATTCATTTACTAATGCTACTTGAAACATTGCTCTTCCATACATTCCTCTGAATATTGGGTTAGAAGCAGTCCAGTTAGTTCTTTGAATATCTGCAGTTCCTGGGTCATTTTCATACGACCAGATTACTTCGTCTGTTGATAAATCTTGCATGTACCAAAGACATCTTCCATACTGGCTCGTTCCAGCATCGATTCCCGAAATATTTGATGATCCCGCTCCTGTAGTTCCTGTTAATGATAAATTACCATAAACTCCTGCCAAACCTTGTTTGTACGAAGCATCAGTTGAGAAGAAATCATCAGATAAAAATTGATCATCATCTTTAGGCACGGTGTTCAAATCGTCAGTACAAGAAAGTACAGACAATGCCAACGCTAAATAAGATAGTTTAAATAGATTTTTCATTTTTTTCTGTATTAAAATTTAATATTAGCTCCAAATAAAAGCGTTCTTGGTCTTGGATAAATTGTATTATCGATACCATTATTTGTAATCTCAGGATCTAATCCACTGTATTTAGTTAATACAAATGCATTTTGTACACCTGCACTAATACGTAAACTAGCTTTTCCTTCTAACCATTTTGGGAAACTATAACCTAGAGTTATGTTATCCATTCTTAAGAAAGAAGCATTCTCGATATAAATATCAGATTGCGTTCCTAAACTTCCTGCTTGAATAAAGTTGGTATCCAAAACTGAGGTAGGAATGTTTCCTAATACCGTATTGTTTTGAACTAAACTATAGTAAGCACTTACTGAATTGATATTGTTGTAAATGTGATTACCCAAATTTGCTCTTAAGTTAAAAGAGAAATCGAAGTTTTTGTAATTAAAATTAGAAGCAAATCCGAAAATAAAATCTGGATCTCCATTGTATTTAATATATCTATCACTGTTATTTACAATACCATCCCCATTCAAATCAGCATAAGCTCCTTGAATTGGCATTCCACTTACATCATATAATTGTTTGAAAACATAGAATGAATTTGGAGTATATCCTTGGCTAAAAATTTGGATAGTTCCTCCAGTTCCACCACCAATTCCTCCAGTTAGAACATCTGATCCTAAAGCTAGTTCGTCAATTCTTCTTTCAAATTTAGTAGCATTGAAATTTACATTCCAGTTAAAATCATTAGTTTTAACAATTGCAGCATTTAAAGTAACTTCAAAACCTTTAGAACTCAAACTTCCAATGTTTTGGAAACCAGCATTACTAAAGTTAGATCCGTCTGAAATCGCTGCATAAGATAATAAATTTTTAGAAACCTTTGAGAAGGCTTCTACGCTTCCTGTTAATCTATTATTAAAGAAACCAAAATCAAAACCTACGTTAGCAGTAGTAGTTTCTTCCCATTTAATATTAACATTTCTAAATTGTGGCACTGCAAGGTTAGTTGGCACTGTTCCAAACACATATTGAGAATTGCTGTTTCCGATTGAATAAGGCTCTAAATATAAGAAGTTAGCCGTACCCATATCTTTTTGTCCAGTAACACCCCATCCTAAACGTAATTTTAAATCACTAAATGCTTTTGAATCTTTCAAGAAGGTTTCTTCTTTCATTTTCCATGCTAAAGCAGCAGCTGGAAAATTACCCCAACGATTTTCTGGACTAAATTCTGATGAACCGTCTCTTCTGTACGTTAAGGTCATTAGGTATTTATCTTTTAAAGTCATGTAAGTTCTTCCGAAGAAACTCACTAACACTTGATCTCCATAAGTAGTAACATCTGGTGCTTGAGAATTAGGATTTAATACGTTAAAACTATTGAAACTTTCTCTTTGGAATTTTTGGTAAGAATAACCTGCAGTAGCTTCAAAAGCTAAATCAGAGAATTTTTTGTTGTAAACTAAATAACCATCAAATAACTTGTTGGTTTTAGTTTCGGTTTGGTTTTCATTTACACCTTGTAATACAGTTCCATTATATGCCGATCTACTATTTGTATCGACTGTTCTCATACGATCACCATTACCGCTGTCGTAACCAACATTCACTACTGCTCTTACAGATGGGAAAAATGGTAATTTATAATCCAATTCTAAATTTCCAAAAGTTCTTCTATAAGTACCATGATCGTGCGTTTGCATTAATTGAGCCACTGGATTCCATGGTGCATTAGTTATTGGCAAACCATTTGGCGTAGCTGTGTATTGGAAATACCCACCATAATTAGTATTAGCAGGAGCATATACTGGCTGTGTTGGATCAAAACGAATGGCAGATCCTTCTACTCCGTCAGCAAATCTATTTTTCTCATTAGAGTAATTTGCGTTTAATCTAACCTTTAAGTGATCTTTCAAAAAAGTAGGGTTCATTGCTAAACCAACAGTATTTCTATCAAATTGATTTGTTAAACGTAAACCTTCTTGAAAAGTTTTACCTACAGTTAAACGAGTAGGTATTTTATCAAATAAACTACCTTTAACAGTAAATGATTGATCAACCATTTCGGCAGTTCTGTAAATTTCATCTTGCCAGTTGGTATTTGCAGTACCCAATAAATTTGGAAGGTTAACTCCAGTATTTGGATCTGCGGCAAGCAATTGATTTTGTCTAACTCCTACAATATTTCTGTATTCGTCAGCACCAAAAACACTCACTTGGTTCACTTTTCTTCCGATACCCAATTGGAAATTGTATTCAGCTTCAAGATTTTTACCTCCTTTTTTAGTGGTAATGATAATTACCCCGTTAGAAGCTCTAGAACCATAAATAGCAGTTGCAGAGGCATCTTTCAATACGGTCATTGACTCAATTGTTGCTGGGTTCAATGAAGATAAAATTGAAGTCGCACCCACAGAAGTACTATTGTCAATTGGCAAACCATCAATTACAATTAACGGATCGTTACTAGCACTTAAAGAAGCGCCTCCACGAATTCTAATTTGCGATCCTGAACCAGGAGCACCGCTAGTATTAATAGAAAGACCTGCCACTCTACCGTTTAATAAATTTTCGGCAGTTACATTGGCTCCTTTATTAAAATCTTTAGATGTTACAGTGGTTAAAGATCCTGTAGCATCCTTTTTCTTCACCGAACCGTAACCAATTTGAACTACAACTTCGTTCAATAAATTAGCATCTTCTTGAAGGCTAACATTTAGAGAAGTTTGATCAGAATAGACAATTGTTTCGGATTTGAATCCAATGAATGAAAAAACGATTTTGTCGCCTTTCACTACTTTTTTCAATTGAAATTTTCCATCGAAATCTGTTGCGGCACCACTAGAAGCACCTAAAACCATTACGTTTACTCCTGGCATTGGCTGTCCTGATGTTTTATCAAGAACAACACCACTTAAAGTATTCTGAGCCAGAACACTAAGCGGCAACAGTAAGAATAAAAATAACAACTTTTTGTAAATTGTTTTCATACATTTTGTTTAAGTTAAAAAATTTGTTTTTTGCTTATATTTATACTTCGAATAATAAATTTATATAAAATTTAACAACATCAAAGCATTAAAAAAAAATTAGGGTTACGAAAACGTAATAGTGTTGAAAAGTTTATGATTTATTCTCATATTTAAGCTTAAATTTACAAATAATTAAAATTAAAATTATCTTTAATAAGAATTATTTATTTATCATTTTCACATGAGAAAAAAAATCACACTCAAACAAATTGCAAGGGAACTTGATGTTTCCATATCTACCGTTTCTAAATCATTACGTAATAGCCAAGAAATCAGTGAAGATACGCGGCAAAAAGTTCAGGCTTTCGCAAAGTTTTACAATTACAAACCAAACAACATCGCACTGAGTTTAAAAAACAGAAAAACCAAAACTATTTGCATCATAATCCCAGAGATTATTCATCACTTTTTTACTACAATTATTAGTGGTATCGAACATGTTGCAAATGAAAATGGATACAATGTTATTATTTGTCTTTCCGACGAATCTTTTGACAAGGAAGTTATCAATATGGAAACACTTGCCAATGGAAATATTGATGGTTTTATCATGTCATTGTCTAAAGAAACGCAACAAAAAAAGGACTTTCATCATATTACAGAAGTAATCAACCAGGGAATGCCTGTCGTTATGTTTGATAGAATTACAAATGACATACTCTGCGACAAAGTTATCATTGATGATCATTTGGCCGCTTTCAATGCTACACAATTTCTAATTGATAAAGGATTAAAAAAAATCGCATTAATCACCACAGTTGATTATGTAAGTGTAGGAAAATTACGAACTGATGGCTATAAAAAAGCATTAAAAAACAATGATATTAAAATAGATGAAAATTTAATAATTAGAATTGAAGACACTGAGCATTTTGAAGATTCTATTGAAGAATTATTAAAAACAAAATCCGTAGATGCCGTTTTTGCAGTCAATGAATTATTTGCAGTAACCGCTATTAAAGTGGCAACCCGTTTAGGAATAAAAATTCCTGAAGAGTTGTCAATAATTGGATTTACAGATGGATTAATATCCAAATATTCTTCTCCAAGCATAACCACTGTTGGACAAAATGGTGTGAAAATGGGAGCCAAAGCTGCAAAAATGCTAATTGAAAGATTAGAAATGGAAGAGATTGAAAATGAAGATGGAGAAATTGAAGAACACTACAAAACGGAAGTTATCGAAACGGAACTTGTAGAACGAGAATCAACAAAATAAATAAAAATTATCCTAAAAAAAGTTTTGCTCTAAAAAAAATTATATATTTACCGCAGATTATCAACGCTTATATTTTTACTTCGAAAATTTAAATTAAGTTTTGATAAGCATCGCGCTTATCGTTCAAATCTTTAAAAAACGATAATGGAAAAGCGTAAATTAAGTTTCTGGGAAATTTGGAACATGAGTTTCGGATTCTTAGGAATACAATTTGGTTTTGCTCTACAAGGAGGATTCATGTCACGAATTTTCCAAACTTTAGGAGCGGAACAAGATGCAATCCCTTTACTTTGGATTGCGGCACCACTAACAGGTTTAATCGTACAACCCATAATTGGGTATTTGTCAGATAATACTTGGCATCCTAAATTCGGAAGACGAAAACCGTATTTTTTGATTGGTGCAATTTTGAGCTCATTAGCATTGCTTTTTGTTCCAAATTCACCAACTCTTTGGGTTGCTACCGGATTATTATGGGTTTTAGACGCTTCTATCAATATTAGTATGGAGCCGTTTCGCGCACTTGTTGCCGACAAACTTCCCAATTCTCAAAGATCGTATGGATTTGTAATGCAAACACTTATCATTGGTATTGGAACTTGGATTGCTAGCAATTTACCTTGGATTGTAAACCAATTTGGAGTTTCAAATGAAGCAGCAGCTGGCGTTTTGCCAATGTCTGTAAAAGTGGCTTTCGCAATTGGTGCATTTGTATTTATTACGAGTATTTTATTTACAATTTTCACAACCAAAGAATATCCGCCAGAAGATATTGCCGTTTTTGAAGAAGAGAAAAAACAATCAGATTTTTTTAAAGACATTACATTAAGTGTTAAGGAAATGCCGTCAACAATGAAAAAACTTGGACTCGTTCAGTTTTTCAGTTGGTTTGCATTTTTCACTATGTGGAGTATGGCAACGCCTGCATTAACAGAACACGTTTTTAAAGCGCCTGCTCCAATCGAAAAAAACTATGATTTATTAAATTCCAATCAAGCTGCTGCATTTAATGTTGAAAATACCAAATACCAAGATGCTGCTAATTTAGTAGGTTCGTCAATGGGAATTTACGGATTGTCATCAATGGCTTTTGCATTATTATTGACATTTTACACGGCTATGAAAAAAATTAATAGAAAATACATTCATATGCTTTCTTTAATTTTAGGCGGAATTGGATTTATTATCATGTTTTATGCAACTCCCGAAACATTACTTTATTCCTTTATATTAATCGGAATTTCATGGGGAAGTATTTTATCAATGCCTTATGCGATGCTTTCAAGCGCAGTAGATCCTAAGAAAATGGGGACAATGATGGGTTTATTCAATATGTTCATCGTTATTCCACAAATAATTGCTGCACTTGGAGCGATTAACTTCCTTTACAAGTTAATTGGAAATGAAACCATTCATTCTATGACATTGGCAGGAATTTCTTTGCTACTTGGAGGAATTAGTACACTTTTAATAACGGATAAAAACGCCATTACAGATTAATAATAATGAATATAAAAGCATTTATTTTCGATTTAGATGGAGTAATTGTTGATACTGCAAAATATCATTTTATTGCTTGGCAGCAAATAGCAACCCAACTAGGAATCGAATTTACATTACAGGACAATGAACTTTTAAAAGGGGTTAGCCGAGTCAGATCATTAGATATAATTTTAGAATTAGGAAAAGTGACTGCTTCTCAAGAAGACAAAAACAAATGGTTGTTTCAAAAAAATGAAACCTATTTATCCTTTTTGGTTACCATGGATGAAAGGGAATTATTACCGGGAATACTCCCAATATTAAAATTTTTAAAAGCCAACAACCAAAAAATTGCTTTAGGATCTGCGAGTAAAAACGCAAGGCCTATTTTAGAAAAAACAGGAATACTAAATTATTTCGACACAATTGTGGATGGAAATGATGTTACAAATGCCAAACCCGATCCCGAAGTTTTTTTGCAGGCAGCTAGAAAATTAGGAATTGAAAATGAAAAATCAATTGTTTTTGAAGATTCTGTGGCTGGAATTCAAGCCGCCAATACCGCTAAAATGATCAGTATTGGAATTGGCGAAAAAAAAATATTATTTGAAGCCAATTATATTTTTGAAGATTCAACTAAAATAAATGAATCTTTTATTAATGACTTAATTAACTCATAAAAGCCAAAAAAAATAACGCAATCAAAAAAATTATAGCGAAATAAAAATAAGTCTCATTGCAAAATGAAACTTTAAATAAAAAAATAAATGAACCAAGATTATATACAACCAAGCGATTGGTCGATCATAGAAAATGGATTTGATAAAAATAGTGTAAAATCATCCGAAAGCCTTTTCAGTATTGGAAATGGGGCAATGGGGCAACGCGCTAATTTTGAAGAAAAATATACCGGAAAAACATTCCAAGGAAGTTATATAGCGGGTATTTATTACCCAGACAAAACTAAAGTAGGTTGGTGGAAAAATGGCTACCCTGACTATTTTGCCAAAGTATTAAACGCACCAAATTGGATTGGTATTGACATTGAAATCAACGAGGAACAACTCGATTTAAATACATGCAAAACCGTTAAAAACTTTCGCAGAGAATTGAATATGCGAGAAGGTTGGTACCACCGTTCTTTTGATGCTACATTACAAAACGGAACTGAAATTGCCGTAAATATTCGTCGCTTTTTGTCATTAGACTTAAATGAATTAGGTGTTATAAATTATGAAATTACACCTTTAAATAAAGAGGCAAAAATCGTATTTAAACCTTATATTGATGCAGGAGTTTTTAATGAAGATGCAAATTGGGAAGAAAAATTCTGGGAGCCAAATGGCGTAAAAAATTCTGGAAATGCAGCATTTGTAACTGCACAGACTTTCAAAACCCATTTCATAGCAACGACATTTATGCAAAATTCTATTTTCATAAATGATAAAAATCAAAATTCCTATCCAAACGATTGCACTTCAACTTCAGAAAAAATTCAATTTGACTATTTTGTAAATGCCGCTCAAGGCGAAAAAATAACAATCCAGAAAATAGGAGGTTATACGGTTTCTTTAAACCACGAAAACACTCAAATTGCAGCAGAAAATGTAATCGGAAAAGCATTAGAATTAGGGTATAACCAATTGTTGGAAAACCAAATTCAAGCTTGGGCGAAAATCTGGGAAATGTCAGACATTACTATTGATGGCGATATTAAAGCACAACAAGGTATTCGTTTTAATATTTTTCAATTGAACCAAACCTATTTAGGAAAAGATTCTCGATTGAATATTGGTCCAAAAGGGTTTACTGGCGAAAAATATGGAGGTTCAACTTATTGGGATACTGAAGCTTATTGTATTCCATTTTATATGGCTACAAAAGACCAAAAAGTAGCTCGAAATTTATTGACGTATCGCTACAATCAATTGGATAAAGCAATCGAAAATGCAGCAAAATTAGGCTTTACAAACGGCGCTGCTTTGTATCCAATGGTTACAATGAATGGCGAAGAATGCCATAACGAATGGGAAATTACATTTGAAGAAATTCATAGAAATGGAGCCATTGCCTTTGCAATTTTCAATTATCATCGATTCACTGGTGATTACTCTTATATCCCCGAAAAAGGATTAGAAGTATTGATTGGAATTGCCCGTTTTTGGAATCAAAGAGCTACATTTTCATCCAATTTAAAACAATATGTAATTCTTGGAGTTACAGGTCCAAATGAATATGAAAACAACGTAAACAATAATTTTTATACCAATTATATTGCAAAATGGTGTTTGGATTATACTTACGAACAAATTCAAAAAGTGGCCCTAGAATATCCAGCAGATCACAAAAGAATTTCTGAAAAAGTGAAAATCTCAGATTCAGAATTGCAATCTTGGAAAAAAGTGGCTGATGGAATGTATTTCCCCTTTTCCAAAGAATTAGGCATTTACCTTCAACAAGAAGGGTTCTTAGATAAGGAATTAGTGAAAGTTGCCGATTTAGATAAAAGTCAAAGACCGATTAATCAAAAATGGTCTTGGGATAGAATTTTACGTTCACCCTATATAAAACAAGCCGATGTTTTGCAATGTTTCTATTTCTTTGAAGAACATTTTTCTAAAGAAGAATTAAAACGAAATTTTGAGTTTTATGAAGCTTTTACCGTTCACGAAAGTTCGCTTTCGCCTTGCGTACATTCTATTCAAGCAGCAGTTTTAGACAAAATGGATATGGCCTATACTTTCTATTTGAGAACGTCTCGATTGGATTTAGACGATTACAATAAAGAAGTGGAAGAAGGCTGTCACATTACGTCAATGGCGGGAACTTGGATGAGTATTGTAGAAGGTTTTGGAGGAATGCGTGTCAAAAATGATGCGTTACATTTTGCACCAAAAATCCCAAAGGAATGGGAAGGTTATTCGTTTAAAATCAATTTCAGAAACCAAATACTTAAAGTTGTAGTCAATAAATATGAAACTGATTTTTCTTTAGAAGGAAACCATAGTATTTCGGTTTATGTCAATGGAAAAGAAGTAATTGTTGAACCAAATAGTTTAGTAACTGTTAAATAAAAACCTAAAATGAAAAAAAATATCGTACTACTTTTCGCCTTTCTTTTGGCTGTAAATTATGTTGAGGCACAAGAATTAAAATCGCCAAATGGAGATTTTACTATGAATTTTTCATTACTAAACGATGGAACGCCAACGTATGAACTTACCTACAAAAATAAAGAAGTTATAAAACAAAGCAAGTTAGGTCTTGCGCTTAAAAACGACAAAAAATCTTTATTAAATGACTTTTTAGTTTCTGATTCAAAAACGGCAACATTTGATGAAACATGGAAACCAGTTTGGGGGGAAGTCGCTCAAATTCGAAATCAATATAATGAATTGACGGTGACATTGAACCAAAAATCAACCAATAGAATAATTGTTATTCGTTTTAGATTATTTGATGAAGGTTTAGGATTTAGATACGAGTTTCCTGCACAAAAAAATCTTGTGTATTTTGTAATAAAAGAAGAAAGAACACAATTTGCAATGGCTGGAAATCATACCGCTTATTGGATTTCTGGCGATTATGATACTCAAGAATATGATTATACGACTTCAAAATTATCTGAAATTAGAAATTTATCAAGCAAAGCAAGATCTGAAAATGCTTCTCAAACTTGGTTTTCTGACACTGGCGTTCAAACTGCTTTAATGATGAAAACCGATGATGGTTTGTATATCAATTTACACGAAGCAGCTTTAATTGATTATTCGTGTATGCATTTGAATTTAGACGATAAAAATATGGTTTTCGAATCGTGGTTGACACCAGATGCTAAAGGCGATAAAGGTCATATTCAAGCGCCAAGCAATTCGCCTTGGAGAACAATTATGGCGAGTGATGATGCGCGTGAAATTTTAGCTTCAAAAATGACTTTAAATTTAAATGATCCTTGTAAAATTGAAGATACATCTTGGATTAAACCTGTGAAATACGTCGGTGTTTGGTGGGAAATGATTACTGGAAAAAGCTCTTGGTCTTACACTAACGATTATCCTTCGGTTCAACTTGGAGTAACCGATTATTCTAAAGCGAAACCAAGCGTAACACACGCTGCAAATACAAAACACGTTAAAGAATATATAGATTTTGCAGCAAAAAATGGTTTTGATGGCGTTTTAGTTGAAGGTTGGAATGAAGGCTGGGAAGATTGGTTTGGTCACGAAAAAGATTATGTTTTTGATTTTTTGACGCCATATCCAGATTTTGATGTAAAAGGAATTCACGAATATGCAAAATCGAAAGGGGTGAAAATGATAATGCATCACGAAACTTCTGGCGCTACTCGAAATTATGAAAGACACATTGATAAAGCATTTCAATTTATGAAAGACAATGGATATGACGCTGTTAAAAGTGGTTACGTTGGAAATATTTTGCCAATTGGCGAACATCATTATAGTCAATCTATAATAAATCATTACCAATATGTAGTTGAAAAAGCGGCTGATTACAAAATTATGGTCAATGCTCATGAAGCGGTTCGCCCTACTGGAATATGCAGAACTTATCCAAATATGATTGGAAATGAAGCAGCTCGTGGAACTGAATTTCAAGCTTTTGGAGGTTCAAAACCAAATCACGTTACTCTTTTGCCCTTTACAAGATTAATTGGGGGCCCAATGGATTATACCCCTGGAATATTTGAAATGGATGTAAAAAAATTCAGTCCAAACAATAATTCACACGTAAATAGTACACTTGCAAATCAATTGGCTTTATATGTTACAATGTACAGCCCTTTGCAAATGGCAGCCGATTTAATTGAACATTACAATCAATTTCCAGATGCTTTTCAATTCATAAAAGATGTTGCAATTGACTGGGATAATAGTGTTTATTTAGAAGCTGAACCTGGAGATTATATTACCGTTGCTCGAAAAGCTAAAGGAACAAATAATTGGTTTATTGGAAATGTAAACGGTGAAAATCCAAGAAATTCAAACATTAAACTTGACTTTTTAGATAAAGGGAAAAAATATACCGCTACTATTTACGCTGATGGAAAAGACGCTAATTACAAGACAAATCCACAATCGTATGCAATTCGTAAAATGACCGTAACAAATACTACAAAATTAACTCAATTATCTGCTTCTGGTGGTGGTTATGCAATTAGTATTATTGAAAATAAATAATTTTTTAAACAAATTGAACCAAATGAAAAAATACATTTTAGCCCTTTTAATACTTTTCAATTTCGTTTCAAACGCACAAATTGACCGAGTTGAACCTCCATTTTGGTGGAGCGATATGAATCTTTCTGAGGTTCAAATTATGTTCTATGGCAAAAATATTGCTCAAAATGAAGTTGCTGTTTCAAGTGGATTGGTAATCAAAACCATTCAAAAAACAGAAAATCCAAATTATTTATTTGTAACAGTTGACACAAAAAATGTAGCTGCACAAGATTTTGTATTTACATTTAAAAATGGCAAAAAATCATTTACACAAAATTATGCTCTAAAAGCAAGAAGAGAAAATTCTAAATATCGTAAAAGCTACGATGCTTCGGATGTGATTTATCTTATTATGCCCGATCGTTTTGCCAATGGAAATCCAGATAATGACAGTTCGAAAAGCACTTCTGAAAAATCTAATCGCACAAATCCTGGTGGAAGACACGGCGGAGATATTGAAGGAATTATCAAGAACTTAGATTACATCAAAGAACTTGGCGCGACAGCACTTTGGCCAACGCCACTTTGCGAAGACAATGACGAAGGTTATTCCTACCACGGATACGGGCAATCTGATGTTTATAAAATGGATCCACGTTATGGAACCAACGAAGATTATGTGCGATTGAGTGCTGAATTGCATCAACGCGGAATGAAAAATATTATGGATTATGTTACCAATCATTGGGGTTGGAAACATTGGATGTACAACGATTTACCAACGTATAATTGGATTCATCAATTTCCTGGTTATTCGCAATCTAATTATAGAATGACGACGCAATTTGACAAAAATGCTTCTAAAATTGATACGAAAAACTGTATGGACGGCTGGTTTGTTCCTTCAATGCCCGATTTAAATCAATCGAATCCTTTGGTGTTAAATTACTTGACGCAAAATGCAATTTGGTGGATTGAATATGCCGATTTAGATGGTTTTAGAGTGGATACGTATTCGTATAACGACAAAGAAGGAATTTCAAAATGGACCAAAGCTATTACCGATGAATATCCACATTTTAATATTGTAGGTGAAGTTTGGATGCACAATCAAGCGCAAATGGCCTATTGGCAAAAAGAGAGTAAAATTGGAGCTATCGAAAGTTATAATTCCAATTTACCAAGTGTAATGGATTTTACTTTGCACGATGCAATTGGCAATGTTTTCAATCAAGATAATGCATCTTGGGACAGAGGAATGATTCAGGTTTATGACAATTTTACTAATGATTTTCTATATCCAAATCCGGATAATTTATTGGTTTTTGTAGAAAATCACGACACAGGACGTTTCAATGAAATTTATAAAAATGATTTCAAAAAATACCAAATGGCAATGACCTTAATTGCAACAATCAGGGGGATTCCACAGTTGTATTATGGTTCGGAAATTGGGATGAATGGCGACAAAGGAAAAGGTGATGCCGATATTAGAAGAGATTTCCCTGGAGGTTGGAAAGGCGATTCTAATAACGCTTTTACAAAACAAGGAAGAACCGCAGAACAACAAAAATTCTTTGATTTTTCCTCTAAATTGTTCACTTGGAGAAAATCCAAAGAAGTAATTCATTCAGGAAAAACGACGCATTATATTCCTGAAAATAATGTTTATGTCTATTTTAGATATAATGAAAGAGAAACGGTAATGGTTGTAATCAACAACAATTCTGAAAAACAAATTTTAAAAACGAATCGATTTAAAGAAAATATTCAAAATTTCAAATCTGGAAAAGAAGTGTTGTCGGGCAAAATAGTTGATTTAAATACTGAAATTGAAATTGAAGGTAAATCAGCTTTGATTTTAGAATTGAAATAGTATGAAAAAGTTTCTGATTCCACTTTTATTTATGACTTTACTATCATTTGCGCAAAGCAAAATGGAGATGAAACAACTAATTGATTCAGAGAAATTTCAAGGAACAATAAATAGAATCGACAGTTTTCCAACAAAATTTATTTCGCCAAGAACGGTTGATATTTGGTTGCCATCAAATTATTCAACAACCAAAAAATACAGCGTAATTTATATGCACGATGGGCAAATGCTTTTTGACGCCACAACCACTTGGAACAAGCAAGAATGGAGGATTGACGACGTAATTACCAAATTATCAGTTGAAAATAAAATTGAAAATGTTATTGTGGTTGCCATTTGGAATATTCCAACTTTGCGCCACACCGATTTATTTCCAAAAAAACCATTAGAAAATTTAACGCAAGAACAGCACGATTTAATTTTAGAAAAAGCGAAAAAATTCGGTTATATTTTCACTTTTGAATCAGTTAATTCTGACAACTATTTGAAATTTATTGTCGAAGAAGTAAAACCATTTGTTGACACGAATTTTTCAGTTTACACCGATGTAAATCATACCGCAATAATGGGTTCAAGTATGGGCGGATTAATTTCGATGTATGCCATTTGTGAATATCCACAAGTGTTTGGAAAAGCCGCTTGTTTATCAACGCATTGGATTGGTTTTCGGGAATTTGAAAACAACCCAATTCCTGAAAGCTTTTTTTCTTATATGAAGGAAAAATTGCCAAATCCAAAAAATCACAAACTCTATTTTGATTACGGAACTGAAACTTTGGATGCCGGTTATTTAAAATATGAATATCGAATTGACGAAATTTTAAAAGAAAAAGGATACAATCAAATGAATTCTAAAAATTTGAAATTTGAAGGCGAAAATCATTCGGAGACATCGTGGCAAAAAAGAATACATATCCCCATAGAATTTATGTTTGGAAAATAATTAAATAAAAATTAAAAGATGAAAAAATTACTTTTATCAGCATTCCTACTTTCAACTTTAATTAGTTGCAAAAAAGAAAGTCCAGAAAATTCAGCTTCAACAGCGCAAATTGTAGCTTTTCAACCAGAAATGGCAGAAAATTCAGTGATTTATGAAGTCAACATTCGCCAATATTCCCCTGAAGGAACATTCAACGCTTTCACAAAAGACATTCCACAACTTAAAGAATTAGGAATTAAAATCCTTTGGGTAATGCCAATTTTTCCAATTTCACAAACCAAAAGAAAAGCAACTGGTGGCGATAACAGCAAATTTGCAAGTGAAATGCCTAAAGAAGAACAATCAAAATATCTGGGAAGTTATTACGCCGTTTCTGATTTCAAAAAAGTAAATCCTGAATTTGGAACCATTGAAGATTTTAGAAAAATGGTAAAAACAGCCCACGAAAACGGCATTTATGTAATTTTAGACTGGGTTCCAAATCACACAGGTTGGGATCATATTTGGATAAAACAACATCCAGAATATTACACGCACAATGAAAAAGGTGAAATAATTGACCCAATCAACCCTGAAAACGGAAAATCTTGGGGCTGGACAGATGTTGCCGATTTGAATTATGATAACAAAGGACTTCGTGAAGCAATTACTGGCGATATGTTGCATTGGATTAAAAACGAAAACATTGACGGATTCCGTTGCGATGTGGCGAGTAATGTTCCAACAGATTTTTGGCAAGATGCGATTCCAAAATTGCGAAAAGTGAAAAACCTCTTTATGCTTGCCGAAGCTTGGCAACCTGAATTGATGAAAACGAATTTATTTGATATGTGTTACGGTTGGGAAGCACATCATATTATGAACAGAATTGTGAAAGGTGAAAATACCGTTGCTGACTGGGACAAAAACATAAAAGAAAATTCTAAAAAATATGAAGCCAATGATATTTTGATGAATTTTGTTGACAATCACGATGAAAATTCTTGGAACGGAACTATGAAAAGTCGTTTAGGAAATGCCGAAGAAACAATGACTGCTTTGTCTTATTTAACACCTGGAATGCCATTGGTTTATAGCGGTGACGAATATGGATTGGATAAAAGTTTGAAATTTTTTGAAAAAGATTCTATTCCAAAAACAAAAGGAAAACAATGGGAATGGCGTGCAAAATTAGGCAAACTTAAAAATGAAAATAGCGCTTTAAACGGTGGAAAAAATCCAGCTTCCTACACACGAATTTCAACTTCTGATGATTCCAAAATAGTAGCATTTGAAAGAGCAAAAGGAGCTAAAAAAGTAATTTATCTTGGTAATTTATCTAAAGATGCAATGGCATTCTCAGTAGCATTTGATGGAAATTACACCAATTATATGACAGGTGAAAAAATGAGTTTTTCAAAAAATCAAAAACTAAATTTTAAACCTTGGGAATATAAAATTTTAATTGCCAAATAAGCATTTCAAAATACCTAAAAAAGCACAAATCAGTTCGGTTTGTGCTTTTTTTATTTTAGCTACCTTTGCACTTTATCAAAGTCAAGCACTTTGAAAAATTAAAATATGAATCAGAATTACGACCTAATTATTGTTGGTGGAGGTGCTGCAGGATTTTTCACGGCAATCAATATTGTTGAGAAAAATCCCAAGCTGAAAGTTGCCATTTTAGAACGAGGAACCGAAGTACTCAACAAAGTGCGGATTTCTGGCGGAGGGCGATGCAACGTGACCCACGCCTGTTTCGAACCCAACGAATTAGTCAAATTTTATCCTCGTGGTGAAAAAGAATTACGAGGTCCGTTTCATCAATTTTGTTCTGGAGATACTGTCGAATGGTTTGAAAAACACGGAGTCGAACTGAAAATTGAAGCCGATGGACGAATGTTTCCCGTTTCTAATTCATCGCAAACCATAATTGATTGTTTTCAAGATGCCACAAAAAAATTGGGAATTTCCGTTTTAACGAATCAAAGCGTACAATCTATTTTCAAAAAAGACGCACTTTGGAAAGTCGAAACGCAATCGGAAACCTACATTACCGAAAAATTAATTTTGGCAACAGGCAGCAATCCAAAAATCTGGGAAATGCTTCAAACCTTTGGCCACGCTATCGTTTCGCCCGTTCCTTCCTTATTTACTTTCAATATTAAAGACCCAAGAATTGCAGCATTACCAGGCGTTGCAGCGCAAGTTTCTGTGAAAGTTAAAGACACAAAACTCGAAACTTCGGGACCTTTATTAATCACACATTGGGGAATGTCGGGGCCTGCAATTCTAAAATTATCGGCTTGGGGAGCACGGATTTTGCACGACAAAAACTACCAATTTACCATTTTTGTAAATTGGCTGAACGATTTAGATGCTGAAAATGTCGAGAAAACCCTCAAAGAATTAAAATTAGAACACGCAAAAAAAGCCGTTTCCAAGAAGTCGCCATTTGATTTAACCAACCGATTATGGGAAAGTTTGGTGCTCGCCTCAGGCATTGAATCAGAGACAAAATGGGCCGATTTATCGAAAATCCAACTTCAAAATTTATCCAATCAGTTGACAAATGGCATGTTTCAAGTCAATGGAAAAAGCACCTTCAAAGAAGAATTTGTAACAGCTGGAGGAATAGATTTGAAAGAAATTAATTTCAAAACTATGGAAAGTAAATTGCACGAAAACCTATATTTTGCTGGAGAAATTGTAAATATCGATGCCGTAACTGGCGGTTATAATTTCCAAAATGCGTGGACAAGCGGTTTTATAGTTGCCAATTCAATTTAGCAACATTACAAATCAAACCTATCGATTCAACCACCAAATACTTGCATTCAAAACCGAAGCAAAACTCACCCAAAGTAGATAGGGAATAAATAAATAACCGGCAATTTTATCGATTTTTCCAAATTGAACGTAGGTTTCATAAATCATCAGCCACAAGAGTACAATTTCTATTAAAGCCAACATTGGGTTGTGCAAACCAAAAAACAATATCGACCACAAAGCATTCAAAGCCAACTGAATCGCAAAGAAAATCAACGCTTTTTTTACCAATTCTCGATTCGTTTCCATTCTGTTCCAAACCAATCCAGCAGCAATTCCCATCATAATGTAAAGCATCGACCAAACCGGCGCAAAAACCCAACTCGGCGGATTAAAACTTGGTTTTATTAAATTAGGAAACCAAGTGTTAACGCTAGATCTTGTTGCCATTCCTGAAAAATAACCAATCGCCAGACACGTTGCAACAACAATTAAAATTCGTTTATATTTGTTCATTTCATTTGAATTAAAAAACAAATTTAAGGAAACTTTGAGTGGAATAGTCAAATAAATATATCATATAAATCAAAAAAAGTATCTTTGTGAAAATTAGTACCGTTTATGAGTTCAACAAATGATTTTATACCTTCAAAATACGAACATTCTTTAGAAAAAGGAGCTTTTTCGTGGAGCGCGCCAAGTAATAT
>Ga0209443_1000622_pt1 | contig 23750 bp, 22 predicted proteins | sample LauGreBMM110DCMD_2_FD_187571 | JGI IMG/M metagenome (GOLD analysis project Ga0209443, IMG submission 187571) | Freshwater lake microbial communities from Lake Michigan, USA - Su13.BD.MM110.DCMD (SPAdes) (version 2) | ecosystem: Environmental > Aquatic > Freshwater > Lake | place: Lake Michigan... | reverse complement strand
AATTCGTAAATAATATAATAAAAAATGCGGTTAATAAACTAACCACGAAATTCATATCATTAGGTCGACATTGTGATATTAGATCGCAAATTAATAAATTTACAAAAGAGCCTACTTTATTCTTTGATTGGCTAAGGTCAGATTTCAAAGCAGTTCTAAAAGTTTTATCTTATACCAATATATTAGACGAACTGTTATTTCATGACAATATTATTACTTATCCATATAACAAATGTGATATGGGTGTGGAATTCAAGAATATGATATTAGGAGATGAAAAACTCTTTTTATTATCACGGCATGATATTAATACCAATACAGTTGTCGATAAAGACGTAATTCAAAATTTCATTGATAAATACGAAAGGCGATGGCATCGTATTATGGATATAATTAATAAGTCAAATCAACCACTAATATTTATGCATAGAATTACAGATGATAAAATAGGTGTAGGCGATGAAGATAAATTCATAGAATTGATTTCAACCATAAACCCGAACTGTAAATTCAGTCTGGTTTTTCTTATACACAATGAAAAATCTTCGGAAATGATCATAGAAAAACGCAATAAATTCCTATGTATAAATATAGAATTATTCTTGAAACCGAACTACGCGATGAATGGGGATTGGGATTTAAATCGATACGACTGGGATCAAATATTCGAAACTATATTAGATAATGCGCGATATGATAATTGGCAAAAACTATTGTAAGTTTAAATCGACTTAAAATAGTCTCTATTAAAAATATAATAATGGAAGAATCCTTTTCGGTGCCAGACAATTTTAGATCTATTATCAACGATTTTACGAATGATTTATCAACGACGTTTCCTGAATATGTGCAAACCTGGTCAAAGTGGTCGAGTCCTGATATCACGCAATCACAGTTAGAACAACTTTTTCAGCACGTTTTGACGGTATACCCCAATCGTTTTTTCGATATTCTGAATCAAAACGCCGATATTTTCAAGACGGATTCCGATGTAAATACGTTGTTTTTGCCTGATATGGATTTCAAGGTCCTATATAATTGCGAGGGTATTAGTGATGCCACGCGCAATACAATTTGGAAGTATTTACAGTTGATATTGTTTACCGTAGTAGGGTCGGTCAAAGATAAGGCGAATTTCGGTGATACTGCGAATATTTTCGAGGGTATCGATGAGTCGGAATTACATAATAAACTCGCGGAATCGATCGGAAGCATTGGAGATTTCTTTAGTAAGATGGACGAAGGCGTTTCTGCCGAAGGCGAGGAACAAGAGTCGTCTGGGCTAGGCAGTGGTGCATTCAATCCGAATAATCTCCCCAAGCCCGAGGAGCTTCGCGATCATCTGAAGACGCTATTCGAGGGTAAGATCGGAACGTTGGCAAAGGAACTCGCGGATGAAATCGGCGAGGATTTGGCGGCGAGTCTAGGCGAAGATATCAAGAACGCGCGTTCGACCAAGGACGTTTTTGCCAAGCTCATGCAAAACCCCCAAAAGATCAGCGGTTTAGTAAAAACCGTGGGCGAGAAGCTGAACCAAAAGATGGCAAACGGGGATATTTCCAAGGACGATATCATGAACGAGGCGGGCGATTTGATGCGTAGAATGAAGGATATGGCGGGTGGCGATATGGGGAATTTCGCGGATATGTTCAAGAATATGGCAAAGGGAATGGGAGTGAATATTCCCAAGGGCGCGAAGATCGATAAGAATGCTTTAGAGCGTTTGGAAAAGCAGACGACGTCGCGGGATAAGATGAAGGCGCGTATCGAGGTAAAGAAACAGAAACTCGCCGCGGAGAAACTCGTCGAAGAGATGAAGCGCCAGGCGTTTTTGGAGGAACGCCGTAAGGCTCTCGCGGCGAGTCTTTCTGCCACCGATGCCCCTAATAATCTGGTATTTCGATTGGAAGGTGAAGAGAAGCAGGAGCGATCATCGAAGCCGCCTGCGTCCTCTACGAAAGCTTTGGAAGACGCAGAGCTAGACGCTTTAGTGAATTCGATTGAACAGCCCGCGAAATCCACATCTTCCAAGAAGAAGAAGAATAAGAAGCCCTCTACTTTTAGTAGTTCTGAAATCGGAGTATAATTTTATAGATATAATGTATAATGCTCGTTAGAGGGGTAAGTGATGAAGAGCGCAAGGGATTAGAAATTAAGAAGAAGGAACTAGAAAAACAATATGCTGAGGGTATAAAACAAAAAATAGAGGAACTAGAGAAAGAGACAGATAAAACGGAAGAACTCAAAAAAATAATAGCAGAAGTAAAAGAAAGCCCCTTTTTTTCGTGTAACGACAAAGACATAGATTCAAAAAACACAGATATAGAACAGGTAAAAATATGTTTAGGATATTTTATCAATCCAAAATCTAAATCGGCTTATTCTGGGTCTACTGGACAAGAAGCAGCAGAAAGCTTGCTTGGATCTTTATATAAATCTGTAATGAAGCAAGCAATTAGACCACCCACTCTCGTTCAAGGCGGAAAACGATCTCGTAAATATAAACGAAAATCTATTAAAAAATCTCGGAAAAAATCTCGCCGTAATATAAAAAAGAAATGAATCTATTTAAATACATAAGTATACCCGTTTTTTTGATAAGTTTAGCTATTGGGATATTCGTTGTATACGTTACCTTGGACGACTCGCGTAAGATCTATATCTATCCTACGCCTGAAAACATAGATTTAATTCAATATCGCGATAAAACACAGACCTGTTTCGGATTAAGCCAAGTAGAAGTCCCTTGTCCTAAGGACGAGAATCTTATTTCGAAAATACCCGCGCAAGGTTAAGCGCCGTCGGTCTACGCGTTTAGCGAAAACACGTCTTCCTCGTGATATATTTCACATTTATCACGACGAGCAAAAGTTGAAAAACACACGGTATCGTAATTCTCAAATTGATATCCAAATGTGCAATCATCGGAGTCAGTTACCCTTTTACCGTTTTCTATCACACTAATAATCTTCAAATCCGCCGCTCGAATGGCTACGCCGCTGCATTTTACATGGACCAGGGTATTCAATTCGGGAAGATGCATGTAATACGTTTCTCCCGCTTTTAGACGGCAATTCACATTGTGATCAGTATTGATTTTCACCAAAGCCTTTCCTTTATTTACGATGGACGTCATTTTGTGGGTTGTTGGTTATTGTTAGTTTTTATTCATTCGAATCAATTTTTTTAGATGAAATAATTGTATGCGGTTATTATAACAATGAATTTGAAACGATTGCTAAACACCGATTTAGGTAAATTTTTTATTTCGGTGCTATTGGGTCTTGGATTGGCTACGTTATTTAGAAAAGTATGCAAGGACAAAAATTGTATTGCGTTCAATGGTCCTGTGATAAGTGAGATTGATGGCAAAATTTATAAATATGGAGAAAAGTGTTATAAATACGAAGCGTCGGCAGCAAAGTGCGACGCCACTAAACAAGTTGTCGATATGAACGTAAATGATGCAGCGGTAGCTCCGGTGAAGCCGGCTTTTTAAACCGATAAAGGTGTAAATCTTAGCTGGTATAAAACCCTTTATGAATTCACAAATCAAGTGTGTATTCATAATATTGAATATTCACTTACCCTTTCTCGTTTTTCGCTTGCGTCCAGACTTTGATCCTTGTTCGGTTTTGGATCCCTTTTTAGCTCCTTTTTCAGAAATAGTAACACGGGTTGACCGAATCGGTCTTCCGCTTTTAGATTTTAATGTAGCGTCAACAACGAATGCAGATGGACTCTTGGTTCTATCTATAATTACAATTTCAGTTTCTAAATTCGCAAATCCAGGAAACGTTGCGGCGTCCTTGGATTTTCCCGTTAATATTGATTTAATAGTCTTTTCAAAGCCGCTTATATTGGATCTTATTAATTCAAATAGAAAACTATAATTTATGATTTGCTTTTCTTTAGTTTCGTAATTTTCAATAGCGTAATCTTCAATAATATAATCGTCGAGATCGCCGCGTGCGTTTTTAATAAAATTAAGTAGATTTAAACATACCCCCAAATAGAGCTGCATACTTCCTCTAAATTCACAAATAGGAGGTTTTTCATACGCCGAATCTGGAAACCCCGTCAAGATCTTAACTATTCTATCGGGATCGATCCGGTTTGCAATCATTGGCAAATTATTACAATTAGAAAAACAATCCTCGCCGTATAATTTTGCATTAAATTCAAACCCTAATTTGGAGTAACTCGCTAGACCCGCTCCATTTACATAGCCATTTGCTAATTCTAATATTCCCTTTTTATCTACTACTGCAGGATTAACTGCTATAGTAAACAAATATAATCCCATTAAAATTTGACCCGCGCCTTTTAATCCACTGGGACTTTCGTTCATAGCGCAAATTAAATTAACGGACCAAGCTTCCGGCAATTTCGAACATTCGCCCTTTTCTACTACTAGAAATGATACTGGAACGGACATATTGGCATTATCATATAATACAGCAATTTCAAATCCAGGTCTCGTTTTTACATTTCTCAATGTTTTTTTAAAGTATTCTTTAATAATAAGTCCACGGCAAACGCGCGAGGCGTGAGCCGTAACGTTACTTAAATTTACATTATCGTTTGTTAAAATAGTGATTTTAGTATTATTGCATCTTATCAAAAAATCAGATACAATGGGATCTTGAAAAAAGGACATATATATTATTATAGATTGTTTATTGCCGTTGCCGCAAATTGCATGGAATAGAAAAAGAACCCAAATAATACACTCTTTAATAACAAACCGGTGAAATTCATATTCCCGTCTGCATTATGTATTGATAAAAATGAAAAATACTTATACAATAGAGTTGTGACGATCGGCATTTGAAAAATAAAATATAGCACGGCAATCAATATCGGAACTTGAAGGTCGCTAAATAAGCTTCCCGCTGTTTTTTCGCGGTGTTTTTCGCGTTCATGCGTGCGTAGAGATTCTTCACTAGCGGCTTCGTATTCTCGAATATAATCTGAGGTCAGTTTAGCACGAGGCACATAATTCGGCTGGATTTCTTCGTCTTGTTGAAATTGGAGTTGATTCATAGGAATATCTCGGGAAGGGAGGCGCTGTTGTGGAAGATTTTGTAGTTCTGCCATAAGATCTTGTTGTCCTCCACGCGGTTGCGTTGTATGTTGAGGATGAGGCATTGTAGGTTGCTGTTGCTGGACGCCGTATGGATTTGGGTGAATATTTATTGGGACATATGTATTTCCCATTGCATCTTGTCCGCCCTGTTGAGAACCAGGAGCAGACTGAACTGACATGTTAGTGTACTGCGGCGGGTGTTGCATCGTAATGTTTTCCGGTAGATCAGAGATACGCGTGGTGGAAATTGAATCCGACATTAAAATATGTTATGTTAAAAAGTCGTAAATCAAGCGCATTTTATTTACACCCTGGTTATCTAGATTTTCCTGATATTTCTAATAATAGTTTTTTTCTATCCATGTGTTTCCATTCGTTTTCCCAAAATAAAACTTCCGTTTCGTCGTAGCAACATTCGGATAGAAATTGCGCGCGTTCAAATCCTACTAAACCTTTGACATGTTCGTCTCGCATAGTCCAAGAGTTCCTCCAAAATTCTATGGAAGACGAACAATGAGTAGGCGTTATAATGGAAATAAACGATTCTCTGGCTCGACGAGGAATATGTAAAATATTATATTCTGTAGTTCCATATACATCCATCTCTTCGGTAATGCGATTTTGCTCCAATGCCCATTTAACTTTTTCACTGTTCATCTTTTATAATAACTAATAAAAGATGAAATCGTATCAATTTTGCAAGAAGTGGTAACGTTATCACTGGAATTGTGTAAATAGATTTCCAGAAAACCAGCCCTGTGCGATATTTTCCTTTGGGCTTTTTGATTTACGTGTCCTGGTCTTTTTCGACGGTTCGCTCGTCTTGTCGTTAGTCTTGTCGTTAGTCTTCTCACTCTTCTTGTCGCTCGCCTTGTCGCTTCGCTTGGAAACCGATTTTACCGTTCGCGATTTCACTCGGCTCATCGTCGGGCTTTGCATCTCTCCGGGTATATATTTAAAAAACCATTCCTTAAATTCCTTGGATTCTCGATTAACCTTAAATTCTTTGTATTTTTCCGCTTTCATGGCGCGAACTGTGCTCATAGTTTCCTGATTTCCGTAACACGTGGGATTGAATCGTTTTAGTAGACCACTTTGCCGTAATCTGTTTTTTTGCTTAACGTCGAATAAAAACTTCGCCATACATAAGATTCGATCTTTATAATAATAAGGCGCATTTGCATACATAAACGCCAAATACAAACTCAAAATCGTATCTATAGTTGCAACCTTTACTTTTTTATGTTCGCCGATATTTATAGTATTATAATTATGACAAGCAATGGGTTTATATATAAACGCCAAGCATTCTTTTCCAAGACGAATTTCAATATGTTCGGGTATAATTTCTCCTATAGCGTCATGTTTGTATAGTTTCACGTTTTTGAATCCATTACTGTTTAATCGTTCTTGGACCGTATTTGCACACGCATCGGGGTCTTCGTATAAAACATCAAAATCGGGTATTTTGCGTATTAATTTACGTTGCTCATCGGGCATATAACGCGAATATAAGCTACTTGCGTATCCTCCAAAAAACACCACGCCCAATTCAATAAATGTATCTCGGATAATAGTGTATATGTTTTCCGAATCTTCTACGTGTTGCTCCATTTTACGTTGAAAATCGACGGTATTGCAATCGTGTTCCATTTTCATTGGATGATAAGTATTTAATAAAGTTAATCGTTTAAATACCTTTTCCCAACGACTAATGTCTCCCGCTGGACGCGATAACTCTAAATACATACTCATACGTAAATAATTCGGCGGCGCGTAATGTATTTTATTAATGGTTATTGATTCTTTTAATATTGCATCGAATAATTCGGGATGCATATAAGTAATATCAGCCATAGGAATAAAATTAACATAAACTTTATACGTTCCATGGTGCATTCCTGATTTCGCTTCTACGTCTACATATCCATTCTGGTAATAAATATCCGCTAATTCATAGGCGTGATTCATTGCATCCGCCGAAAAAAAATCGTAATCTGGAATTTCGAGCTCTCTATTATAAAATTGCGCGTGTTCGGGTAATATATTATTAATAGCAGTTCCTCCGTAACACACTACCTTTTTAGAACTTAAAAAATCCTCCAATATATCTATCATTTTCGTTATTTGTTCATTGTTAGTAATTTTCTTGCCCTGCGCTTTTTCGTTTTCATCCACGGCTTGACGAAGAATCGCTAGTTCGCATTCTTCAAAAGTCATTTCATTATCACATTCTTCGGGGTAATATTTTTTATTTTTATGTGCATGCTTCATTTTTTGAATATTCAGTTTATTTATATTGAGATTTTATTGACGAATAAACTCCAACGCCGTTTGAATAGGGACAAATGCTGACTTGTAAGTTAAAAATAGTTTTTCATAGTTATTTAATCCTGCATCGTTGATATAAAAATCTTGAGCGATTATTTGCGCGCCGTAATTTTTTATTAAATGCATAGCATCGGGATTTTTTCTTCCGAACAATAAGGGTGGATTTGGTGTGACTATGCGCATTAAATACACACCCGGATCGGGAGGATTGGTAGTCTGATTCGTGAGCTCATTTTCGGTATATATTCTTAAATAATTCGACCCGCTTTCCATATTCACGTATTTGCTTAAATTATAACAGTTTTCTTCATCCGATTCGCAAACCGGGTAGTTTTTATATCCCGGAGTAGTTGATCTATCAACAATAAGGACGACTTTACCCATTAAATCCGCTAAATGTGTGTTAGGAGTAACATCTCCATCGAATAAATTAGGTTTTATCGTTGAATCGATGACTTTTGCAATAGAACCGAATGCTTCATTGATATTCGTCTTTATGCGTAATTGTATAAATAACGGATCATTCGGATTTGGCGAAGTCGTAGTGAAAGCGTTAGCCAAACATGTATTTAAACATCCAACTAAAGATACAGGTAGGTCATATGAAGTGAAACTATTATACGAGGGATCGAAAATAACAGCGTTGGAATATGCAACCACAGGTATTTTGTCTTTAATATATACTTCAAAATCTAAAAATCTACATCCACGCCTAAGGACGTATTTGATCATATCTAAATTCATATAACCTCCAGAATAAGCGGAATTTGCCGAAGCTTTAATACAATAATCGCGTAAATAGGGCGAAGCGTCGTCGTTCATAGTGAAGTTTGTTATGCCGGAACCAACTTGTTTTTCAATTCCATGTAATTCATTGGATTTTATAATAGTAGATTCATCAGAATATGTACTCCCTGGACCAGTGTTTTGAGAGTCCTTTTTGTTTTTTTGAACCATTCTATAAAGAATATATATAACCAAAGCGGCTATGCCTATCACCAAAATAAGATTTATATTTATCAACTTTTCAGCCATCTGCTAATATATTCTTTATGTATAAAGTTATTTCGTTCTAAAAAAATATAAATTGATATAATATATTCATAATAATAATAAGATATGGCGGGAGGATTATTAAATATTGTTTCGACAGGAAATGCCAATACCATTTTGACCGGAAATCCCACGAAAACCTTCTTTAAAGTAACGTATTCGAAATACACTAATTTTGGTATGCAGAAATTTAGATTGGATTTCGATGGCTCGCGAGATTTAAGACTAACAGAAGATTCTACATTTACGTTTAAAGTAAAACGTTATGCGGATTTATTAATGGATACATATATAGTAATTAATCTTCCGGATATATGGAGTCCCGTTTATCCGCCCGGCACTGATACTGGAAATACATGGTCGCCGTATGAATTTAAATGGATAAAAAACATTGGCTCCCAAATTATTCGTGAGATTGAGATAACTTGCGGGTCGTCCACGCTGCAACGATATTCGGGTCAATATATTCAATCCATGGTAAATAGAGATTTTAGCGCTGAAAAACAAGACCTTTTCAATCGTATGACCGGTAATGTATCCGAATTAAACGATCCGGCGAATTGGTCCGCGCGAACGTCGGCTCCGCCGTATCCATCGAATAATTACCCGACAGCATACTATACGACAAATCCATCCGGCGCGGAGCCCTCGATACGCGGGAGGTCTCTTTATATTCCTATTAATGCATGGTTTAATTTGGATTGTCGCTGTGCGTTTCCGTTGATTTCTCTTCAATATAACGAACTTATAATATCTGTAACTATTCGTCCAATCCAAGAGATGTTCCAAGTGCGCGACGTTTTCGATTCGGTTAAAAAATATCCTTACGTTCAACCCGATTTCAACCAAGATCGTTTTCAAATGTATCGATTTCTACAGACACCGCCCGCTGTAGATATTTCTTCCAAGAATTACAATAAAAAAATAGGAACATGGAACGCGGACGTGCATCTCTTATCGACGTATTGTTTTTTATCGAAAGAAGAGCAGTCTTTATTCGCAAGTCAAGATCAGGTTTATTTAATAAAAGACATATTTGAATATAATTATTTGAATGTTACGGGGTCAAATCGTGTAAAATTAAGATCAACTAGTGGAATGGTGGCGAATTGGATGTTTTTCTTACAGCGCGATGATGTGAATCTAAGGAATGAATGGAGTAATTATACAAACTGGTCCTACGAAGATCAGATACCGTCGAATATAAAACTCGGACCTATGAAACAAGATGGTTATCCATCGGGTCCAGGGGCGAATTATGTATGTGTTACAGGAAACCTGAGCGTTGCTAATCGACGCGATATTTTAGAAACATTTGGTATTGTAATTGAAGGAGATTATCGCGAAAATTTGATGCCTCGTGGCGTATATGATTTCGTTGAAAAATATACACGCACGCAAGGCGCTGCTAAAAACGGTCTATATTGCTATAATTTTTGTTTAAATACGAGCCCTTTTGAATATCAACCTTCTGGTGCAATTAATATGGGGAAATTTAAAAACATTGAATTCGAATTTAATACATATTTACCCGAAATCGACCTGGCGAAATCTAATTTCGCAGTTGTTTGCGACACCGACGGAAATCCAATTTCGGTAAGCGATTCTCCGTCTTGGGCGCTATATGTATATAATTATAATTTAACGTTATTTGAAGAGAGATATAATGTTTTATCTTTTATTGGAGGTAATTGCGGTCTTATGTATGCACGATAAATATCCGAGGTTTTTATCCAATTCTATAGTAATATAGAATGTCAAATGAAACCACGTGGAAAAAAGAGTTATTCAGCCCTCCAATAAAAGAGCCCATGGTTAATTCGAATTCAAAATTAGAATATTCGAAGATGACTCCTCCTTTTCTACCGGATACATTATTATCGAAACCGTCTTCTAGTAAAAAACCGGAAAATCCAAAACGTATTCCTTTATTTGAAGATCTTTATGATCCTTATATGCTTGATGATAATGACGATGGTGCTACGCTAATCGACGGTTTATTACAAGAAGGCATGAATTTATCAACAAGAGAAATGGACCAAAGAGAAAAACAGATGTTATTAACGAATGAAAAAACTAAAAAGGACTTTAAACAGATGCAGCTTAATGCTGCAAGAAACCTAAATATGGCAAAAGACACTGATATAGCTGCATTAAAGAAAAAGAATCGGGATAAAATAGAAGCCATCCGAGCCGATTTAAAAAAAACAGAAAATACAATATTTAATTATACGAAAGACATAAATGCTGAACCTCCTATAAAAAAAAAGTCTGATCATACAGCGGAATCAAAAAAATCAACCGAAGAGACCAAGAAAAACGTTACGAAATCAGTGAATCAACTTTCGTATTCTTCCAAACTGATGTTTGATAAATTAAAAGGAACGTTCCAACTAGGTGGTGAAAAATTTAAGAATTTTATAATAGAATGCAAATATCTATACCGTAGATTTGTTGTAAATTTGTCGCAGGCATTAACGCAAAATCACGCAACTAAAACGGAAATCGATACGTTCTCGAGTGAAATAATTAAAGTAACTACGGTGTTATTGAGTTGGTTGATTTTATATAATTGGTATTACGTGATGTTTTTCTTGGAACCTAGGGAGCAATATAAACTTAATTTGACGTATTACGAGAAAAACCACTCTTTTTTATATGGAATATTAGGTCCTCCATTAAGAGCCGTAGAAACCGTGGATTGGGTTTTACTCGAGGTTGTTCCGTTGATTAAAAAATATATAACTTCCAGGGTTTTGATTTTTTTTATTATGGCTTTAATATTCTTGCATATGGTTAGAAACGGGTTCGCTGAAAATGTAACGAACGATTTCTTTAACGCGGTTAATAACAAATTCACTCCTACGTTACTTTGTATATCAGTTATATTGTTCGTTTTAATATATGGAGGGTTATGGTGGTGGGGAGTTAAAAATTACGACGTAGATCCAAAAGATAATACCCCAGAACCTTGGTGGAAAAAAGGAACACTGAATACCATTATATGGTTTATTATTTTTTGCGTATATATAATTGCTATAATTATGTTTGGTGTTCCAATTGGAGCATTTGCTATATGTGGGTTTTTCTTTTTCTATTCCTTTTTTGCGATTATTATGTATAACGGATCTAATCTTTCTTCGACGTTTGCAGCTGTTTCTGAAAATATATCAAATATGTCTGAAATAAATAAAGACGAAAACGAAGACGTTTGTGATGATGGAACGCAGTCGTGGTTTTCGTATATATATAAATATTTGAAACGGATAGTAAGATATTTTTATATATACATGTTTGAAATATTCATGTTATATATATTAATTGATGGTATACATAAATATAAGACTGGTTATACCATACCTTTTGCCGAAAAAGCGACGATGAAAAATATAAATAGCTTAGGTGGAGCGGTTAGCACGGCATTTCAAAATTTATATACTTGGCTTATTATTATTAACGTGTTTTTGATTATTCTTATAGTAGTAACCATGAAAATAAAATATGATAATTTACATTCAGTTATTGCGTTACGAAAAGCCACCGAAACTATACAAAAATTGAAGTTGAATCCCGTTCTTCACTAATAATAAAAATGGAAAATATGATAGTTGTGCAGCGTGATATTGTGAAATTGTTTGGGTTTATTTCAAAGGTTCCCATTGCATATGAATACAAAATGTTCTTTGATGGATGCAGTAAAGGAAACCCAGGACCTGGTGGAGCGGGGGCGGTTATTTATAAAGGCGCTGAAGAAATTTCGAATACGTCCCTTTATGTGGGCGATCGAGTAACCAATAATCACGCCGAATATTCGGGTCTTATCACCGGATTGGAAATGGCAATTGGATTAGGTATCGATACACTACAAGTTTACGGAGATAGTCAACTTGTAGTAAAACAAATGCGCGGGGAATATAAAGTTAACCACCCGAATCTGATAGTTTATTATAAAGCCGCGAAAGAGTTGGAGAAAAAAATAAAGACGATTGAATATTGTGATATTCCAAGAAAGGATAATTCACGTGCTGATGCGTTGGCGAATTTAGGGTTATTAAAATCTCCATCCATAGAATCCAATAAACCTAACCTATGATACTTTGTTGGATCGGACCTCTGCATACTGGACATATATAAGTCTTGGTTTTCAAGACGTCGTTACATTGAGAACAAACGCATCGATGTGCACATGGAATAAATACAATAGCACTTTCCGCCGATAAACATATAACGCATTCCCCGGCATCAAATATTTGCATGGTTGATAAATCCACGGCGGTTGGATTCAACAGAGTATGGATTTCCAAATCCGTCATGACGACAATGTTTTTTATTTTTATTGAATAGAATGGTTGGTTTTTTAGCATGGATAGTCGAATATCTCCATCGTTTACCTTATAATAAGCCCCTGCTCGACGAATATCCTTAGGAAATTTGCAATTATAGCTATTATTATAGACATTGGTATATTGTTGATTTTGCCCGTTAATGAAGCAATGAAATTTAATGCGGAGCTTTCCGCCTTCTTTTACGCATTTTAATATGATCATGATATAGTTTATTTATTTGAATAAACTATATTTCAATTTTGCGATAGATTATTATATGAGATTTACACCGATGAACACTATCCGCACTTTGTGCGGATTATAATGTCCAAAGGTGTATATAGAGTATGAAAAATAAAAAAATATCATGGATTTGGATAATTATAATATTGGTTGTCATATTAGTGGGGGGATATTGTTTTTATTCAGTAAAAGAGTCGTTTACGAATCAACCCAAATGTCGTGGTTATGCAAAAGATGAGGATGAATATATTTTGCCAGTGGAATATACCGGGTTTATTTCGGAAAAAGAAGCGGATTATATATTGAAAAAAGCAGCACCGTTATTCAAAGAAAGTTTAGTTGTTAGCGGAAAAGATATTGACGTCCGTAAAAGCGAAACGGCTTGGCTTCCCAAAAGCGATAAGGTTATAAAAGATATTATACAGAGAGTATGCACACTATCAGATAAACCTTTTGAAAACGCCGAAGAAATGCAAGTCGTAAAATATCAGCCTAGTGGATATTATAACGAGCATCACGATTCATGTTGCGATGACGTAGAAGGGTGCGTTGAATTCGAAAAGCGAGGCGGTCAACGTGTAATAACAATGTTGATTTATTTATCGGAAGGATTTGAAGGCGGTGCAACGCGATTTCCGAATTTAAATCGAGAATATAAACCGAAAAAATGCGGCGGGCTATTGTTTCACCCCTTGGAAAAAAACGGAAATAGATGTCATCCCTATGCTCTTCATGCCGGATTGCCCGTTAAAAGTGGAACGAAATATATTGCCAACGTTTGGATACGTGAACAACCACACGTCTAAGGATTTTTCAATTCTTGGACGGTTTTTTCTAATGCTTTAACGCGTTCAATTAATACGTTAATAAGGTTCTTTTGAGATTGAATTGTCTGAACTATTTCGTTAGCAGTCATAGGTCTTTTTTCTTCTCCTGGTTTTTCAACCATAATTTGTGGCATATTTTCGTGAAATGAGCGTTTAGATCGCTCTTCATCTGTAATCTTAATCTGTTCCATAACGTCGGGTTTCATTTTAGGTTCGCCCGGTTCGTATGCTTCTAGTAAACCGTCTATTTCTTCCATGAAAAATCGTTTTATTCCAGCTTCGTCGGCGTGTTTAATAAACGAATCAACCGTCTTGGAAGATTCTTTCGTAAAGTTATTAGGTGGGGCATCCAAGAGTTTACGTTTATCAAATGTATTATGATTATGCGAAAATACTAAAATCGATTTCATGGGATCTAATTGAGCGAATGGAATCGTATAGTTTTTAAGAAATGCCCTCTCTTCGGCGAATGCGGCTACATCATCGTATCTGGTTTGTGCCAATAATTCGCGTCGGAATGCGAACGTTCCGGCGGTGGCGTGATTAGGACCATACGGTCCGAATTGCATCATTTTTTGCACATGCTTAAAATATACGTAAATCTCGCTAGATCCAACGCATAGAGCTCGAGGATTGCGTTGTAGAGTTTCCACGGCGTGGGAAACGCGATCGGGTGGATAATAATCGTCATCGTCCATATAAACGATTATTGAGCCCCGGGTTTTTTCATGCATGAAATTACGTTTCGCTCCAAGAGTGAGTTTTTGGTCCAAGGCGAAATATTTGATTTGTTCGATGCCCGAGGTTTTTATTAGATCTTCGATTTTATCAGTCCCATCGTCTACGATAATCCATTCGATTTGCGATTTCGGATAGTTCTGATTACGGAAGCATTCAAACATTGTGGGAATAAAAGGACGGCGATTGAACGTTGGCGTGCATATTGATACAAACGGTGTCTTTGTTTTCGAGTTTTTTCCCATTTCTTATATACACATAAAAGAATAGTTTTATGTGCGTTTTGCGATATTTTACTATTTATTGACCTTGACCATAATCACCGTCCTCGGCATAATTAGAACCACCCTGACCCCGACGATAATCACCATCCTCGGCATAATTAGAACCACCCTGATCCCGACCCCGACCCTGACCCTCATCCTCGTCGTATTCATTTTTACCATTTCTTGTATTGGTTCTCGCAGAACCTTTCGCATTATCAGGATCGTAATGCTTACTTTTTTTAAATTCAGCCTCATATGGATCAGCTTCTTTTATATTTGGTTTATCGGCACCAAATTGACGCATAAGACAATAAATGCGGACGCGCTCCCAATTCAAATTGTTTCCCAAATGTATCGCTGACGATGCGGCTCGTTTCAATCCCGACGCAGTAGTAGACGCAGCATTTTTCAGGCTTGTTAATGGGTTAATCGCTAAATTTTTCAACGCTCCTAAAGTGCCCCTTAATGCGTTTCCTGTGGCAGTCCCCGTCCATTCTTTTCTATCGATAGGTTTCACCAATAAACCGAGTGGCGAAATTTGTCCTGCTCTGCTTTTTAAATTCAAATAATACCCCAAAAGTTGCGGAAAAGCTCTATTATACAATGTCATGTAGTAAGGAAAAACTAAATCGAACATCTGTAGGCTTCCATTATTACATATATAATGTAACACTGAAGCTCCCGTATCATGTTCTGTTGCTCGAATTAAATACATGAACTTACATAGTTTTTCGCCTCGATTCTGGACTTCTGAGTCGTCTTTAATTGCGACCTTTTTTAATACCTCATAATCGCCAATTTTGTGTAACATAGTTTTCATATCGGTAACCATATTACGTTGTGCCATTTCCAAAAATTTATAATAATCTCTCTTATGACCAAACGTTTGATTGCTGCTGTCCTTTGTTCGAGAATCACCGCGGGTTTCTACTGGAATATCAAAATCTATTTTTGCAATGTCGGCATAACTATGGAATTGAGGACGCAATGCACCGCCTAACCCGCCCCTTTGTTTTTTTGTTCGGTTATTTGTGTTTTTTTTCCTTAATGTATTTTTCCTATTTTTCATTGATTTCCTCATGTCTTATATAATACGTAGATATTATTCGTCATCTTCGTCCATGTCGTCTTCCAATGCCGCCGCACTATCCTTTTTCACGTTTTTGTCTAAATACCTATACATACGTCGAATATCCAATTTGGTAACATTTGTATCCTCAAATAATAGATCGAGCTGTTCGGTGTTTCCGGGTAACTGCGTAAAATCTCCGTCTGGAGAACCGTCATTATAAAATAATCGCATCTCCTGGAAAAACGCGATCAAATCTTTGCGATCCATGTCCAGATTCTGACACATGTTATATACGAAAAGCGAATTATTGTATTCAGTGGAATATTTCGTCAAAACTTTGGTGAAACGCACTTCCGCGGGATTATATTTTCCGCGGTTTTCGGGAAATGCGTCGTGGTATAATTTGTTATTATAAAACGTCTTCATCAGCGAACTCATTTCGTTGAATAACCAAATCTGATTTTGAAACGTAATACGATCAATATAGTCCGCGTAACAAATATTATCCAAGATTCTCATATAAAACGGGAAACTATTCTGGGCGGGTATTTTGGATAAAGGATCGGCTATATTTTCGTGCCATAGAAGAGCAATTGTCGTGCGGTCAGTTTCATTCATTATTGTATTATGCTCAGCCATTGTTGCAGGATTATTGATAAGTAGTTGTGTTATTTTTTTGGCGTCGTCATTATATGATTTGGTCTGGAATATGTTTTGTAAGGTTTCTTTATTTAATAACTGCGGCTTTTTCTCGTATAGGCTATGAATAAACGAGAGCTTTCGAATATCTCCTTGGATATAATCCAAGAGTTGCGGTTTCAGATCGACTATTTCTTTGCGTTTAATCGTAATATCTAATAGTTTACTAATTTGAGGGGCGGTTGGCGTTTTTAGTTCGAAAGCATTACATACTTTGATGAGTTCGCGGATTTTTTTATCCGTATGGTAGTTTCCGATACAAATAATCGGATTCAGGGTTACATTTTCCAAGCGCTGCTTTTTGGTCTTCTTTTGCCTTATCAATTTGATAAGAGCATTAATACCCCCTTTATCGCCATTATTCATACCGTCAATCTCGTCCATGACTATGGCGATCTTTTTTACCCTGCGGCTCATCATATGCAGAACATTTCGATTGGATACATTATTACTCGTGATGGTGTCAATAAGCGCTCGATTACGCACGTCACCCGCATCATATTTGATTACGTCATAGTCTAGTTTTTTTAATAGCTCTACTACAAAATGCGTTTTTCCGCATCCCGGTGAACCGTATATATAAATCCCTTTTTTAAAAGCCACATTGGAACATTGAGAATCGAATGAGGTTAGGATAGTTTTGATATCGTCTGCAATTTTTGATCTCTCCAGAATTAACGAATAATCTAACATTTCACTATGATTTGCTTTACTATAGTGAAATAATATTTTTATATGGATTTTAACGAAATCCACTAATGAGCAAACTTGGAAAAGTCCGCAGTTACCGGCATAAAATCGCTAGTTTGAATAGTTGTTTGTTGCATTCCTGGGTATTGCGAAACGGGAGGGAATGCAAATTGATATCCTGGCATAGGAATCGTTCGCTGTCCTACTTGTTGTCCTCCTTGTTGAACCATTACCAATTGTCCTTGTTGATTGTATTGAAGCTGTCCTTGCTGCTGTCCTTGTTGCTGTCCTTGTTGTCCACCTTGTTGACCGAAATTTTGATAACCAGGTTTTAATAATCCGGTCGTCTTATCGACGGCGTTATTTAATACATTTCCAGTCGTGCCGATTGCGGAAGAGCCAAGCATACCCGCGCCTAATCCGAGTGCACCCACCGTTCCTAATGCACTCTTCGCTACTCCTCCAGCTGCATCAGCTACTTTACCCACTACATTTCCCGCGCTATCAGTTACTTTAGTAACCACATTTCCTGCGCTATCAGTTACTTTGGTAACCGTATTTCCAGCAGTGTCTACAGTTTTATTCGCGACGTTACCAACAGTTCCAACAGTTCCGGCGCCCAATAATCCAGCGCCTAGTAATCCCGCAGCGGCTATTCCGCCAGTTGTATTAATTGCGTTATTTGCGACTCCTCCTGCGGTATTCACGGTGTTATTAGCAAAATTCGATAATGGTCCACTTGGTTGTGAAGACGAAGGTTGTGAAGACGAAGTTTGTGGACTAGGCGCTGGAGATTTTGCACATTGTGACGGGCAAGTCTGGCAAGAAAGAGGAACAACTTGTGTTTTTTTAATATAATCGTTTGCATTCATTTGACTCTTCCAAAAATCAATAATTTTACTGGAGGCTTTATCAATAGCTCCAGGATTTGCGCATTCCTCTTCTTCTTCCTCTTCTGGTTCGTCTTCTGGTTCGTCTTCTGGTTCGTCTTCTGGTTCGTCTTCTGGTTCTTTTTCTTTGCTTGTTTCCTCGGGAGTTCTTTTATGTATTAAAACGGGGTCTACATATATTTCACCATTTACCATAAATAAGGTAAATGCGACATAATATTTGGGTTGTTTTACGTATAATTCGCTACTTAAAATAATTAGACTTTCTTCGGCGTCGGGAAATATTTTTATATCCCACTCTTCTGAATCCATCATTTTAATACTGTTTGGTCCAAGTTTTGCTTCAAGATTTTTACCCATACTATAAGCATTAGTGGGTCTTTCGATCTTTTTACCATAAGAAGTTTTATTGGAGCTTACATCAGTCTTTCTGGTAGCATCAGTCGATTCCGCAAGTTCTATAACACCATCTACGTTGGCATTCTCTGCATTCATATCAAATTGTTTTCCATCTACATATGAAATATATCCTAAAACGTCATAACTATCAGAGTTTAAAGCAACAACATAAGCATCCTTTTGTTTTGCTGCAATATAAACAACAATTACACCAACATCTTTGTTCTCATAGACAAATGCTTTTGAATCGGAAGAATTAGATCGCTTAACATTTTTGGATTCGCCTCCTTCAATGATTCCATCTCTACTGATAACAATATCATTATTTATTGACACTGAACCGTTACTTGAATCAAAGGATAACGATAATCCGTCTGTATCTACAAATTTATAAGAAGAAGCTCCCTCAAATATGGAGGGTCTATAGGAATAAAATCCCCAAACTACGACTAAAACAATCAGTAATCCTATAAAAATATGAATTGGTTTTATGCGAAACATTTAACTCTAGAATATATATTCTATGAGGATAAAAATTGATTTTCGTTTTCGAAACATATTGGAAAATCGCACAAATGAGTCTTTCCAAATATTATGATAAGGATGCAAATCAATATGAGATAGGAATAGATGAAGCAGGTAGAGGACCTCTATTCGGAAGACTTTATGTCGCCGGAGTAGTTTTACCTAAAGGCGATGAATTCCTCCATGGGAATATGAAAGATTCGAAAAAGTTCAGTTCTAAAAAGAAAATCCGAGAACAAGCTGAATATATCAAAAGTCACTGCGTTGCATGGTCGGTTCAGTATATTGAGCCAGAGGTCATCGATGAAATCAATATTCGTCAAGCAGTGTTTCGAGGAATGCACGCGTGTATTCGGGATATTATACAAAAATTATCGGAAAAAGGATGCGAAAGAGATCCTTTATATCCAAATGAATATATGTTGCTTGTGGACGGAAATGATTTCAAACCGTTTACGGTTTACGACGATGATGCGGAGGAAATTCGAGCGTTCCCACATGAAACGATCGAAGGTGGCGATAATAAATATACGTCGATTGCGGCGGCGTCGATTTTGGCTAAAGTTTCACACGACGACTATATTGCCGATCTATGCGTCCAATATCCCGGTTTGATAGAGCGATATGGTCTTGATAAAAATGTAGGATACGGAACAAAAGCACACTTGGAGGGAATTCAAGAGCATGGCATTACACAATGGCATCGGAAAACCTATTCTCGGTGTAATATTGCTACATATTCACCGCTCTAATCATCATTTTATCAACGGTCGATTTCGGAATACTCGCTAATTTGGTTTCGCGATCCATCGAACTATATCCAATGATTACCTGGTCCTGTATAAAAACAAATCCTAATGTATATTCTATTCGAATACCTCCAAATGTAAATAGATCGGTATATTTTTTAACTTGATATGTGTCTTTATCCAAGACTACAAACATATGATAATAATGCCTCTTTTTTTCGTGACTTACTAAATGACAAATGAACCAGAGTTCGTTGTCGTTATGTAAAACGCCATTCGTTGACCCCCTTACTCCTTCAAAACAAACCGGTGTTTGAATCTCTTGCACTTTCGTAAATCTCGTTCCAGATATATCGCCTAGTATAAGCGGACTCCATCCGTATATCATCTTGGAGTCTCCTGCGAAAACCCAGTTTTTTTCTACGTCGGTTTGATTCGATGCCTCCAAGATTGTCGGGTCTATAGTAACCCCTGTTTCTGTATCCAAAACTCCTGTTTCTATAACAATTTTACGAGACGGTAAAACGCGATTGGAACTATATAGTATTTTCTTATTATTGACCGTTTGATATAATCTCATATCCTCTAGTCCCACGTAAAATTCGTCGTTACTCGGGTCGTGTTTTAACCATATTTCGTCGACTTTATCGAGATACCCAGTTTCGTCTATTTTGATCTTTGTTAATAAGTTTCGGGACTCAATAGAAGCGCCATTATTAATATAATATCCATTACTATCTATCATATAATTTACGTATCGCGTGTTTATTAATAATTCGGTGTCGGATATTTTTACCAAGCTCGGAGTGCTTGAATAAAATCCGTCTTGTTTCGTTACTCCGATAATTCCGGATAAATCGTTTTTCGAAGCATCTATTATTTTCGGCGCGTAGAATTTATAATTGGACAAAACGGTTTTTCGTATAGAATCAGGCAATCCATTATGCGATAATATTCGCATCGAAATAACCGCTAATTCCGCGCGATCAACCGCGCAATAATATCCGAAAATAGTGTATTCGTAATCTATCAAATAATCATAGACGTCGCGCTTTAAAAACAAGTGATCCAGAGGAGTTCCTCTTTTTAGTTCCAAGATCGGCTTAATAGTGTTATAAAACATGTATGCTAATTGATTATCGCCGCGTTCTCGATAATATTTTATGATTTCGTATATGTTTTCCAAGCGATCGGGATAGAACTGATATGCCTGCATCCACCAATATAACGCTTTTTCGGGTTCTCCTTTGCGTTTATAGCATATTCCGATGTTATAGTAGCTCGACCACGTCTCTTCAATCCATCCACCGAGTTCAACACGATGTTTATATTGTTCAATGGCATTATCATATTGTTCGGAATCGCGATAACTATTCGCCAAATAAAAAGTATATCTGGTATTATTCGGGTTTTGTTCCAAGCCGCGCTTCAATAACGCAATATCGCGCTCGAATTTATCGGTTTTTGAACCCCCGTCGCCGATATCTTGGATAAATACGTCGGTTTTCTTAAATACGTTATTGGATACACGCCTTGGAATATCCAAATATTCGTGCGTTACTCCCCAGTAAGACGCGTCGATCCGATTTCGAATAATACGCAAATTCTTATAATCAAACGCAGGACTGCCTTGGAACAAATAGTGTGTATCCGCACTAGAAACCATGGACTTGAATTGCGATTTGGTGATTAGGGGGTTTACCCAAAATACCATATCGGCATCTAATAAAAGCAAATAGTCCGCGGACAAATCAGCGCACGCTTCCAAAGCGCGAGTTCTATTATATCCGAAATCTTGGAAATCTTCGTGCACAATAACGCCCGAAATATCGCGGTCTTTGAAAAACTCGCGAATAATATCAACGGTTGAATCCGTGCTACCTGTATCACAAATACAATAAGAGTCTATCCAAGGCGCTACTGATTCCAGTAGTCTCGTAATGATAGCGCTCTCGTTTTTCACAATCATATTCAGACAAATCGACGGACGCGACATTTTCGTCGAATCCTTGTATTAATTGGGGAGAAAACTGCCTAAACAATGACTGCAAATATGCAGTCGGTTTAATATCACAATTCCGATTTTTGTATCTGAAGTGTGAAAATACGCAAAATCCTAGGAATTTTATATTTGAATTATATAACTATGGCATTTACGAGATATCACGATGATCCCTTAAGAATAAAGAAACAATCCGAGATGTCGAGTTTCGCGGGAAGATATTATTTAGATACACCCGGACCGGGAATTAATCTACCGTTTTTCCAAGATCCGCAACTTCGACTTCAACACTGGGGAGCGAATTTACAGACAAATACGATAGGATTAGAAAATGACCTTTTTGGTATGACGCGACGTTTAGGACGCGATCCCGAATCAAATAATTATAAAACAAACGCTGCTTCTAGTTCTACAGTAGCTTATCCTTTAGCCGACCCTACAGTTGAAGAATCTCGCGCAACTCATCCGGCGTGGTCCTATCGTTCTTTAGAACACCCCAGATGGGAAGAACCATGGATTAATCCTTTGGCGAATTTGGAGAAGAAATTCCAAGACAATATTCAAACGCGAATCTTGGAAAAAGACTACCATAAAACCACGGTCCCCAATTATTTTACAACGCATGCCTAGAAGGCGTAAGCTTTGCTGAATACCAAGGTTCTCGAATTTCCCTCGCTTCGCTTTACCCTCCTTTCTTATCAATCCTGATTATTTTACATCATATTCCCAAATAACATAAACATATCACGATTCGTTGTTATATATAATGAATCGCGTCGAGCAAATGAAACAAATCCAAAAAGCGCTCTAGAACTATTTACGCGAAAAAACGCCGATTATGGCGATGCCTTTGCTAAATATGGAGTTATTGGTGTATTAATGAGAATTGAAGATAAAATCCAGAGATCGCTATCTATTACAAAGAATGGAGTTAATTTAGTAAATGACGAGGGAATTAGAGACACACTCTTGGACTTGCATAATTATGCGGCAATGGCGCTTATGTTATTGGATGAGTAACGTAAGCTGCTTCAAATATTTTATTTATTATGTTATAGTAGTAAATAAAATATGGAAATCGCGATTCCACTAGCCGCATTAGCGGGATTATATATTGTATCGAAACAGCAAACAAATAACCAAAACCTAGCCATTGAAGAAGGATTCGACGGTCACGAAGCTCTTCCGAATACGAATTTACCGAATAAAAATTTCCCCAACGAATATCCAGTTCAAAACGTCGAATTAGATTCAACTACGCGACTTGCTCATGATAATCGTTATGATGGCGGTAAAGCGTGGACGGATAAATTCTATAACGCCAATTCAAGTGAAAATGTATTCACGCAAGATTCTGGTAATAGAGGCGAAGGCAAACATTATTCATTGACGGGTCAAATGGTTGACGACGATTACTTTAATCATAATAATATGGTGCCGTATTTCGGAAGTAAAATACGCAGTCGTCAATTTGAAGCAAATTCGAACGAATCCCTTATGGATAATTATTTAGGAACAGGGTCTCAACAAATTCAGAAAAAAGAGCAGTCGCCGCTTTTTTCTCCCGGAGAAAACTTTGCATGGGCGAACGGTGCACCAAATCAAAACGATTTCTTTCAATCCCGTGTTAATCCTAGTATGAATATGGCAAATACGAAACCATTCGAAGAACAACGTGTTGCACCCGGGTTAGGTCTTGGATATGGGACCGAAGGAAGCGCTGGATTCAATTCCGGTATGTTGGCGCGCGAAACGTGGATGCCCAAGACGGTAGATGAATTACGCACAGCAAATCACGCCAAATCCGGAGGTAATGTAACTTTGGGTTACGAAGGTCCTGCTACTAGCTATA
>Ga0209443_1000621_pt1 | contig 23763 bp, 33 predicted proteins | sample LauGreBMM110DCMD_2_FD_187571 | JGI IMG/M metagenome (GOLD analysis project Ga0209443, IMG submission 187571) | Freshwater lake microbial communities from Lake Michigan, USA - Su13.BD.MM110.DCMD (SPAdes) (version 2) | ecosystem: Environmental > Aquatic > Freshwater > Lake | place: Lake Michigan... | reverse complement strand
ATTCCATTTTTTAAGAGATTGATGAAAAGATGTTGCGCCATCAAATATATTTTTCATAAACATTACTTTACTTACATCCCAATCTGAAATATCTTCATTGAATAAAGTATTATGTTGAAAAAGCTCATCCATGTTAGTAATACGACTAACATCCCATGTATGAATAGGAGCAAATTCTCGTTCATGTTTACAATAAATGTTTACGGCTTTTCGTAAAATTTCATTAGACCTTGGAGTAAAACCAGGCTGTGTTAATTCTAACATGATATCTTCTTGAAAAGAATGTTTTCGTCGTAATAAAATATCACCTTTTTTAGTTGGATAACACGGAGTTCTACAAACAATATTATAATAAATACCTGGAAAACGTTCAAATAACACACTTTGGTTAATTTTGCCAACACTTTCTATTATTTCATCAAATGTAATGGGTTCACTTATTTTTACGTCGATTGGCAAAATTGAATCTTTATATATTTCATGTAATAAAGAAGGTGGTACATTTTTAGGATTTGTATTATACAAATCATTTTCAATAGAAAAATCTGTATTGTTATTAATTATATTTGTACCCCATTTATATAATCCGGATTTTCCAATAAGCCGTCTTTCATACCAATACGAAAATGGTGTATACATACAATCCATGTAAGTTGGATCTGTTATAGGCGATCCACGATAATGAACATGAATGGTTTCAGTTATAAATGTATCATTTACAAATACGCCTTCAGATTCAAATAATTTATTTAAAATGGCGCGTTTATTTACAATTGGATTTTGTAATAAAGGATCGGCGTCGGAAAACATTTGTTGAAATTTTTTCCGTAAACGATTATTTGTTTTTATAGAATCTCCACAAATGGCAAGAGTTACATAGAGACAATTTAATGGAACAGAACATATTTTACCAGTATCACATCCATGACCTTCCATACAATAAACTTGTAACGATTCAATAGGTTGTATGGGCTCTTGTAAAGACATAAAAATGGTATATAAATGATTAATTTTATCTTTATCAATGTCTATTGAAAAATCAAGAATAGGTTGATAACATGGTTTTGCGTGATATAAAGTAGTTAATACCCGCATCATTTTGTGATCTGTAGAAAAAACACTTTTATCTAAAGAAGCAAAAACGTGTGTGAATGCAATGTTCAAATTTTTATTTGACGAAGCAGACGCAACTACATTTAATGTAGGTAACATAAAACATTTTTCAATAGAATTTACAATCATAAGAAGTGCTGATGGGTTATCTACATTTGCTCCACCTTCAATTAATACTTTTATAATGTCTGTATAAAGATTGTCTTGACAAGCTTGTTGTTCACATTGAATGGCATATAATAAAGGAGAAAATCCATCTTCATTTACTATACTTAATTCATTTGAACTTTGAATGCCTTGTATATTTTTTTTACGAATATTATCAAATATGTCCATACTATAATTACCTAGAATATTTCCCCGTTTTTACAAATGCGTCTAGTACAAATAATGTAAATATTCCTAAAAATACATACAAAATTAATTCTTCTGTAATATGACTTGTTCGTTCATCGCGCTGCTCTTCTAACAAATAAATCATATAATTTAATTTTTCCACCAATTCAGATTCTTTTGTTTTATACGTTTGTGTAAGTAAAGGAGCTTCATATACGTTGACATCAGCTTCTGTAGGTATTTGTACGTCGGGTAATGCTTCAGGCATGGCACCTTTTTTATTTATTTTTTCCATTTTAGGAGGATGATAATCCGATAATGAATCTTCGTCTAAAGTTTCTAATTGTTTAGAATTTGTTATTTTTTGTTTTTTTTTCTGTAAATGAGAATCTTCCGGAAATGGAGATGACCAATTCATTAACATATTAATAAATTAGAAGATTAAAATAAAATGAAAACATCTGAAATAATATATACGTTTTTATTATGATTGAATATTTTTTTGTGTTTATTTTTATTGTACTATTTGTAAAACCATATCCAGTAAATGTTTATTTAAAAATAGTAGAGCTTGTAATTCTTATTTATGTTTCTTATAAAAATCCTCTTCTTGGTATTTTATGTGCAATGTCATTTGTAAAACAACTTCCTGTAGAAGGGATAGTCATTCAAAAAAAGCAAACGCCATCTAGAATTAATTTAGATGAACAATTACGATCTAAAAATTCAAATTCTACAGTATTCACAAAACCAACTGGATTGCCTATACAAGCATCTTTAACTGGAAATAAATCTATGCCCTATACAGACGATCCTGGTAAAACATATACACCATTTTAAGTGTAAATTTGTAAATTTATTTTTGAGAATACACCCAACTCATAAAAATAGTGTCATAATATATTGTTATATAGTATGAAGTATATATGGGTAATTTTTTTAATATTAGCCATGTTGTTAAGTTCAACTAAAGAATCATTTGAAATACATATAAAAGCATCACCACCTTCTTTAAATATTCGTTCTAATGTAGCTTCCGCTATAGAAGGTATACAAAATTATACGACTCGTCCTCTGTACAAAAAAGTAAGTTCTATCATTCCGTATAAACATGTATATAGAAAACTACGAAGAAATATATTTTAATATAATATGAAAAAATATTTAAAAAGTATAAATCAGTATGTAGGTTCACTTAATAATTCAAAGTTTTTTACAGGAATCATCATGATCATGTTAAATATTGGATCTAAATTTATTACAGTAAAACTATCCGATTCACAAGAAGCATACATTCGCAATTATGTTGCTAGAGAAGTTATTATCTTTTCAGCATGTTGGATGGGTACTCGCGACATTTATACAGCCATCATGTTAACTGCTGCGTTTTTTGTTCTTACTCAACATTTATTTAATGAAGAAAGTAAATTTTGTATCTTGCCACATAAATACAGACAATTTCATATCTTGGATAAAAATCAGGATGGTGTAGTAAGTCAAGATGAAATTGATAGTGCTATTAAAGTATTAAAACAAGCTAAAGAAAAAAAAGAAGTAAAAGAACAAGAAGAATTATATAATTATTTCAAATAAAGATAATATTATCAATAAGTATATGAAGCGCGAAGATTTGTTTAAATTATTAGAATCAAATACATCTACCATTGTATTATTTGTAACAGCAACATGGTGTGTACCATGTCAAAAAATTAAATCATATGTAATTGAAAAGGCTTCTAATTATGATATACATTTTATTCAAATAGATGCCGATAGTGATGCGGATGTATTTTCCATGTTTAAAACAAAAAAACAAATTAAGGGTGTTCCTTCGTTATTAGCTTATGTAAAAACAAATCATACTTTGTTTGCAAATTTATCCATTTCAGGGACAAACAAGAATGAAATTGATTGCTTTTTTGAAAGCTTGGATTTTTTATAAGTAAATAGTATGGCTGATTTACCTAAAACACATAAAACTCCTTCAAGAAAAAAATCAGTTAAACAACCTTCTCAAGCAGCTCAACAACCTTCTCAAGCAGCTCAACAATCAGTTGAGCTACCTGAATGGTTGTGGCCCACACCCCTTCGTCCACCACCTTCTAAAGCAGCTCAACCACCTTCTCAAGCAGCTCAACTACCACCTCCCCAACCACGTCCACCAAGAGTAATGTATACTTCCCCGCCTTTTCCACAAGTACAAGAAGGTGTATTTAAAAGTATAGGAATATACGCAAGATGTCATGGACAATTAACAGGCAAAACTATTCTTTCACCACCCAATGCAGTTTTAAATAAACATTCTATTGCTGCGTATGGAGCTACTTGTAATGAAGTCCATAGTAAAGATTTAGATCCAGAAAATATGGCACGACATTTACAACATGAAATTTTTGGGTGTTCGCAAGAAAAATATGAACAATTACATTCTCCTTACTTTGATGAATTTGGTGTAAAAAGAGTAACAAAAGATACCTGCCAGGTTTATAATGGAAATAAAAATTGGTATGAAAAAATATATTCAATAGATTCACCCGAACAAGCAAAATTGCGTGAACCTCTTCTACCAGGACAATATTTATTACTATCGTGTGAAAATCGCACAATAAATTTATTATTATGTACACAGGAAGAATGGGTTGATTTTTTTAATACGTTCAATGAAAAATACAATGAAGATCCTATTGTTAGAAAACGTAATTTTGATATGATTATGAAATGTTCAAAATTTATTACTTTGCGCAGTAAACCAGTTGTTTCAACAGGAGCCATTTTTAATGCTATTCATTTATTAACAACATTAATTCCAAAACCATCTCATTCTGTAAATTTTTTAGATGAATCGTGTTGCGCAATGTTACAAAGCGAACCTCAAATAGTAAAAGTAAATGGTAAAGAAATTCCTAATTATTGCGTGGATATATCAAAACTTGACCCCAAGGATCCTCGTGCTGGTTTAGGTGGTAAACGTACACGACGTAAAGTAAAAAAATATAAAACAACTCGTAAATAGGTTAACATTAATTTTTAAATGTTACATAAAATATAAAATAGCATCGCACAAATAACACTGATATATCCATTATATACTACTGTTAGAAACAACGAATCTGGTTTTTCATCTAAATCAATTTCGTCCTTAATTTCATCTTTAATAAAATCTTCAATTTCAAACATGGCTTCATCTACATTGATGTAATCATTATCTAAAATCAATATTGGAGTGTCAAGATTTATTTCTTGAAGCCAACTCTCATGTTTATCATGACAATCCTGAATATAATCAAAATCAATATTTTCGCCTTTCCGATTTCTAGATACACACCGATCAAATGCGGTTTTAGGATTACATTTAATATAAATAAATCCAGTTATAGTTATGGTATTGAAATAATCAAACCACTTTTTATAAATAGAAAACTCTTCTAATGACAAATGTCCCTTTTCAAATAACATTTGTGCAAAAATATTATAGTCGGATAGCAAACATCGTTCTGTAATAAATATAGCATTTGGATTTTTTTCCATTTCAGTTTTAATCATGTGAAGCCGTGAAATGTACGCCATCATTTGAAACGCAAAAGCATACTTTTTAGGATCTGTATAAAACATTTCAATCATGGTTTGTCCAGATGTATTGACAATAGATTCCCATTCACATACAGGTTCAGGTATAAATACAACTTCTTTGCCCTCAATACATTTAGTGTATTCTTTTAGATGGTTAAGGATGGTGCTTTTTCCAGCGCCAATATTTCCTTCAATTGAGAAGAGCATGGTGTAAAACAATACTTTTATTTTTAAAATCAATTTTTATTATAAATACTATGTGGAATTATATTATTTGTATTGTATTTTTAATTATATTATACATAAAAAATTGTTTTTGGTACAGACAACCCATTTCTCATATTTATCACTTTTATTCTGGACTCTTGTTAACACATCCATTAATGAATAAATATTGTGATACATTACACGTTATTGAAACATCTTGTACTAAAGATGTTGTTGATTATATTATAAAAAAGGCACCTTATTTTAAATCACCAGAATCTATTGAAAAACATGTATTAAATTCATTTATTACTATTTATGTAAATCCTTCTATTGTAGGATGTTTACTAAGTAAAAAATTAAATTTTTCTTTATGTAAACATGTATATTATCATGAAATGTATTCAGACACACCCAAAATTCAACGTGTTTTGTTTCAAACACATGAATATTTACGTTATATAAAAACAAAGTGTCCAGTTTCTATTTTTTCAACCTCTAGTAAAATATCTTTTTTAAAACCATTATTACATTACTCTATTCAATGGTTAAAAACAGATACATTTTGTAAACATAAATTAGATCACAAAATAATACGAGCAACTCCAGAAATGATTTATCATGATTATTCTGTATGGAAAAATAAATTTAAATGTTATATTCTTCCATCCATAGATTCTATTATATACATGACAAAACATAAACAATTATCTATTTTTTATTATGATACATCTATTCTTTTTTTTAAAAATACTTTTGAAATAGAAAAAAATCAAGTTATTATAGATTGGATAGGTACCATTGGTAATTCAAATTTAGATAAACCCATATCTACATTATTTTATTATTTTAAAAAAATATATCCCATTGTTCGTATTCATGATATATCTCATACACCATTTTATTGTGGTTATAAAACTACATATTTAAATCATTATGTGTATAATTTTGGAATTCAACGTCAAAATCCACATGATTGTTTATGTATTTTATAAAAAATTGAAATACCAAATATAATTAAATAAATATCTTGTAAACATGACGAAGATTGATCTTATTGTTGACCGCAGCCACTCCATGACGCAACTCTTGAAGCCAACGATAAGTGGCATTCGCGAATTTGTAGACATACAAAAAAAGGCCGACGGGTCGGATACAATTACGATATCGTTGACAACGTTCGACGACAAGGTAGAAAAACCGGTAAAGGATGTTCCCATTCATGATTTTGAACTAGATGAATCGCACATTACTCCTCGCGGAATGACGGCGCTGTACGATGCTATTGGCGCACAGCTTGAAAATATGCCGTTTCATATACCGCGAATTGTTGTTATTATTACAGATGGTGAAGACAACTCAAGTCGCATATTTAACCCAACAGCTATTTCAGCACAAATTACTGAACGCCGAAAATTTGGTTGGACATTTATTTTCCTTGCAGCAAATCAGGATGCAATTGCGGCCGGACGTGCTATTTCTATTCCAGAAGAGACAAGCTGTACATTTGATTGCGAGGAAGAGAGTGCTACAATGGGTGTAATGCGCGCGGCATCTGATGCGATTTCGCGTGCTCAGACATCCGGCGCACCTGTAGCATTTACTAAGTTAGAACGTGAAACATCTGCTGGAACACAGCGTCCATGCGCAACTCAGTGTATTGAATATGAGGAAGATGAGGAAAGTGTCAATCTATCATCGGCGCCTCCTCCGCCCCCACTTATGCGTAATATAAGTATACCTAGGCGAGGAGAAACTGGTTATTAAATAAAAATAAATTTACAAAGTATGAAATTACAAAATATGTATAGATTTTTTTTATGGTATAAATTATATTTATGTATTTTTTTGTTAGGATGTATCTTTTTTTTAAATAAATTTACAAAGTATGAAATTACAAAATATGTATAAATTATTTTTATGTATTTTTTTGTTAGGATGTATCTTTTTTTTTGGAACTAAAGAAGGAATGCTTGTATCTAAAATTGTATTATTTACAGATAGTAAATGTAAAAAAAAAGAATGTAACGAGTTGAATGTAAATTGGCAAGAATTATTTAGTGAGTATGGTACCAAACTTAGTGTTATTGATTGTAGTAAACCTGTATCGGCAAAAGTAAGTAAAGCTATGAAACAATACAATATTACAAAACTACCTACTATTATAGGAATTCAAAATAATAAAGTTACTTATTATGACGAAAATGATAAGAGTGATTCGTTAAAAGGATTTGTAGCATTACAAATTGGTCCTCCTCCTCCACCAGAACAACTTGGTCAAAATCATCAACGAACAATTCGTAATAAAAATAATATATAAAAAAAATACTTAAAAAGCACACGATAATATGTGTATAATGCCTAAGAAGTCTGTTTCCGCAAAAGCTACTGAGCCCGCTGTTGTTCCTCCTCCTGCTCCTGTCGTGGAGAAGGTAGAGAAGCCAGTTGATCCTCCCGTTGAGGATTCTCTAGCCTCCTATGTTTCGGTTACCAACAAGCTTTCTGGTTTCCGTCAGCAGCTTTCTACTCTTATTACCGAGGTTCGGTCGCTCCAGAAGCAGGCTGAGCGCGATCTTAAGGCCGTTCAGAAAGCGGGCAATAAGCGAAAGCAGCGAAACGCGACTCGTGCTCCTAGTGGGTTTGTAAAGCCAACCCTGATCAGCGATCAGCTTGCTGAGTTTCTTTCTAAGCCCAAGGGATCCCTTGTTGCCCGTACCGAGGTGACTCGTGAGATCAATGCTTACATTCGCGCAAATAACCTTCAGGATCAGGCGAATCGGCGCCGGATCAAGGCTGATGTCAAGCTTACTAAGCTTCTTGCGCTTACGCCCACGGACGAGCTTACGTACTTCAATCTTCAGCGGTACATGAGCCGCCATTTCCAAAAGCAGACTCCTCCTGTTGTTGTGGCGTAATTGAATCTAAATAATTAAATTCATCATTTAAAATAGAATACATATTCAAAGCTAACATTAATTCAACCGAATTAATGTTTGTATGATTACACATCCATGTACAAAAGGATTGGTCTTTTGATTTTTTAAAAATATAATACATATTTATAATTTCATGAATGGAATAACATGATTTATAGTAATCAGAACCAGATAAAATACAAACTTGTTTAAAATCATAATGGGTAATTTTTAATGAACTTAATATACTATTCAAATTATATAAAATACCCGTTTTTGAATTAATGTCTAAATTACGTATTACACGAGTACATCCATAAAGTAACATGTCCATGTCATCACTAATACATGCGTATACTTTGTTAGTTAACATCAATCTCGCACACAATTCATCTGCTTCATGAGGAGCATCTACATACACAACATTGTGTTGGTTCATAATGGTTTTTACATCATCTACATTTTTTTTACTTACACGTGTATAATTTGTTTTTAAATATGCGCGTTCACTATCAGATAAATTGGTGCACTCATTATATTTTTTCCAAGCACGTTGTTTATATTGTCTGCGTTCTTTTAAAATGCGCTTTTTATTTTGTTTGGGTTCTCCATCAAATACAAATATTGGATAAATACACAAATCTTTTAATAAAATAATAAACTCTTCCATTTTTTCAAGAAGAACATCTAATGATTTAAATTTATATAAATAAATAGAAGTATCTATTACAACCCATTTTTTATAAAGACTTCGTAAAAATATTTGATGTATGCCTTTGGCATGTGACAATAAATATTGATTAAGATAACGAACTCCCATTATAAAAGTATTTATACAAAAGGAAAATCAAATTTATTTGAAAATATAAACCATTATTAAAAAATTGATATAATTTATATTTTATAGTATTGTAACATGGAAGCATTATTTAAATCATTAAAAGAAAAAAAAATAATTTGTTTACCTATTTATAAAATTGACGGAATGGTTGTAAATTCTCGTTTGTACACTGAATTTAATTGGGGAAATGAATATTTTTATTTTGAAGCAGTACTTCAAGATGGAGCTACTTATTTAGATTCTGGAAGTACCTATGATGAATTTTGTATCGTTATCAATGGAATAAAAGATATGAAATTTAACCTATTGATTGGTAAATTTACAAATCCAAATAATTTAATTCGTAATAATGAACATATACCAGAAGTACTACCAATGTTTCATCATCCTAACATTGAAATGGATTATCAAGAATGTAGTGTTTGTTATGAATATACCCACACAAAAACACAATGTAAACATACATTGTGTTTGCGATGTGAACAAAAATTAACAACAATGGTGTGTCCTATATGTAGAATGTCTATACTTTATAATTTAGATTAAACGAATCCCATGTCAAATATAAATTTTTTTTACCTTGATATACACAGGTTGCTTTATCAAATTGGATAGCTTTATTCATCATTGTCTTAAAATGAGAATCATTAAATTTCTGAACACGTTTAATAAATTGTTGTTTAGTTAAGTAGGTTGTTAAATAAATAAATTCTGAATAATAATCTACCATATCATAAGATGATTTGTATACATAAGTAACTCGTTTTTTACAACTATTTAAAATGGATAATGAAAGCAAATGTTGTTTATAAAATAATAAACAATTTATGGTAGCTTGAATTGCTTTGTTTACATGTTCTAATGAAACATCAAATTTTATATTTATATACGTATTACATCTTGTATTATTAAACTCACATTTTACATTATATACTAATTGATGAATCGTTCTTAGTTCGTGAAATAATAAAGTATTTAAAATATCTTCATTTAATTCTTTAAACTCAAAAATTTCATTACATGGAAACCCTAATAGGATTGAATAAGAATCTTTGGAATAAGGTACATAAATAAAAGATGGTTGATTTGTAAAACAATCATAGGTTAATAATGATCCTTTAGTATGTTCTGTTAAATAGTTTGAAAATAAATGCTGAACATAGGATGTATTAAATTCTCCATACACAATAAATAATACATTTTGTGGATTAAAATAGTCACGATATAATTTTTTAACGTCAGAAAGAGTAAAATGATTTAAATTTTTAATTTGTAATTTCCAATCTTCTGTATATTTTAATCCTTCTTCTTTAAAAAAAACTTTATTGAATGTATCTAACAAAGTATACATAGAATCATTTGACGATGAGTTTAATTCTTCTATAATAGCCTTTTTTTCAGTTTCTAATGCGGTTGTAGAAAATGTGGGGTTAGTAGTGATAGTTGAAATATATTCAATCATTTGATTTGTATTTTCTACACTACCTTTAACATAATATTTCATACAAGTAGTATCTGTAGTTGCGTTAATAAGTTTACCTAAATTGTCCCAATATTCAATACATGATCCTTTACATTTTTTCCAACCATCTACTAGTACGTGTTCTACTAAATGATTTAATCCAGATGTATGTTTAGTTTCATTAATACATCCAGAATGAATAACAGATTGAACAATTAAAGATTTTGACTTTTCTGGTACAAATAAAACTTTATAACCATGAATATATTCAATATGAAATTTACTTTTTTTAGTTTTCATACATTTTTATATATTTTAAATATATGAATTATGGTGAGACGACACAATCAACAATGACCGAAGACGAATTAATGAGATCTGTTACAAGTATTATTGCCAGTATGGTAAAAACAGGGGACGGGCGGGACGGGCGGGACGGGCGTAACTTTGATACATTAACAGATTATTTAGGAAAAGTTTTGATGCGTCCTTACGGAATGAGAATATTAAGTAGATTAGTAGTTAAAGGTAGTGGAGTGGATGATTTTGCTCGCACAAAAATAAAATTAGCCATGCCAGAACAATGGTGGAATTACGTAGAATCTAGGTTAGGACGTGATGCAGTAACAAAATTAGGTGGATCTAAACGTAAACGCGTTAAAAAATCGCGTAAACGTTATTAAATAAATTTTGAAAAATCACTCGGCATTTCTTTAATTTGTGTATGATAATGAGTCTCTATAGATTCTAAAGATTCTTTATCATATTTAGTAATGAAATTAATTCCAACTCCTTTTCGACCCCAACGACCAGAACGCCCAATACGATGTAAGTAAGTGTGTACATCTTTAGGAACATCAAAATTAATAACAACACTTACTTGCTGAATATCAATTCCTCGTGCTGTAATGTTAGATGAAATTAAAACGCGATGCTTTCCATTTTTAAATTCAGTGTAAGCAACATGCCGATCGTGTTTATCCATTTCACTATGGATACAACAAACTGGATATCCAGCTTCCTTCATAGCCTCGTATAAATTACATACGCGTTTTACTGAATTACAATAAATAATGGTTTGGGATACAGAAATAGATTCAAATAAATCTTGTACTGCTAATAATTTTTCATGATCCGAATTAAATGAGATGTAAAACTGAGAAATTCCTTCCAGCGTTAACATATCGGCTTGAACTAAAATTTTTTCTGGTTCACGCATGATTTTAGAAATAATGTCATCTAGTGTAGCGGGTATTGTTGCACTAATCATAACTACTTGAGCAGTTTCTGAAACAGATTTGAAAATAGTATGAAGTTGTGGTTGAAATCCTTGAGATAACATTTCATCCGCTTCATCTAAAATAACCATGGTAATAGATGGCATCATACTACGAGAAAAGAGATCAATGATTCTTCCGGGACATCCAATAATAACTTTTGGATTTTTTTTCATATCTTGAAGATCTCGTTCAATCGATGTTCCACCAATTAATAATTGCGCGCGAATTGTAGTAAATTGTGATAATTTAGTAAATACATCATGCGTTTGAATAGCAAGTTCACGTGTTGGAGATAAAATAAGAACAAGCTGGTTTGATGTTAAACAATTTTGTAAAGCCGAAATACAAAAGGCTCCAGTTTTTCCTGTACCCGATTGTGCTTGAGCAATAATGTCCTTTCCAGATAAAATTTTTGGAATAGCAGTTTCTTGAATTGGACTTGGATTTTCAAATCCACAGGCATAAATGCCTCGTAATATTTCAGGTAATAAACCAAATGAGTCCCAATCTTTCATATAGTAAAAATAAGTTTAAATGTTTAAGTTTTAATTTAAAAGATTTTATACTGATATAATCATGTATACGTTGGCAAATTATGCCATTATACAAAAATCAATGAGTTATCAGTTATCGCCATCTGTAAAAAAACAATTACAATATTTAATTAAAGAATTGGGGATTGAAGAAGAATTTACTTTAGTATCAAAACCCAAAACAATTACACAAGATATTATTCGCGAAGTGAATAAATTAACACTTGACAATAAAAAAACACAAATTCCACACATTTTAAGTTTATTAACAAATGAAAATGTATTGGAATGTTCTACTTTACTAGATATTTTATGCGATAATTCTTTTTTTTCGTCATTATATGTAGAATTATTTTTACAATTTAAATGGGATATATTTAAAGAACAATTTGATTGTAAATTTAAACAATTCATACTAAATTTACAAAACATTCAAGTAGGTGATTCTGAAAATTATGAAGAATATTGCGAGTTTAAAAAAATAAATAATTCTTTGAAAAATTTTACTTTATTTATTACAAATTTACAACAAACTGAATTGTATTTACCCTATTATCAAGAAACATTATCTTTGTTATTTTCATTGATAGATACATCGCTAGAATTAAATAAAAAAGATATTGTCAATGAATTGATTGATCATGTATATTTAATGGCTTTACCCAATCATCATTTTTCTGTATCTAAAATAGATCATTATTCTAAATTAAACATTACTAATTACAAATTTATTTTTAAATGTTTGGATATTTTAAAAAAAGTTGATTTAAAATGATGTTTTTATATATAAGTATGGCTGAAAAACTTTTTATGATTGTTGGCGATGTTCCTGTATGGATGCACGAATCCTATTCTGTATTAAACGCAGAATTTTATCTGAGCATGGATATTCAAGGTTTAAAATTTGGATCTAAAATTGGAACTATCATTGAACGATATACAACGGAAGACGTTTTTCAAAAAAACGCTACTATATGCGACATGATTGAAAAACGTTACTTTTCATTTGTATTTGATGGAGATGTCTTAATTCAAATTAAAACCATTGCTGATTTTACTAATAATAAAGCACCTTCTGCCTATGTAGCTATACCAATTAAGGATGAACCTTTTATATCACCACCAGGGTTTTATAGTATTCAATACCCTCACATTACTATTGTACCACCTAATACAACTATACATAAATATTGTTCTGACATTGGTCAAAATCATAAATATGAATTGAGTGAAATGATGCCAACCTTGAATACATTTTCGCATCATGTTATTATTAATTATGCGAATCATGTAACTCGGGCAGTTCGTAATGGAAAAAAACCAGTTATTGCATGTAATGAAATTGTTCCTGGATCCATGTACACACCCCAATCAGGATATTCTATTTTAATGTAAAATAACGTAAAATAACTACAATGTTAAACATGAATTTTATTTTTCAACGGATTTTAAAAAAATTGAAACAAAATATACCAATAAGTTAGTGTAATTCAAGAAAAATGTCTACGTTCATCTACTCCAGTATTCACGCGGTTCGCAATGCGTTCGCCGAAAACCCCTCAAATTTTCCTGTGGGGTCTAATGTACAAGTTCGTATTCAAGGAAAACGCAAGACAGACACGTATCGGCTTGAAGAAATGTCGGAGATGCAATCGTCCATGAAATCGCTCCATTGGGTCTACGTTCATCCTGCTCCTCGCCAAAAAGACGCAATCGATTGGGGCGGGTATCGCAACCAGGTAGCGCTACATTCCAAGAGGTAAGTGTTAACACTCACCCGTGTGGCAACACGCACCCCATGCGATCTATCCCATCTGGTGATCGGACCTCTACTACATAGAGGATAATGGTAACATTGTTTGCGCCCTGCTGGGGACCAGTAAATCAATGTTATCCATTGACGGGTTCGATTCCCGTATCGCATAACTTTTTTTGTAAAAAATAATAAATAGATATACATTGATTTAAGGTTACACTACAATGAAACAACATATGATAAATATACCATTTTTCTTGTGGATTTATTTTACTCAATTTACAAGATTGCCAATATAACCATACCATAATTATAGTTAGAGGTACACCCAGATGTCCACCACCATGTTTACATCCCCATACAAAATAAATAGATCCTACTATTTGCGCCCAATACATGTCAGCAGTTCTTCTCCATGAATAAACAGGATTTCTCCAATAATTTATAGATAATAATGACGTAATACATGTTGATGCGGCAACAACATACATGTTATTTGTATACGCATAATAAGTGGGTATTTGAAATAACATGGATGAGCATACAATATAATACAATGGTATCATTTAAACAATATAAATAATTTACATTAATATAAAAAATATATTATATTATATGGAGATCATATGTAAAAAATTAAATGAATATAAACCGGTTTTTTTTAATAAAACATCAGGTATACCATTTCATATAAATGATTATGAGTATCCTGATTCTGTTAAAAAATCATTAATTGAAGATAAATTAGCTCAATCCGATGAATATACATGGGGATCTAATAAAGTAACATTTTTTCACAATGAAAAAAATTGTAATGTTCTTTTTCATTACATTGCTAGATTATTATCTGTCATACAGCCTAAAAATAAACCAGTTACAGCATTTATTATTTTATCCTCTGCTAAAAAATATTATCCAACAGATCAAATTTTTGGACCCGATCATGTAAATACTGGGTATGCTACAAATGATCATATTGTTATTTATCGTAAAGAAGAATGGTTTAAAGTATTTATTCATGAGTGTTTTCACTTTTTTAAATATGATCATGAATTATTTGATCCAACATTAATGAATGACATTTTAAAATTATTTAAGGTTGAATCCAGTGTCAACTTATTTGAATCGTATTGTGAAATATGGGCACGTACATTGAATTGTTGTATGGTGTCGGTTATTACTAAACTTCCATGGTCTACATTATTAGAACGTGAAAAAAAGTATTCTGTACGACATATGGTAAATGTATTAAGACATATGAATTTAACCTATGATGATTTATTTGTTGAAAATTCATTTCATGAAAATACAAATGTATTAGCCTATGTTGTCATTGGTGCAATATTAATGTATCATGACTTTTTATTAGATTATACAAAAGATAAATCCATAGATGCTATGTTCAAAATAACTAATACCAAAGATTATGTTCAGTTTATTTATGATCATTGTAAAAGTAAATCTTTTTTAGATATGATTCATCATATTGAACAAAATCAACCTTATAAAACAACCACCATGTCTATTATTTCTTTTTAAACAATATAAAAAATAAACCTTTCAACTATGATATGTATAACACTGAAATGAATTGCCAATATGATTCTATTGAGACATATCAATCTAATTTATTAAAAGCATTTCATGTTGATACAGATGATAAACTTGGTGAAAAAGTATCAGATTTGTATAACTCTCTTGAAAAAACACCCGAATTTAATGAATTATTAGAAAATGTTATTAAAAAATGCGCTACTTGGGCTACGTATGAAACAGCTTTTTTTGTATTATTTAGTTACGATTATTTTCAATGTACGCATGAATATATAGTTGAATTGTTAACACATACAAATACAGATTCTTATTCCAAATTAAAAAAATGTATTGATTTATAAAAGAATAAAAAATAAAATTGAGGAAAACTATTTTTAATTTTAAAACAAAAATGAAAACTAGCAAATGCTCTAATCGGTGTGCTATTTTATTTCTATTTTTACCTTTTCTAGCATTATGTGCATTATGTCTTTGAAAAAAAAATGAAATTGTATTTATATTATTTCATTTAAATCATGAATTATACTAAAAACGACGTGATTCGTCTTAATTATACTACAAAATATGGTTCTGGCTGGATTACAAATGCTTCTCAATTAAATTCACAAGATCAATATAACTTGTATCCAACCGGTGATTGTACATTATCTGGACGAAAATACATTGCTTTATCTAAACCCCCAACTGAAGAAGATAAAAAAACATATAACCTTATTTAATATAAAAATATTATCTAATAATATGAAACAACGAGGAGGAGGTTTAGAAAGCCCTTTAGTATACATGGTGCTAGTTGTTCTTTCTGTTTTGAATATAATTGCTTACATAAGCGTGCGCGATTATACTGCTATATTTAGTTTTTTTATAGGAGGAGGATTTGTATATTTAATGTATCCTAATAAATCTATTGCTTTATTTGTTGCAATTCTTATTGCTGCTGGATTTAGAACTACTTATAAAGAAGGATTGAAAGTTAAACCAAAATTAATAGCTAAAAAAATAGATAAAAAACTGCCTTCAGGTGCGCAAATTAAATCTAAAATCAAATCTGTAGAAAATTTAGAAAACAATACTATAGAAGGATTAGTTGGTGCTACCGATAAATTAATGGAGAATCAAAAAAATTTAAGTGACATGACAAAGGACCTTGGTCCCATGCTTCAAAATGCTACTAAATTGTTAGATAAATTACCTGATGGATTTTTAAATAAAGCCATGGAAAAATTTAATAATAGAAAGTAATATGAGTTGTACAGCACCTCTTAATATTGTTAAAAAAACGGCAGGTCGATGTTCATTAAAATGTTTATTATGGTACAATTATAGTGCAAGTACGTGTACTATAAAAACTAATACTGATTATTTATCTATTCCCTATGATGGTTCTAGTGATGTCATGTTTAATTCTATTAAATATACACCTAAGGAACTTAGATTATATCGTCCTTCTTTACATACATTTGATGGTGTACATGCGGATGCTGAATTGATGGTTTTACATACAGGTTCGTCGGGTGGATTGATGATATGTCTTCCTATTACTAGCAATTCAGATAAAAATGGATCTACAGCAAGTGTACTTTTATCTGAAATTATAAAAAATGCTCCAGACACTGGAGATTCAATAAGTGTTAATTTACAAGATTTTAATTTAAATTATATTATACCTAAAAGTCCATATTTTTCTTACATTGGTTCAGAACCTTTTGATGGATGCACGTCACCTACGATATACAATTATGTTGTTTTTCCTAAACAATCTATTTTTGTAAATAGTTCTACATTGAATTCTTTAGCAGAATCTATTAATGAATCTGAAATACCTACGCATGACGGAGATGCTTTTTGGAATGAAAAAGGAACCATTTCAAATGGATTTTCAGGGGATGGACAAATTTATATAGATTGCCAACCTACTGGTCAAGAAGAAGAAATTTTATATAAAGAAGATAGTTCTGCTTATAAAAAAGTAAATATGGATTGGGTATATAATGTAGTCAAATATATTGTTGGATTTATTATTTGTATTATAGTTTGGAAATTATTAAATGGAGCAATTACATTTGTCAAATTCATTGCCGATAAATTATCTGAACCTCAAAACGTTGTAAAACCATAATAAAGATTTATTTGTACATACTATGATGTATACATCCACATGGCAAACATCATTGTGGGCATGTGATTCAGAATCGTGTATATTAAGTTTTATACTACCTTGTCACATTTATAGTAAAATAAGTAATGGTTACGCATCTTCTTTTATCATCTATGGATCGTGTGTTTTAAGTATACGATTGTTTTATTATTGGTGTTATGTTTTATATAATAACGCATGTCCATCCAATTATTCAGATCAATGTTTAGGATTAGGAAATGCTTGTTCATCCTATTATACCACAATTGATGGAACACCTACTTCATGTATGTATAGAAATGACATTAGCGCATGTACTTATAATATTAAATCATGTATTCAAGTACACAATAGTTGGTATACATGGGCTGGAATAAGTTGTAGTATTATATATTTATTTATTTTTTTAATGAATTATACAATTCGTAAAAAAGTAAGAATAGTTAACTTTGTTCAAGATGGTAATGATATATGTGAATCTACATGTTTATCGCCATGTGGTCTTGCACAAGCTTATCGTGAAATTGTGTAGTTTTATTTTAAAAAATCATATATATTTATTATATAATGGAAAAATTTACAACAAGATCTATTCCGACAAAATTTCCAGGTGTCATGATTTACACTTCAGGTAAAACGGATGATTTCAATAAAGAAGAATTTATGAAATTATTTAAATATGAATATGATAAAGCAGTACCTGTAGAAAAAAGTATACCCGTTATTTTACAATTTGATGTAACTAAAATAAAATATATTACGATCGGAGAAGAAAAAACAAAAAAACGCAAGCTCAATGAACCCGATGTATATAGTTTACCTCCTTCATCTGAAAATGAATACATATTACCAAATCGTCATTATTTTACTGAATTTATCAGAAATAAATTGTCATCGTTTACTCCTAACTTAAGTCAGCGATGTGAAGATCTCAATGATTCTCTGTTAGAGGCATTACCGCATCAAAAATTAGTTCAAAGCTATATCAATCTTGAAACACCCTACAGAGGTTTATTATTGTATCATGGTCTTGGATCAGGTAAAACATGCTCGTCCATTTTAATATCCGAAGGAATCAAAGATTATATGAATGTTGTTGTTATGACTCCAAAGTCATTAAGACCTAACTTTGTCCAAGAATTAAAAAAATGCGGTGATAGCAGTTATTCTATTCAACAACATTGGGAATGGAATGCTGATTCTAGTAATCCAATTAGAGTAAAACGAAATAAATATTTTGGTTCATGGGAAGCTACACCTGGCGAACCCAATTTTAAAAAAATGACGGCCATTGATCAAGCGTCAATCATAGAACAAATTGATAAATTGATTGAAACTAAATACAATTTTATTCATTACAATGGTCTTAATAAAATAAACTTCAATGATAAAATAAAACCAAATGGAATTAATGTATTTTCTAATAAATTAGTTATTGTGGATGAAGCCCACAATTTAATTTCAAAAATTGTAAATAAACTTAATAAACCAGACGAATTATCCTATCAATTGTACAATTTATTAATGAATGCTGAAAATTGTAAAATTGTATTACTTACAGGTACTCCCATTATTAACTATTCATATGAAGCCGCTATTTTATTTAATATTTTAAGAGGAACCATTCCAGCATGGTCATTTTCAGGAATTGATGAAACTGAATTAAAAATGACTTTTCCTGAAATAGATACCATTGAACAAAAATCAAATAAAACAACCATTACTTTATTACCAAATTATTTTTCATGGACACCTTCCAACATGGTAAAACGAACAAATTTAGATTATAAAGATTTTGAAGAAAGATTAACTTCTTATGTAAAGTCAAAGGGTGTTTCTATTGAAAAAACAAATTACAAGGCATTACCAGACGATTCAAAAAAATTCGAAGAAATGTTTATTGATAATCTTAAATTAAAAAACATACACATTTTAAAAAATAGAATTGCTGGATTAGTATCTTATTTTCCAGACATTGAAGGATTGATGCCAAAATTAAAACCAACCTTATTTCATAAAAGTAAAATGTCAGAACGTCAATTAAATAAATACATTGAAAAACGCGAAGATGAAAAAAGTAAAGAAACTACCAAAAAACCAAAAAAGGAGGATGAAGACATTGCAAGTAGTTATAGAATACATTCTCGTTTAGCATGTCATACCATTTATCCTAAAGAGGTTGAACAGGTTCGGCCCGGATACATAGAAGAAAACGTAGAAGAAGGTGTGCCAGAAGTTACTGGATTAATACCATTTTTTAATGCTCTCAATACATCCGATTATTTTAAAAATCTTAAAGAATATAGTCCTAAATATCATGAACTTTTTAATCAAGTAGATCAACGACGTGAAAGTCTTCAGCTTATTTATAGTCAATTTTTAACCATTGAAGGTATTGGTGTATTTTCAAAAGTGTTACAATCAAAAGGATATGTAGAATTTAAATTAAAAAAATCATCTACATGGGAAGTTGATGTTGATCCAAAATTAAAGGATAGACCCATGTATGTAACCTACATAGGTACAAAAACAATGGAAGAAAAAGAATTGATTCGTAACATTTTTAATAAAAAGTGGGACGTTGTTCCTGATCATATCAAAGAAATTGTAAAAGATTTTAATTTATCTATTTTTATTATTACATCGGCAGGCGCAGAAGGTATTTCATTGAAAAATGTTCAATATGTTCACATCATGGAACCTTACTGGAATCAAATTCGGTCAGATCAAGTGATTGGTCGTGCTAGACGTATTTGCAGTCACAATACACTTCCAAATGAACGTGATCGGTTTGTAGAAGTTCACATGTACATTTCTACATTACCGGACGATGTACCTGATGGTATATTAACATCATGGGATAAAGGGTTAACCACAGAAGAATATTTATATGAGTTGTCCGATCGTAAGAAAAAAATTAATTCTGAAATTTTAAATTGTCTTAGAACATCATCCATTGATTGTCATTTATATGATCCCACGATTAGAATTGTTAAAACAAAGGACCCGTTAAAATTGGCCTATTATGCGGATATTCAAGAAGATGATACAACAGAACAAGTAGAATTGAATGTAAAACAAGTTAAATTAAAAAAAATATTATATAAGGAAACACCTATCATTCAATTTAACCCATCTATCAAAGACGCGGATGATTATTCAGAATTATATTTTATAGATTCTGCTGTTCGTTGTGGATATACAAAAGACAATAAATTTTATAAATTAGATAAAACAAGTTTATTTACATCCAAAGAAATGTATGCTACGTATACGGAGTATTTAAAAACCAAATAATTTATGGTTGCCATTCATCTTCTTGAACATAATGTCCCCACATGTCTTCGTCAAATTGCGGAGGAAACGACCATATCAACCATTCCCATAAAGAACACCATGGACGTTGAACTGGACAACGCATTTTCCAATATTTATAGAATATCAATTTCATTTTTAAAAAATTAATTTAATAAAAAATATTTACATTATTATGCAGCGTCCTCCGGAAGAAGAAGTGCCTGTAGGACAACCATATTCAACACCTCAGGAACGTATTGATTCAAGAAGAGAAACGGAATTATCAGAAGCTCCTCTACACATAGGAGTACGACACCAACAATGCTACATTTATTACAATAGAGATACTCATGAATGTTATATTTTTGGAGTATGGCCATCTCCTGAAAATATAATAGAAGATTCAGGTTACAGGTATCCTTTAGCAAGTGAAGGAGATAATGTACAAAAAGCAATTCAAAATTTTGATAATTGGTATGCATATACATCTTTACACGGAGTTGCACGGGGTTTATGGGGATATAATGATTTATCACGAGCACAAGCAGAACAAGTAAGAACCTACATATTAAATAAAACACCAGAAATACATTTTAAAACTGAATTTGACTATATAATGGGAGGTCCTGATAGACCAAAACAACTTCCTTCTTGGAATATGAAAGGTGGTAAACGTACAAAAATAAAAAAACGTAGAAAAAAAACTAAAAAGTTTTACTCAAAAAGTAAATACATGTAAACATAAAAATTAAGATAAAATCAGTGATTTAAGAAATTCTTTCTAATTTATCCAATGCCATGTACAATAATTTTTTAATTTCACTTAACTCGTTAGTAGGAGAAGCATGTTTATACAATTTTTGTTTATGTAACATTCGTTCTTCAAACGATTCGCGTTGAAGAATGGATATAAATTCTGATAAAAAGGTAGGATTTTGTTCAACATCATTATATTTTGATAAAGTAGATTCAAACATCTCGCGTGTTCGTTCTACTGAAATATTTTTATGGAATGCATTTTGTTCTAATAAAGTATTCCATAAAATTGCTTTATTTTCATTAGAATTCATACTAACATACAATCATTATGTTTTTATATTTCATCTATCATATTATTTTGATAACGTTCTAAACGTTGAATATCTAATAATGTAATTTCAGTATTGCTTAATAAATCATGTATTTCAGTATTTGAATATTTTTGTTTTAAATAATTCATATAAATAAACATGTCCTTTTTATCCATTCCTAATTCAAAACACAATTTTTGAATAAATCCATAATTATTATATTCAGTTGAATATTTAGTTAACACTTTTGTAAATCGTACATCTGATATTTTATGTTTAGCATGTTCGTGATATAACAAGGACGTATAACAAGTTTTAATAAATGAGCTTATTTCATTAAATTCCCATAATTGTTTTTGAAACATAATTCTATCTACATAATCAGCAAAACACATTTCATCTAATAATTGTAAATATAAATGTATTGAATTGGGTAATTTTTTAATAACATCAATTATATTTTCATGAAATAACAATGCAATAATTGTCCTATCCGTTTCATTAATGTAGGCATGATCATCAAACTGAATAGAATGGTTAATAATTCTTTTAGTTAAATCTTTTGTATTTTCGTGTATATTGGTATAAAATAAATTTTGTATATTTCCATTAAAATTTTGTTCTTTTAATAATTTTATTTGATATACTTTATTTAAATTAGTGACTTGATCTGATAAATAAGCATATTCTGGAACAATATGATTCATTAATATTTTTGTTTGTTTTGATGTAATCGCAGACAATTCAATAGATACACAATATTTAATTAATTCTTTTATTTTTTTTTCATGAGAAGTATTACCAATACATATAATTGGAATGTGTGTAATATTTTCTTCTTTTTGGCGTTTTGTTTTTTTGGGACGTACTAATTTTATAAGTGAATTAATACCTCCTTTATCACCAATGTTCATATGATCTACTTCATCCATAAGAACTACCATGTTTGATTTGCGTTTATGAAAAATATCAATTATACTTTTATCAGCCATATTATTTATATTAATGCTATCAATAATATTTTTTGTTCTACTATCATTGGTGTCATACATAATAATGTTAAATTGTAGAGATGTTAAAATATTAATAGCAAAGGTTGTTTTTCCGCATCCAGGAGGACCATGAATATATATACATTTTTTAGTTTTTTCATCATGTTTATTAAAATTTTTTAAAAACTCAATCATAGATTGTTCTTGAATTGTCCTATCTAAAATATGATTAATATTCATTCCCTTATCATAATATATAATTATATTATTTATATTTTATACGCAATTATATTAAACTGGATGTTATATAATTCAAGTATTTTTTCAGTAAACCCCATATTTCTTGCGCGCGCATGTGTCCACATAAGAACAACTTTTTTATTTTGGATTACACAAAAACATGGTAATAAATACCATGAATTTTTACAAAAGATGGGGTCTAGTCTTGCTTCTCGGTCATACATTTTACGTGTTTCATATACATTTAAACCATATAAATTTCCATTTTTAAATGAATCTAAAATGATAGTTCTATTATGTTTATTTAAAAATGTACTTTTTTCTTCACATATTTCATCTAATAAACACCAAAAATCATCGCTTTCAATTTGATTTAGTATAATTTCACCCCAATCTTCCATGTGTATGAAAAATATATATGTTTAATATTATTTATATAAAAAATTGAAATACATTTTTA
>Ga0209443_1000617_pt1 | contig 23845 bp, 24 predicted proteins | sample LauGreBMM110DCMD_2_FD_187571 | JGI IMG/M metagenome (GOLD analysis project Ga0209443, IMG submission 187571) | Freshwater lake microbial communities from Lake Michigan, USA - Su13.BD.MM110.DCMD (SPAdes) (version 2) | ecosystem: Environmental > Aquatic > Freshwater > Lake | place: Lake Michigan... | reverse complement strand
CGAAGACATGGGACCTGACACCGGCGCTTACGGCTGCAAGGACGCCATCACCCCGAACATGGATCGCCTCGCCAAGGAAGGCGCCCTCTTCACCCGCAGCTTCACCCACACCGGCGTCTGCGCCCCTTCGCGCAGCGGCATGGTCACCGGCCAATACCCGCTCAAGTACGGCGCGCAGAACATGCGCTCCAAAGTCGTCAACCCGCCCCACCCGTTCACCGAGAAACTCCGCGCCTCCGGTTACCATGTGATGTGGCCCGGCAAGACGGACTTCCAGGGAGTGCCCGAAAAGGAATTGGCCGATGACCGGAAACTCTGGGTCAACTATTCCAAACAGCCGCTCGGTAAGCTGACCGACAAGCCGAAGGAACCTTTCTTCGCCTACATCAACGACTCCGTAAGTCACGAGAGCCAGGTGCGTGCCTCCGATAAGGAGCACGCCCAGAACACCGCCGCGCTCAAGCCCTCCGATCGGCGCGACCCGGCCAAGGTCGAACTCCCGCCCTTCTACCCTGACACCCCGGCCGTCCGCCGCGAGGTCGCCCACTACCACGAGCTCGTCACGTCGGTCGACTATACCCTCGGACGCGTGCTCGATTGGCTCAAGGCCCACGATCTGGAGAAGAACACCATCGTCATCTTCACGGGTGACCACGGTCGCGGCATGCCGCGCTTCAAGCGCTCGCCGAAGGATACGGGCACGCGCGTCCCGCTCATCGTCCGCTGGCCAGGCCAGATCGCCCCCGGCACCGTGCGCGAAGATTTCGCCAGCTGGATCGACTTCGCCCCGACGGCTCTGACCGTGGCCGGCGTACCCGTACCCGCGGAGTTCGATGGCCATTGCTTCCTGCCCACGGCCGCTAAGCCGCCGAAGTACGCCTACTCCTTCCGCGACTTCATGGACGAAAGCTTTGATAAGGTCCGCTCCGTCCGTGACGCCCGCTATCGCTACGTCCGCAATTACGCCCCCGGCGTCGACGAGGCCGGCAAGGTCGCCTACCAAGAAATCGGACAGACCATGCAAGAGCTCCGTCGCGTGCAGGCTGAGGGCAAGCTGACCCCAGTCCAAGCCCTCTACTTCAACACCCAACGCGCGGCTGAGGAACTGTTCGACACCCAGAGCGACCCGTGGGAAGTAAAGAATATCGCCGGCGACCCGGCCAACGCTAACAAGCTTGCCGAACTGCGCGCCGAGTGCGACGCCTGGATCGCCCGTTGCGGCCCCCTGGCCGACCTACACGCCGATGAACTCGTGAAGCGCGGGATTATCACGCCCCGCGACGAGAAATACGAAGTGCGCCTCAAGACCGGCCAGCACGAGAGCAGCAATCCCGCGAAGAAAAAAAACGCCGGCAAAGCCACTAGCAAATAATTTACCCCCTCCCTTTATGCGACCTCTCCTCCTCCTCTCCGCTTCCTTCCTCGCCTTCGGCTGCAAACCTGCCCCGCAGATTGCCCGCTACGAAGTAAAGTCCGAAGCCGCTCCGGCCGCCGCTCCGGCCGCCGCACCCGCCGCCGCGCCAGCCGCGCCGGTCACCGCCCAGCCAGCCCCCTCTCCGGCCGTGGCCGCGCCGATGGTCGCTCCCGCCTCGATGAAGGCCGAAGCCGCCGGCTTCGACGCCCCCAAGTGGGCAAAACTTCCCGCCGGTTGGTCCGTCGGTCCGGAAAACTCGATGCGCAAGGCCACCTGGATCGTCTCCGGCCCGAACGACAGCAAGGCTGAGATCGCCGTGACGGTCTTCCCGGGCAGCGTCGGCGGGCTTACCGCCAACGTGAACCGCTGGCGCGGCCAAATCGGCCTCCCTTCGGCCAGCCCTGATGAGATTGTCGCCTCCGCTCAGACGCTCAAGGTCGGCGGACTCGAGAGCCAGCGTTTCTTGATGACCTCCACCGACGGCAAGAAGTCCGTCGACGCCGTCATGACTTCCAAGGATGGTGCCACCTGGTTCTTTAAGATGAACGGCGAGACCGCCGCCGTCGAAGCCAATGGCGCCGCGTTCGTCGCCTTCCTCTCCGCCTCCCAACTCCCGTGAACAGCGAAGAACACCAAAAGAAGGCCAACAGCGGCCGTCGCCTTATCGACACGCTGGCATCGCTCAAGCTGACGGTGCTCCTACTCATCCTGTCGATGATCCTCATTTTGTTGGGGACACTCGAACAAGTCCACTGGGGCATCTGGCATGTCCAGAAGGTCTACTTCAGTTCCTGGTTCTGCTTCTATCCGATGGACCCGACGGCGCCCTTGCGCATCCCGTTGCCGGCTGGCTTCACGCTCGGCGCCCTGCTGATCATTAACCTGGCCTTCGCCCACGTCCGTCACTTCAAGGCGACCGCCGCCAAGGTCGGTAACCTCATGATTCACGCTGGTCTACTCCTTCTGCTGGGCGGAGGCTTCGTCACCGCGATCTACCAGGAAGAGTCCGCGATGATCATCCCCGAAGGCGAGCAACGTAACTACTCCGAAGCCTTCCGCGATTTCGAGATCGCACTCGTCGAGAAATCCACCGCCGGCGACGTCGTCGTCACGATTCCGGATTCAATCCTCCGCGACATCGCCGCCAAGAAGACTCCCTCCTCCGTCGAACTCCCGGGCACTCCTTACACGCTCGTCGTCCAGACCTACCACCCGAACGCGATGATCCGGGCCAAATCGCAGATGAGCGACGGCATCGACCTCAAGGCAACCCAAGGTATTGGCGCTCGCACTGAGCTAACCTACAAGCCTCTCCCGGAAAGCTATGACGACAACAAGCCCAACGCTCCTACGGCCATCGTGGAGCTGAAGACGAAGGATAAGTCGCTCGGTATCTGGGCCCTTAATCTTAACCTGACGGAATCCTTCGATGCCCAGACCTTCGTAGACGCTGGTAAGACCTACGATCTCTCGCTCCGCCGGACCCGCTACTACGTCCCCTTCACAGTGCTGCTGGATAAGTTCACCCACGAGAAGTATCCCGGAACCGAGACGCCCAAGCGCTTCGCTAGCGACGTGACTCTCAAGGAAGGCGCGAGCTCCTTCCCCTTCAATATCTCGATGAACCAACCGCTTCGCCATGCTGGCCTGACCTTCTTCCAGTCGAGTTTCGGTAGCACGAAGGACGGTAAGAATCTCAGCGTACTTCAGGTCGTGCGCAATCCCGGCTGGCTCATCCCCTATATCTCCGTCGCGCTGATGTCCCTCGGCCTCATCTGGCACTTCGGCGTCTCCCTGCTACGTTTCCTCCGCGGTCGCAGCGCCAAGGCGGCCGCCGTGATCCTAGCCCTCGGCCTCCTCACTCCCGCGGCATCAGCCGCGGACGCTACTTGGGACACGCTCGCCTTCGGCGATATCCCGGTGCAGAGCGGAGGGCGGATTGTACCGATTCAAACTCTCGCCACGGGATCCTTGCTCCAGATGCGTTCGCGCACCTCGATCAGCCTCTCGAAAATCGAACGCGTCGCCTTCGGCCAGCCTCCGTCCACTTGGACCGCAGAACAGCGTGCAGAAATCGCCAAAGAACTCCCTGCCCTCTCGACCGAACTCCAGGCGCTGCTTGAAAAACGCCAAGTCCGTCTGACCGGAGGCGCCATCAGCTCGGTCGACTGGTTCATCGAAGTCTGCTTCCGCGCCCCGATTGCCCGCCATCTGCCGACCTTCCGCGTCGAACACCCCAACGTGCTCAAGCGCGTCGGTGGCGACCCCGAGAAGAGTCTCTACGTCAGCTGGGATGGTATCCTGAAAAACAGTGCCGAACTCAGCAAGGCGGCCGAACAGGCGCGCAAACGCCCGCAGGCCGACCGCGACGTCGAAGACCGTGGCCTCCTTACGCTCGAAAGCGCCGCCCGCCAATATGCGACGCTCAGCATGACCTTCATCCCCGGCGACCTACCGCTCGACGTCACCCCGCGCCGCGAATACGGGGCATGGATCTCCGCACTCAACCGTGCGCTCTCCGAAATGAACGCCAGTGCCACGGGTAAGGCCTTCGACCCCGAACTGCAGAAGACGGTCAAGACGTTCGTGGAACGCTATCAAGATTTCGAACGCGAAGGCGTCATCGGCCTGATGCCCCCCAAGGACGAAACTTCGCTCGCCCGCTGGGATAATCTCGGCGCCTCCCTCCTCGGCATCATCAAGGACCAGAAGGCCCACCGGGCCGGTCTGGCCGAAGACGGCATCATCACCCGCTACGCCGACTTCTCGATGGCCTGGCGCGAAGGCAAGGACGACGATTGCTCACGCCTGAGCTCCGCCATCGCCGCATCTTTGAAAGGTCCTTGGACCGCCCGGGTGGAATCCGAAGCGAGCTTCGGTCGACTCCAACCTTTTTACTGGCTCCTGATCGCCTACGTGGTGGTGGTGCTCATGGTCCTTGTCTCCTGGGTGACCGGCTCCGAAGCCCTCCGCGTCTGGGGTTACCGCCTGCTGGTGCTCTCCTTCATCCTGCACACCGCGGCCCTCCTTTATCGCATGTGGCTGCATGACCGTCCGCCAGTGACAAACCTCTATTCAACGGGAATCTTCGTCGCTTGGGGTGCCGTCGGCTTGGGCATCATGCTCGAGCGGGTCTGGAAGAACGGCATCGGTGCCGTCGCGACAGGAATCACCGGCTTCGTCTCCCTGATCGTCGCCCATAACCTCGGCCTCTCTGGCGAAGACAACCTCGAGAGCGTCCGGGCGGTGCTCGATACGAACTTCTGGCTGGCGACGCACGTGACCATCGTGACGCTCGGCTACTCGGCGACCTTCGTTGCCGGCTTACTCGGCGCACTCCACCTCGCGCTCCGCGCCTTCAAGAAAGACTACAACTGGGGCGATAGTGTCGCCCGTGCGGCCTATGGCATTCTGGCATTCGCAGTGATGGCCAGCTTCATTGGCACGATGCTCGGTGGCATCTGGGCCGACCAGAGCTGGGGTCGCTTCTGGGGCTGGGATCCGAAAGAGAACGGCGCTATTCTCATCGTGCTCTGGTGCGCGCTCTGCCTCCACGCCCGCTGGGGTGGCCTCGTCCGCCGCGAAGGGCTGATGCAGCTCCTCATCTTCGGTAACATCGTCACGGCCTGGTCCTGGTTCGGCACGAATCTTCTCGGCGTCGGCCTGCACAGCTACGGTTTCACGGAGACAGGGGCGTTCTGGCTCTACTACGTTTTCTGCCCTTCGCAGCTCGCGCTGATCGCCCTCGGTTGGCTGCCTGACCGCTCGAAGAGCGCCCACAAGACCGCATGACCGAAACCGCTGGCCCGACCTGGTTCTGCATCAAGGCCAAGCCTCGCCAAGAGGCCGTGGCGGTGCAAAACCTACGGGCCGTCGGCATCGGCGAGCTGGTCTTCCCGCGCCTGCGTCGCACGCGACGCGGCCACGACAAGAACAAGGTCGTCGTCGAACCACTGTTCCCGGGCTACATCTTCGCCCGCTTCGATCCGATGGAATTCCAGTCCACGATTCGCAGCACGCGCGGCGTGCTCCACCTGGTGAGTCGCGAAGGTCGGCCGGTCGACGTCGAGCAAGCGGTGATTGACGAGCTCAATGCGCTCGGCCCCGACGCAATCCTCTCAATGCTCGATGACGAGCTGAAGGTCGGCGCCAAAGCCCGCGTCATTCGGGGTATCTTCACCGGCTCCGAAGGCGAGGTCATCCGCCTAGAGTCTCCGCAGAAACGCATCGCACTGCTGCTCTCCATCCTCGGTTCCGACCAGCCGGTCGAATTGCCGCTCGACGATGTCGAAGGGCTCCCGGACGAAACCTAGCCCTTGATCACATGATCCTCGACCAACTCTCCGCCTCCGCTGCTTACGAGTCGCTGCATCCGCTCTTCCCGCAGGCATTCGCTTACCTGCGCGCGTTCGATGTGAAGACGGAAGACGGAAAATATGAACTCCAAGGCCAAGACCTTGTCGCCATTGTCCAGCGCTACCAGACGGCTCCTTCGGCGGACAAACTCTGGGAAGCCCATCAGGTCTACGGCGATATTCAGGTGGTCTATAAAGGCCTCGAAAATTGCGGCCACGCCGACCAGCATACCCTCGTGGTCACGAAGCCTTATATCGCCGAAAAGGACGTTGAGAAATACGCCGCCCCTTCGTCGTCCACTGCCTTGTTCACCCTTGGTCATGGCAATTTCGCGATTTTCCACCCGCAGGATGGACACCAGCCCGGCCTGCAGATCGGTGCCCCGGCCGAAATCCTGAAGGTGGTCATTAAGTTCCGGCTCAAGGTCTGAGCGGCTTGCAACTTCGCCCGCTTTACGGTGTCCTATGGTTAACCCCATGAGACTCCTCGCCTCCGCATTACTTGCCCTCACCTGCACCCTCGGCTTTGCTCAGGATGTCACCCGCGTCTCCGACGTCATCTATACCAAGCATGACGGCGTGGCGCTGACGATGGACGTCTTCACTCCGGCCAAGCCTAACGGCGCCGCGGTCATCAAGATCATCAGCGGCGGCTGGAACTCCAACCATAACGGCATCAGCGACGGTGGCTGGCCGAAGCATGGTTTCACGACGTTCGTTGTCGTGCACGGCACGCAGCCTCGCTTCCACATCCACGAGATCGTCGCAGACCTCCAACGCTCCGTCCGCTTCATCCGCGCCAACGCTGCCAAGTTCGGCATCGACCCGAACAAGATCGGCGTCACCGGCGGCAGCGCCGGCGGTCACCTCAGCCTGATGCTCGGCACGCGCGTCCTCCCGACCAATCCGAAGTCGAAAGATCCAGTCGAGCAGGTTAGCTCCGAGGTCAACGCGGTGGCGTGTTATTACCCGCCAGTCGATTTCCTCAGCTGGGCCAAGGAGGGCGATAGCAAGGAAGGCGCCGGTCCCCTGACCGTCCGCGCGCCGGCCTTCGGGCCGATCGTCACCACCGCCGAAGGCCGCGAACGCGCTGGCCGCGATCTCTCGCCTCTCTTCTGGATCAGCGATAAGACCCCTCCGACCTTTATCGTCCAGGGCGACGCTGACCCGCTCGTTCCCGACTCCCAGGCCCGTCGCTACCTCGCGCGCGCCAAGGAAGTCGGTGCCAAGGCCGAAGTCCTGATCCGCCTAGGTGGCGCCCACGGCGGCTGGGTCGAGATGGCCGATGACAATGTCCGTATGGCCGAATGGTTCAGCCTCCATCTCCTCGGCCAGCAGCCCGCCAAGCCCTTCAACTTCGATATCTCGTCCTTGCCCAGCACGCCCGCACCGAAGAAGGCTGCGAAGAAGTAAGCAGGGCTGAGGGACGATTTACGCTGGCAGGAAAGCCCCGCCGTTTGCATAAAGACGGCATGGCTTCGCCTTGCCGACTCATCCTCGCCCTCGACGTAGAGACCAAGGAGGAAGCCTTGGCGCTCGCTCGCCCGCTCGCCGGCAACCTCGCCTGGGTGAAGCTTGGCCTCCAGCTCTTCACGCGGCACGGCCCCGGCATTGTCGACGAATTCCATGCGCTAGGCTTCAAGGTCTTCCTCGACCTGAAATTCCACGATATCCCCAACACGGTCTCCTCAGCGATCAAGAGCCTCAAAGGTCGCCCCTGCTCCCTACTCACCATCCACGCTTGCGGCGGTCCTGAGATGATTGCCCGCGCCGCTGAAGCCGCGAAGTCCACCCTGCCTGATTGCACCGTACTTGGCGTCACGGTGCTGACTTCGATGGATCAAACCCAGCTTTCCGCCACGGGTGTCGCCCGCACGCCCGAGGAACAGGTCCGCCTGCTCGGCCGCATGGCCATCGGCGCCGGCATCGGTGGCCTGGTCTGCTCCCCTCTCGAACTCCCGATCCTTCGCCAAGATCTCGGCGCCGGTCCCATCCTCGTGACCCCTGGCATTCGTTACCCCGACGCCGCGGGCGATGACCAGAACCGAGTCATGACACCGGCTCAGGCCGCCGCCGCCGGCGCCAGCTTCATCGTGGTCGGCCGTCCGATCCTCAAGGCCAAGGATCCCGCCGCGGAGACGCTCCGCATCCGCCGTGACATCGGCGAGATCGCATGAGCGCCGCCGACGACATCCTCGTTCTTCTCGCCGCGGGTTCCGCGCGGCGCATGCAGGCAGTCGTCGACGACAAAATCACCGCGCTCCTCGCCGGTAAGCCGGTCTTCCTCCATTCGCTGCAATCCTTCCTCAGTACGGGCCTCATCGGCCGCGTCGTCATCACCTATCGCGACGAAGCCCAGCTCGCCAAGCTGAAGGCCCAGCTGACCGGACATCTACCCACGGCCACCCGAATCGATTTCGTTCCTGGCGGCGAATCGCGCCAAGATTCCGTCCTCGCCGCGCTCAATACCTGCGAAGGCCATACCGGTCTGGTGCACATCCATGATGGCGCCCGCCCGCTAGTCTCGCCCGAAGCCATCCGCAAGGTGCGTGAGAAGGCCAAGGAAACCGGGGCCGCCATCCTCGCCGGACGTGCCGCTGACACGGTGAAGATTGCCAAGGTCGGCTCCGCTTCCGTCGAAACGTCTCCGGATCGCGGACTAGTCTGGACGGCCGAGACGCCGCAGGTCTTCCGCACCGCCATCGTGCTCAAGGCCTATCGCAAAGTCGCCGAACTCCAGCGCAAGGTGACCGACGATAGCTCCGCCGTTGAATTCGTCGGGCAGGACGTCTCCTTGGTCGAGAACCCTTCGGTGAACCTAAAGCTGACGCGTCCCGCGGACTTCGTCTTAGCGGAAGCGATTCTGAAGACGCGCTGAGCGTTCAGTAACCGGCCTGACGGAGCGCAGCATCCAACTTCGTCTGGAAGTCGGTGATATCCTGCGGCGTCGGACGATATCCCGGCGACCGCGCGGCCATGCCGGGTCGACCCTGATGATCGATATACCAATCGGCTTTTTCACCATCGGAGAAAGTGACATGGCCGCTGACCATGGCATGCGGCTGAGCGATGGTGTCGACTTCGACCGTCACGACACCAGCACCCTGGGCGGTTTCAGCGGGGACGCCAGCCTCAGCGGGGGCGGCGTCGGCGACGGGCTCTTCTACCGGCTTAGGCTCTTCCTTCTCGACGAGAGCAAGGTTAAGGTCGTCCACGAGGAAGCGGACGTCCATGTAAGTCATCGGGACCTCGAGCTGAGTCGAAAGGCGCTCCTGGATCTGGGAAAGTGTGGCGCCTTCGGCTACCCAGGCGGAAACCTTGGAAATCTGTTCGGGGGTCAGTCGGGCCATAGTTGGCTAAGGTGTGGTACCCTCCGCCGATTTTCAAGCGTCACGTCTCTTATTCGTTGGAAAATACGCCCCCGCCCACCAAGTTAAGCCCATGCAGTCCGAGATCAGCTGGCAAAAGCAAGGAGCGTTCACCGACATCGTGTACGAGAAAGCCGATGGCATTGCCCGCGTGACCATCAATCGCCCCTCTCGCCGCAATGCCTTCACCCCGGACACAATCGCCGAGATGCTGAAGGCCTTCTCCGATGCGCGCGACGACGCCTCCATCGGCGTGGTGCTGCTGCGCGGAGCCAACCCGCAGGACGACGGTAAGTTCGCCTTCTGCGCCGGCGGCGACCAAAAGATCCGCGGCGATAAGAAGGGCGGCTACATGGGTAAGGACGGCGTGCCTCGCCTTAACGTCCTCGATCTCCAACGTCTCATCCGCTCGATGCCGAAGGTCGTTATCGCCCTCGTGGCCGGTTTCGCCATCGGTGGCGGTCACGTGCTCCACGTCATCTGCGACCTCACCATCGCCGCCGACAACGCCGTCTTCGGCCAGACCGGTCCGACGGTCGGCAGTTTCGATGGTGGCTTTGGCGCCTCCTACCTCGCCCGCGTCGTCGGTCAGAAGAAGGCCCGCGAGATCTGGTATCTCTGCCGCCAGTACGACGCCAAACAGGCCCTCGAGATGGGCCTGGTCAATACCGTCGTCCCCTACGAGCAACTCGACACCGAAGGCGTGAAGTGGGCGCAAGAAATCCTCACGAAGAGCCCGCTCGCCATCCGCTGCCTCAAGTCGGCCTTCAACGCCGAACTTGACGGTCAGGCCGGCATCCAAGAACTTTCCGGCAACGCCACCCTGCTCTATTATCTTTCGGAAGAGGGCGACGAAGGTCGTGCCGCTTGGAACGAGAAGCGCCCTCCCAATTTCCGAAAATTCCCTTGGCTCCCGTAAATCCGATTCGCGTCACCGAGCGCGCGCAGAAACTTGCGACCGAGATCCTCCGCCCCGGCGACATCGCCGTCGACGGCACCGCCGGCAAAGGGCGCGATACGGCCTGTCTGGCCCAAGCCGTCGGCCCGAGGGGCCACGTGCACGCCTTCGACATCCAGCCGGAGGCCATCACCTCCAGCCGCAATCTCCTCGAGGTTGCGGCCCTCATCGACCGGGTCTCCCTGCACCTACGCAGCCACGCAGAACTGGTCGACGTCCTGACGTCGGCCCAGCGCGGTAAGGTCGGCGTCGCGATTTTCAATCTCGGCTATCTTCCAGGCGGCGATGCCTCCATCATCACCCAGCCAGCCTCGACCGACCGCGCGCTCCGCGACGCCTATGATAACCTCCGCCCAGGCGGTCGCCTCATCTGCGTCGCCTACACCGGACACCCCGGCGGCCCTGAAGAGTCCGACGTCGTTCTCAAGTTCGCTGAACAGCAGGCCTCCGCTGGCCTCCACGTCGAGAAGATCGGCTATTACCCGACGCCCGGTAAGCCTTGGATCCTCGTCGTGAACAAGCCGTCGGCTTGAAGTAGGAAGCATTCCTTTCACTCTATTCAAGATGACCGCCAGACGACGCATCATCTTGACCGGGGCCACGGGCCTCATCGGTTCGGCTATGTCTAAGCGGCTCAAGACACTCGGCTACGAAGTCATCCCCTTCCGCTCCCGCCATGACGGCTCCGTTGGCTTTAATCATCTTACAGGTCAGATCGATCGCGCCGCCCTCGAAGGAGCCCACGCCGTCATCCACCTCGCCGGCGAATCTATCGCCCAACGATGGTCTGAGGCTGCCAAGGAACGAATCATGGCCAGCCGTCGCGACGGCACCCGCTTACTCTCCGAGGCCCTAGCTGGCCTGGTGCACAAACCGGAGGTCTTCATCTCTATGTCCGGTATCAACCGCTACGGACTGCATCGGTCCGAGACCCTTGACGAATGCTCCACGGTCTCCGCTGCTGGCTTCCTGCCGGCCGTGACCGAAGCATGGGAAAACGCGACCCTAGCGGCCAGCCAGGGAGGCATCCGGACGGTCTTGCTGCGGACTTCGCTCGTGCTTTCCTCCACTGGCGGCGGCTTGCAGAAGATGCTCCCCGCCTTTCGCCTCGGCCTCGGTGGTCCCATCGGCGGCGGACGGCAACGGATGAGCTGGATTGGCCTCCCCGACCTCTGCGAACTCATCGTCTGGTGCCTGGATAACCCAGCCATCCGCGGCCCGCTCAACGCCGTGGCACCCCAGACCGTCACCCAAGCCGAATTTGCCCACACTCTAGGCGCCGTCCTCCGCCGTCCCAGTTTTCTTCCGTTACCCGCATGGGCGCTCTCCCTCCTCTTCGGACAGATGGGGCGAGAGACCATCCTCAGCGACCTGGCGGCCCGCCCGGCGGTGGCGCTCGACGGCGGTTTCCGCTTCGCGAAGCCCAACCTTGACTCGGCCCTCCGCGAAGCAATCGGCGAATGATTTTGGGTTGAAGGAACCGAGTCGGAGAGAGATTGTCCGGCCATGGTTCGCGCTGCCTTCGTCTTCATGGTCCTACTCCTCGCTGGTTGCGACGACGGCTCGCGCGCCGACACCCGCACGCTCGACGTCGAAGACGAAGATTTCCGCCAAGGTCAGAACTTCTATAAGAGCGGTGAACTTCGCAAGGCTCTCGAGTGCTACCTCAAGGTGATCGACAAACGTAAGGGCGCCGCTGAATCCAATCTCGAAGCCGGCCGCATGTACCTCGAACTGCAGGATCCGCTCCCGGCCATTTACCACTTCAACCAGTACATCCGCATGAAACCGACGTCCGAGCAATCGAACCTCGTCCGCCAGCTGATTAAGACCGCCGAGAAGCAGTTCATGCAGCAGCTGCCCGGAAGACCGATGGAACCCGATGCCCTCGGCGGCTCCGACCTCAACGCCAAACTCCGTAACCTCCAGCTGGAGAACGAGAAACTGAAACGCGAACTGGCCGATTACAACCGTACCCAGAAAGGGCTCGTCCTACCGCCCAAGACCACGAGCGAGAAGCCACCGGAAAAACCGGCGACGACCGAAGACGGCAAGCCTCAGCGTTTCCGCCAATACACAATCGCCAAAGGCGACACCCTCTCAGGCATCGCCCGCAAGATCTATAGTGATGCCAGTTCGACGCGGATCTCAGCGATCTATAACGCGAACCGGGACAAGATGACGTCGGTCAACAGCCTGCCGAAAATCGGCACGGTGATCCTCCTTCCGGAGTAAGCTATGCGCCTGACGCGCATCCGGGCCGCCGACTTCCGCAACCTGACCTTTGCGGACGTCTCCACGGACGCCCCTCGCGTCTTTCTGCTCGGCGATAACGGCCAAGGAAAGACGAACCTTCTCGAAGCCGCTGCGTTAGTATCTTCGTTCCGTTCCTTCCGCACGACGGACATCTCGCCGCTTATCCGCTCGGGTTGCACCGAAGCCCGCCTACGGCTCGACGTCCGTCTCACGCCAGAGGAAAACGCCGAGATCGAGATCCGTCTGGCCAAGGGCTCCCGTAAAGCCCTGCTGAACGGTACCCCGGTCGCTTCGGTCGCCCAGCACCTCGGGCAGTTCCCGACAATCGTTTTCTGCTCCGACGACCTTCGCCTCGTGCGCGGTTCGCCCTCTAACCGCCGCCGCTGGCTCGATGCCGCGATCGGCGGTACCGATGCCGCCTACCTCACCGCGGTGCGCGACTACGGTCGCGCCCTCGACGGACGTAATGCCTTACTGAAAGTCGTGATCCGCTCCGACGAAGAACTGCGCGCCTTTGAGAAAGCGATGCTCGCGCCGGCGCAGCTCATCGCCGCGACCCGCGCCCGTATCCTGCCCGAACTCGCGGCGACTTTACGCGATGCCTGCGCCCGCGCGGGCTTTCCTGATCAGGGTGCCGACTTGGTCTACCAACCCGATGTGGCCGCCGACCAACTCGTCGAAATCTGGGCGAAGACGCGCGTCGCTGACCTCGCCACGGGCACGACCCTCCGAGGTCCGCAACGCGACGATTTCGGTATGCTCTTCGCCGGCAAGGATGCGTCCGACTACGCCTCCGAAGGCCAGCAGCGCCTCCTCGTTCTCGCCCTCTGCCTCGCCCGTCTCCAACGCGACACCCTCCTTGCTCCCACGCCACCGGTCATCCTGGCCGACGATGTCCTCGGCGAGCTCGACGATACCCGCCGCCGAGCCTTCTGGAACGAAGTCGGCGAAAAGCATCAGGTTATCGCGACTGGCACCGTTCCCCCGCCTTCTGGCGACTGGCTGACCTACCGGGTGTCTGGGGGCAGCTACCTACAGGCCTGATTTTGGCGTTGTTTTATGGGAAATTGACCCCTTGGATGGGGGCATGTCGGACTTCCTTCTCTACGCCTCGGTGGTAGCCCTCTTCCTCGTCTGCATCCTCGTGGTCCTCGTGATCCTGATGCAACGTCCCAGCGCTAACGCTGGCATGGGCTCGGCCCTCGGTGGCGGCGCCGCTGAGACGGTCTTCGGTGGGGAATCCGCCAACGTCCTCTCGAAGATGACCACGACCCTCACCGTCATCCTCTTCGTTCTCAGCTTCGGCCTCTACCTCGGCTTCGTCGCCCGCGAAAAGCCGGCGCCCAAGGCCCTCGACGCCAAGGCCACCGCCCCGGTCGCTGCTCCGGCTGCCACTGCGCCTACCGCCCCTGTCGTCCCTGTCGTCCCTGCTCCTGCCGCCGCCAAGCCCCAGTCCACCCCGGCCCCGGCCGCGACGACTCCAGCGAAGCCCGCCGCTCCGGCTCCGGCCAAGTAAGCCTGAGTGAGAACCCGACTGCTCAGCCTGTCTGTCCGCTGGGTAGCGTGTCTCATCGCACTCGGTGGCTTCGCGCAATCGCGGGTCCCTTCCGCCCCGGCGCTCGATCAGCTGACGCCGGAGCAAGGGCAGGCTTTCCTCACTGGCTTCCGTCACTCCCGACTAAACGGCGACCTTTGCCTGCGCTTCGAGGTCGTCCACAAGCCGCGCAAAGGCGAATCGCTGCCCGCGGTCCAAGGTACGCTCTGGGCCTCGACCCAGGGCGATGCCCAACTCCTTCGCGGAGAGATCAAGGACGGCCAAGGCAAGCCGTCCTTGGCCTTCATCACCTTCAAGTCGGCCCAGATCAGCCGTGTCTGGGTCTCCCGCCGCGGCGCCCCCGCCGAGGAAATCGACAACAAGACTCCGCTCATCCCCCTCGCCGACGGACTCATCCTCTCGCCCTTCGACCTCCATTTGCCCTTCACGCATTGGCCCGCCACCGCCTACCTGACCACCGAGAAACGTCGACGCCCGGTCCATACCTTTGATGCACTCAACCAGATCGGCCACGAACCGGCCAAGGTGAACTACGCCATCGACCATGTCTACGGCGTGCTCATCCAGGCGACTTGTTTCGACACGAACGGCAAGAAGACCCGCACGATGCAAGTCGAGGAATTCTCCAAGGTCGACGAGCAATGGATGCTCGCTGCGTGCAGCGTGCTCAATGAAAATACGCGCGACGCCGACCTGCTCCGCATAACTGAAGCCGCCCTCGGCGAACGTTTCGCGCCGCAGACGTTCGAACCCGCCACGCTCGCGCAACCCGCCGTCCAACCGGCCAACTTCAAAAAACTGTGAAGACCAAAGTCACCGCCACCCAGGTCGCCCGCTACTGCGACCTGCTCACCAACGGTAAGCACATCGCTGACTTCGAGGGCTCCCGTAACGGCCTGCAGCATAAGGGCACGCGCCCGGTGCGCAAGGTCGGCGCGGCCGTCGACGCCGGCGCCAAGGTCTTCGCCGAAGCTGCCCGCCGCGGCATCGATTTCCTCATCGTCCACCACGGAATGTATTGGCGTCCGGTTTCGCCCGAACGCGAAGTGCGCTCGCTCCGTAAGGCCGCCCTGAAGAAGACCGGCTTATCGCTCTACTCCAGCCACCTGCCGCTCGACGCCCATCCGGCCATCGGCAATAATGCGCTCATCGCGCAAGATCTCGGCCTCAAGGTCGTGGATTGGTTTGTGGACTACGAAGGCCTGCCCATCGCCTGCATCTGTAAGGGAATTCCGCGAGCGACCCTGCGCCAGCGTCTCAAAGCCTCCTACCCCGAAACCTACAAAGGCATCGAATTCGGCTCGGCGAAGCCGAAGAAGATCGCGATTCTCAGCGGCAGCGGCCGCAGCGCCCTCGACCACCTGAAAGCCGAAGGCTGCGACACGCTCATCACCGGCGAGCTACGCGAAGAACATTTTAACGAAGCCCACGAGCAGGGTTGGAATCTTTATCCGTGCGGCCACTACGCCACCGAGACCTGGGGCGTGAAGGCCCTCGCCGCTGCGGTCGCCGCGGAGTTCGACGTGAAGTGGGAATTCATCCCCACCGGTAATCCGCTCTGATGAGCCGCGGACGGATAGCCCCGACCCCGACCGGCTATCTGCACGTCGGCCACGCCCGCACCTTCGCTCTCGCCGCCGCTCGCGCCGCCAGCGGGACGCTGATCTACCGCACCGAAGATCTCGACGCGGGACGCTGTCGTCCGGAATTCGCCGACGCGGCGATCGAAGACCTTCGGTGGCTCGGACTGAAGTGGACGGAAGGACCCGATGTCCGCGGCCCGCACGCCCCCTACGTCCAATCACAGCGTCTGCCTTGGTTCCGCGTGGTCTGGCAGCTGCTCCAAGCCTCCGGTGCGATCTATCCCTGCGACAAGTCCCGCAAGGATGTCGAACGCAGCCTGACCGCCCCACACGCCGAGGATGACGCCGAGCCGATCTTCCCGCCTGACCTAAGGGCGCCACTAGGCGCCGGACGCGAAGCCCGCGAACCCGGCCAGACCAACTGGCGCTTCCGCGTCCCGGACGGCGAGGCCATCACCTTCGTCGATGCACTCCAAGGCCAGCAGACGTTCGTCGCCGGACGTGACTTCGGCGACTTCCTCGTCTGGCGCAAGGACGGCTTCCCCGCCTACGAACTCGCGGTCGTCGCCGACGACCACGCCATGGGTATCACCGAAGTCGTCCGCGGCGCAGATCTGCTGCTCTCGACCGCCCGTCAACTGCTGCTCTATCGGGCGCTCGGCTGGACGCCGCCAACCTGGGCGCACGCGCCGCTCATCGTCGATACCGACGGCAAGCGTCTCGCCAAGCGTACCGCCGGCCTTTCGATCCGCGAGCTCCGCCAAAAAGGAAAGACGCCGGAGGAAGTCCTCACGGCGTCTCTGAGCAAGTTGCTGAGCTGAAGGCTTACGCGCCCTTCTTCGAGTCGGTTACCGCCTTGGGAGCAGCGCCCTTCGGGGTGGAGCTAGGAGCGGCGGTCGTACCGGAGACAATCTTCTCGCGAAAGGCCTTAAAAGACTTGCCCATCGTCTCATCGCCGGCCGTGAGCGCGATAGCCTCGTCGATATACTTCAACGCCTGCTCCTTAGCGGTCGGGTCAATCTGGATGAGGATGCGGGCCTTATTGAAAGGCAGCACCGCCTTGCGCGGGCCAGTGACGTCGACGAATATCTCGTCGAGCGCGGCCTCTGCTGACTTGAAATCCTTAGCCGTGATGGCGTCGTTAATCTTCTGGCCGAGCACGCGGCTCTTGGCCGAACGGTCGGCCGCGGATTTCTGCTCCTGCTCGAGGGCCGCCTTACCTTCCGGGGTATTCTTGAACGAGGCTAGCTTTTCCAGGTATTCCTTGGCGGTCTGGCCACCGAAGCCGGCGGTCTTGCCGAACACTTCGCCGGATTTGGCGTCGATGAGCAACACCGTGGGGAAGCTCGAGATTCCATACTTCTTCTGCCACTCGCGGTTCTTAGCCTTGAGCTCAGGCGTCTGCGGCTTCTTGTTCGGGAAATCGAGTTCGACGAGCACATATTGGGAGGCGGCCGCAGCGAACTCCGCGGACTCGAAGACGATCTTGTGGAGCGTCTTACAGGGCGGGCACCAGTCGCTGCCGGTAAAATCGACCAGCACAGGCTTGTTCTCCTTCACGCCCTGCGCCTTGGCGGCGTCGAGGTCGGTCAACCAAGTGACTTCGGCATGTGCCGTGATGGTCGCGAGGAAAAGGAGAGTCAGGATGAGTTTCTTCATGAGAGGGATTACTTCTTATCCCGGGCGGCGGCGACCTGGGCGCGGAACTGCTTCAGTTCATCAGTGAGGTCAGCGGGATTATCCGCGATGATTTCGTCTAGGACCTTGAGCACGGCGCTATGGTCGCCGGGCTTGCAGGCCTGGACGCTACCCACGCGGGCGTTGACGGAGAGGGTCACCTTAGCGGCGCCAGTGACGGCCTTGTCCTTGATGAACTTGGCAATCGCGGCCTCAGCGGCGGCGAGATCCTTCTTCTCAAGGTGGGGCGTGATGAGCTTTTCGAGTTCTTCACCGTAACCACGCACGAGGACTTCGTCCTTCTTGCCCTGGGCGAACTTGGCCTTCCCGGCTGGCGTATTGTCCTTCATCAGCTCAGCGAGGTGGGCCAGATACTTGATCGGTCCCCCGGCCTGGTAGCCGGTCTGAGCGAAGGGCTCACCATTGGAGTCCAACAGCATGATCGTCGGAAAACCTTCGATGGCGAACTTCTCGGAGAGGACCTTATTCTTGGCCTTCACCTCAGCGCTCTGCTGCTTCTTCTGAGGGTAGTCGAGTTCGACGAGCACGAAGTCCTTGGTGGCCGCGGCGAATTCCTTCTGGTCGAAGACTTCCTTCTTCAGACGGATGCACCAGCCGCACCAGTCGCTGCCGGTGAAGTCGACGAGGATCGCCTTCTTCTCGGCCTTCGCGACCTTGATGCCCTCATCGAGGTCGGTGAGCCAACCTTCGGCGGCGGAAACGGAGATGACACTCAGGCAGAGAGCGACGGCGGCGAGGAAACGGCAGGGCATCCCTCAAGGATGCCTTGCCGCCTAAACGAGGCAATCTGCAATCAGCCAACCCTGCGTTGCCAATATGAAGTTTATCCCTCACTTAACCCCCATGGCCGGCATCCGTATCTTCCTCGTCGACAACGGTTCCTACGAACCAACGGCTACGTTGGCCCTCCGCGGACTGGCCCTAGAGGTCGGCAAGCTGATCGAACAACCGGTTCTGCCAGTCTCGACAATGCACTCGACCAAGATCGACCCTGCCCTGCTCGGCGGCGTCCCGGCGGTCATATTCGAAGGAGCCGTCCAGCAGGCCAAACTCGACGGCATTGAAGAGATCGTGGTCATTCCGCTCTTCATCGGACCGAGCCGGGCGATCACGGAGTATCTCCCAAAAGTCTTCGCCGACGCTCAATCAGGCGCGATGAAACTCAGCATCCGCGAACCGCTCTTCGGACCCGAGCTGATTAGCATGCTAATCGATAACTTGAAGTCGACCGGCTGGACCAAGGGCAGCGGCACAGTCCTGCTCTGCGACCACGGCTCACCCATCCCTGAAGTAACGCGCTGCCGAAACTTCTTCGCCGTCGCACTTCGTAATCAACTCGGCCTGAAGGACGACGAACTGATCGCCTGCTCGATGGAACGACGCGAAGGCGCGGAGTATGACTTCAACGAACCGCTGCTTGAAGACGCGCTGCAGGACGCCAAGGGCGAGGCTGTCATCCTGATGCTCTTCCTGCTCCCTGGTCGTCACGCTGGAGCCGAGGGCGACGTCGCGACCATCGCGAAGGAACACGCTCCTGCTGGCCTGCGCTGGAAGCTCAGCCCCCTACTCGGTACGCACCCCGCCCTCCCCGCGCTGCTTTGCAAACGGCACCTCATCACCTCTAGCTTTAAGTCAGCGAAGTATATGGTCATCGGGGCAATCCTCCTCATGGGACTCCTGCCGGTGTTAATCGGCGCCCTTGCGCCCAAAGACATGGACCTCGTCGGACGCATCATGCTCTGGCTCGGCGGAGTCGCCGTAATCTTCGCCTTCCTCTACTTTTACTTCCGGTCTCAGCGCCGGAAAACGACCTGAACTCAGGCAAACGCCGCGATGCGGCCCATCAGGCCAACATGACGAGGCGGAGCGACGACGGCGCCGACCACCGCGATGAGCGGCGTGGGCAGGACGGAAACGTCGACCTTGCCTGAAGCGAGATCGGTCAGCGTGGTGAGCACGTCCGAAGCACCATCCTGCGAGACCTTTGAAAGTAAACGAATCGGAAGATCAGCCTGAGCGCCGGCGGCGATGAGCTTCACGGCCACCGAAGGCAATGCCTTCGCGCCCATGTAAAGACAGAGCGTGGCGCCGGTGTCGATATGCGCCTTCCAGTTCTGATCGGTACCATCGGCGCAGTGCCCGGTGAGGAACGTGACGGACGCGGCCTTACCGCGATGCGTCAACGGGAACGCGGCATCCGCGCCAGCAGCGGTCGCCGCGGTAATGCCCGGCACGACTTCAAAAGGAATGCCATGGGCAGCGAGATGATCCATCTCTTCGCCGAGACGGCCGAAGATACCAGGGTCGCCCCCTTTGAGACGGACGATGAGACCACCCTGTCGAGCTTCCCGCACGATTACGGCGTTGATCTCGTCCTGGGTCATCGAGTGGACCCCGCAGCGCTTGCCGACCGGCACGATCTTGGTCGTCGCCGGAATCTCTTCCAAAAGGGCATCCCCCGGCAGGGCGTCATGAATCACGACATCCGCCTGCTTAAGCAGACGCAGACCCCTCACGGTGATAAGGTCCGGGGCTCCGGGTCCTGCACCGACGAAGGCCACCCGGCCGATGTCACAATTTACCATTTTTTTAAACTTGACCCCTATTTATGTAATCCTAACTCATCTTATCAAGTATTAAATCATGGACCCTACCTCCGGCAAGCCCCTGGCAAAGAATGAACTGATGAAGGCGGATAAACCCGACCTTTCGGGCACCATTCGCGAAACCCTCGCCAACCCCGAGGCCGATCGCTTCAGCGGGGATGACGAGCAGTTCATCAAATTCCACGGCATCTACCAGCAGGATGACCGCGACAAGCGCAAGACGGGCAAAGAGTACTCCGTCATGGTGCGCACGCGCCAGACCGGCGGGATCGTCCCGGCTGCCCAGTATATCGTCTACGACGAATTGTCCGGGCGCTTCGCCAACGGCACCCTCCGCATCACTTCCCGCCAGACCTTCCAGTTCCACGGCGTGCTGCAGAAAGGCATCGGCACGCTGATCAAGTCGATTAACGACGCCCTCTCCTCCACCCTCGCCACGTGCGGAGACGTGAACCGTAACGTCACCGCTCCGTCCAACCCGCCCGTCGACACTATCGCCGTGCAGGTCGACGAAGATGCGTTCGCGATTACCCGCGCCCTTCTCCCGAGCACCACCGCCTATCACTCCATCTGGGTCGACGGCGTCCAAGTCGACCTCGGTCTCGGCGACAAAATCGCTAAGGCCCGCACTTCCGTCGACCAGGCCAATCCGTATATGCCCCCGCCCGCCGACACGGACGAGTCCGGCGCGCCTGCCGATACGCTCTACGGCAAGACCTACCTGCCGCGTAAGTTTAAGACCGGCTTTGCCATCCCTCCGAATAACGACACGGACATCTTCACCAACGACATGGGCTACGTGGCTATCGTCGAAAACGGCAAGCTCGTCGGCTACAACCTGCTCGTTGGCGGCGGTCTCGGCACCTCCCACGGCAACAAAGCCACCTACCCTCGCCTCGCCGACGTGATCGGCTTCATCACCCGCGAACAGGTCGTCGAAGTTGGCTCTGCCGTCGTCGCGATCCATCGCGATTGGGGTGATCGCACCGACCGCAAGCACGCCCGCATCAAGTACGTCCTGCAGGAAAAGGGCGTCGAATGGTTCCGCGCTGAACTCGGCCAGCGCCTGGGGGCCCCGCTTCCGGCCGCCAAGCCCTTCCTCTTCCGTGGCCAGGGCGACGCCTTCGGCTGGTTCAAGCAGCTCGACGGCAACTGGTTCCTCGGCCTCTTCGTCGAGACCGGCCGCGTCAAGGATGCCGAAAGCTACAAGCTGAAGACCGCGCTCCGCACGATTGCCGAGAAATTCGCCCCGACCTTCCGCCTCACCGCCACACAGAACCTCATCCTCTCCGACATCAAGGAAGCCGACAAGGCTGTCATCGAGAAGTTACTGCATGACCACGGTTGCGCGATCGTCTTCAACCCTGGCCTCATCAAGGGACGCGGTATGGCCTGCCCGGCCCTCCCGACCTGTGGCCTCGCCCTCGCCGAATCTGAACGTATCTTCCCAAAGTTCCTCGCAAAGATCGAAGAAGGTCAGGCCGCCGCAGGTATCGCCAACGAAGAACTCGTCGTCCGCATGACGGGCTGCCCCAACGGCTGCGCCCGTCCGTACAACGCCGAGATCGGCCTCGTGGGCAAAGCCCCGGGCAAGTACAACATCATGCTCGGCGGCAACCGCGAAGGCACCCGCCTCGCTCGCCTCTGGAAGGAAGCCGCGCTCGCCGACGATATCCCGGTGCTCATCGGCGAACTCTTCAAGCAGTACGCCAAGGAACGCCATGCCGGCCAGGCCTTTGGTGATTGGGTCGACCAGGCTCCCGTCTGGCCCGCCGCTCCCGCCGCCTAATCTCGCCGATGGCCGACCTCAACCCAGACCGCATCCCGGATCTCGACGCCCGTCTCGCGACGCTGGCGCCGGTGGACCGTCTGCGCTGGGCCTACGAGACCTTCGGCGCCCGCGCTGGTATCGGTACAAGCTTCCAGCCCGCCGGTATCGTCATCCTGCACCTTGCCAAGACTGCTGGCATTCCGCTCCAGGCCTTCACGCTCAACACTGGCCTACTCTTCCCCGAGACGCTGGAGTTCAAGGCAAAGCTCGAAGCCCACCTCGGCATCAAGGTCGAAGAAGTCCTCCCTGCGCAGACGGTCGAACAGCAAGCCGCCCAATACGGCGCTGAACTTTGGAAGCGAGACCCTGAGAAGTGCTGCGAACTCCGTAAGGTCGATTCACTCGGCAAGAAACTCTTCGACCTGGATCTCTGGATTACCGGCATGCGTCGCGACCAAAGCGCTGAGCGTTCCGCGACCCCGCTCCTCTCGCTCGCCGCCCGTCCCGACAATTCCGACGTCTGGAAACTCAACCCGCTCGTCGACTGGAGTCGCGACCAAGTCTGGGCCTACCTCAAGGAGCACGGCCTACCCCACAACGTCCTGCACGACCGCGGCTACCGCTCGATCGGCTGCTTCCCTTGCACCTCGCCTACTTCTGGCGGAGACGAACGCGGCGGCCGCTGGCCTGGCTTCGATAAGAAGGAATGCGGCCTCCACACGCGTACTAAGAAAGGGTTAGGCGGTTAGCGGCTGGCGGTTGGCGGATAGGAATACCCATCCACACCCTCACACCCGTTTTCAAAGTTTTGTCTCCGCTCCCAACCGCCATCCGCTAACCGCCATCCGCCTCCACCTTCCCTTTTCCCAACCGCCACCCGCTAACCGCTAACCACTTCCACCTTCCTTCCGTCTCTCTGTGCTCCCAACCGCCAACCGCTAACCGCCAACCGCATTCTTCAGTTTCTCTGTGTTCCCAACCGCCAACCGCTAACCGCTACCACCTTTCCTTCAGCATGTCCCGCAACGCTCAAAACGATCACCTTACGCGCCTCGAACAGACGTCGATCCACGTCTTCCGCGAAGCCTTCGCTAACTTCCGCTCGGTCTGCATGCCCTGGTCCATGGGTAAGGACTCCAACGTGCTCATCTGGCTCGCCCGTAAGGCGTTCTGCGGCAAAATTCCCTTCCCGCTCCTGCACATCGACACGACTTACGAATTCCCGGAGATGTACGAGTTTCGCGAGAAGGCCAAGGTCATCCACGGCATCGACTTGATCGTCCGCGTCAACGAGGACGCTATCCGTCGCGGAATCGGCTACGCCACGCACGATCCCGTGACTGTCACGCACGAGCTTAAGACCGTTCCGTTCAAGGCCGCCATCGACGAGTTTAAGTGGGACGCCCTCGTGACCGGCATCCGCCGCGACGAAGACCCGACGCGTGCCAAAGAGCGCTGGTTCTCCCCTCGCTCCGCCGAAGGTAACTGGGACTACAAGGACCAGCCGCCGGAATTCTGGGGTCAATTCGCCAGCACCGCCCCCGAAGGTGGCCACGTCCGCGTTCAGCCACTCCTGGAATGGACAGAGCTCGACATCTGGGAATACATCCGGCGCGAGAACATCCCTAACCCGACCCTCTACTTCGCCCGCGATGGCAAGCGATTCCGCTCCCTCGGCTGCCATCCCATCACGCACCCGGTCGACAGCCCGGCGAGCAACATCGATGAGGTCATCGAGGAACTGAAGCTAACCAAGACCAGCGAACGTGCCGGTCGCGCCCAGGACCACGTCGGCCGTAATTCAATGCAGGAACTCCGCGCCAAGGGCTTCATGTGAGCCCCCACTAACCACCATGAACACCCAATCCCTTTCCCAACCTGTGCACACCACCCTTCCGTCCGTCGAAGACCATCGCAAGATGCACGTCGTCGTCGTCGGCCACGTTGACCACGGCAAGTCCACCTTCGTCGGCCGTCTCCTCAACGACACCGACTCTCTGCCCAACGGTAAGATCGAGCAGGTTCGTAAGAACTGTGCCATCGAAGGCATGGAGTTTGAATACGCCTTCCTCCTCGACGCCCTGATCGAAGAGCAGGAACAGAACATCACCATCGATACCACGCGCATCTTCTTCCGCACGAAGCAGCGCGCCTACGCGATCATCGACGCCCCGGGCCACAAGGAGTTCCTCAAGAACATGGTGACCGGCGCCGCCAGCGCCTCCGCCGCCCTGCTGCTCATCGACGCCAAGGAAGGCGTCATGGACCAGTCCCGCCGCCA
>Ga0209443_1000614_pt1 | contig 23879 bp, 30 predicted proteins | sample LauGreBMM110DCMD_2_FD_187571 | JGI IMG/M metagenome (GOLD analysis project Ga0209443, IMG submission 187571) | Freshwater lake microbial communities from Lake Michigan, USA - Su13.BD.MM110.DCMD (SPAdes) (version 2) | ecosystem: Environmental > Aquatic > Freshwater > Lake | place: Lake Michigan... | reverse complement strand
TAAATCATCTTCAGCTCCCATATCGATAACTTTAAAATTTTCATTTTGATTTTTACCAATATAAAACAAAATTTCTCTCTCCAATCCTTGTATGAATATAGTTTCTGTCTTCATTTGCTAAGTTTACTGTAATTAAAATGCTATATAATTAAATCAATTTTAAAAAATAATAATAATGATGTAAAAGAATCTATAATTAAGTATTTTTAATTTAAATAATTATTATAAATATATATTATGAGCTTACAAAGTATTATTTTAAGAGTACAATCATTTTTACATTATTTATTTGAGACATTTACAATGAGAACAAAACCAAAATATATGCCACTACAAAAAGAAGAGACGCTTTATTTAACTGAATCTATGGCAATTGAAAGATAATATTTAATATTTATATATTATATAAATGAGCGAAGAAAATGAAGAAATAATTCAATATTGTATTAATAAAGAAAAAAGTGGTCTTGAACATGTATATGAGTTATTACAGTCAGAACGAGTAGATCCATTTTATTTGGATGACAACGGATTAAGCGGACTTGACTATTTACTTATGCCAGATGCGGCGGGACACGATTCACGTTATTTTTTAGTATCGTATAGAATATACACTGATTTACTGGTAAAATATATAAAATTGTATTATGAAAATAATCCAAACGATCAGATTTTAAATAGAAACTTACAAAAAATATGTACCAATCCTCAGCTTTTTGAAGCATTAGAACAGCCTTTGCGGCGTGATGTCGGCATTCTTTTACACACTTATTGCAAACCAGCAAAGCCTGCCGAAGGCGTAGAAGTTATGAAAGGAACCTATGCTGAGGGTGAATTGCCTGATAGTCTTCCAACCGCAGAACCTTTGGAATATGGGATTTCTATTCCCGTTCCACCAGAGAGAATTTATGTAACTGAGGATGAAGAACAACAATATGTAACACAACCAATGCCAGAGGATCTAAGAGCATACAGGGAAGCTGAAAAACATGGAGGTCTTAGAAAAAAGAAAACAAAAAAGGGAAGAAATAAGACAACCAATAAGAGAACAAATAAGAGAACCAATAAGAGAACAAATAAGAGAACAAAAAAGAAGACTAAAAGAAGACGAAACAATTAATTTAACTGAATCTATGACAATTGAAAGATAATATATTTAATATTTTAAGTATTTAAATTTAAAATATTAAAATAAATATGAAGATAGCATTATGTTTTATAATTAGTTATGACCATATATTAAATAAGGAAAAGATATGGAAAGAATGGATAGAACCTAATAAGGATATTATTAATGTATATTTTTATTATAAAGATTTTAATAAAATAAAGTCTCAGTGGATTAGAGACCACGCGCTTCCGCCAAATTATATATGTAAAACAGATTATGCTCACGTAATACCAGCATATTTATCAGTTATGAGATTTGCTTTAACACAGGATAATGAAAATAATTGGTTTTGTATGTTGACAGATTCTTGCTGTCCAATTATTTCACCAAAAAGATTCAGATATCTCTTTTATAATAATTATAAAAAAAGCATTATGAGTTGGAAACCCGCTTGGTGGAACCCGGCATTTTGTAATAGAGCTAATTTACATTTGTTACCAAAAGAGTTACATCTAGGAAATGACCCTTGGTTTGTTGTAAATAAAGAACATGTTTTACAAATTCTAACTTTTGTAAATAATAAAAGAGATGTAACAAAAACAATTTCTAGCGGAAACATAGCAAATGAAAGCTTGTTCGCTATTATTTTATACTGTTATAGACAATTATATCTTAAAGGTCCTGTTATATCAGCTTCAACGCACCTTACAGATTGGAGTAGAATGACAAGCCCAACTAGTCCACATATTTTTAAAGAAGCAGATGAAAAAGATATTAAATTTATTGATTCGGAATTAAACAAAAACAAATATTCAATGTTTATTAGAAAAGTTGCTCCAGAATTTCCAAATGATATTATAAGAGAATATATTTATGAAAAATACATAGAAGAAGATAATAAACTAGTATTAAACGAACCAATTATTTTTATCTATAATAAAATTAAAAGACATCTTTATCATTTTGCTCCGTATATGGTAGTAGTATTCGTTAGCTATTTAATGTATTATTATTTAATATAAAATTGGGTTTATGATAACAAAGTAGAATTTTATAATTGAGTTAAAATTTAAATCTGGCAGAACAAAGTAGACACGTGACAAATGTAGTCATCGGTTCGTCAGCCGATCGAGTTTGTAGCTGATAGTATGTACATTGATTTCCCTTACACTTGCGACAAGTAAATGTATCCGTAGCGGCAGCAATATTTGTCTCAAATTTGTTCTTATCTCTTTTGCTCTTAGCATCAATAAGTTTAGCCCATTTTTCAGGGACAAGTTCTTGATGTGTCATAAAAGCAACAATGTGAGGTTTAATTGTTCCGTCTGCTATATGCTGTATAACCTCTCCTTTTAAATTTAAAACTACACTGCGCAATCTATCAACATAGATTTGAACGAAATGTTTATTATCCCATTTTTTAACAATTTTATGACGATCAGCTTCTTTTAATGAATAATTAAATATACCTTTTTCCATATTATTACTGTTTTTTTCATCTTTTAAAATTTCGTTCAACTTTTGTTTAATATTTGAACGAAATAAATCAGGGTTATCGATTTTACGAAGAGACATATTATTGATTTACATAGTAATTATATATTTAAATCAATATCAATTTTATTTTATTTTTCTACATTTTAAAGGTAGAACCAAATATTTTTATTATTTGTTTTGCTGAACTTTTTTAAAAGTTAATTTATTTTGCCACATCATCTGAATCATAATCATATGATTCTTCGCTTAATTCTGAACCAATATCTTCAACTACTATATCATTATTATCAGTTTCTTCACTATCATCTTCTACTTCTTCTTCACTTGCGCTTTCACTACCAGAACCGCTTTGTTCTTCATCGCCGTCACTACTGTCTACAACAAACCCGTCTTTTAAATAACCTTGTTTTGTTTTCTTTTCCTTAGGAACATTTGCGAGTTCATCTTCTTCTTCTTCATCTTCCTTTGCTGTGACAGCTAAATCTTCAAAACCTCCAAACAATTTTTCATAAATTTTATTCCATAATTGTAAAGTTAAATCAGTATAACCCTTACTTCCATCATCATTCTTTAAATATGATAAAATAGCACAACTGCCGAAAAATAATTTTGTATCAATTGGAGGAGGAAAATCATATTTATTTTCAGAGTTAGGTCGTCCTTCAGTTTTTGCGAAAACTTCAATATAATATTTTTTAGAATCATATTTTGCATTCCATTCAACTTGTTTAATAAAGTCGTCTGATTTTTTAAAGCCACATTTTTTAAAAAGTTCTTCTAATTTAAAATCTTTAATAGCCAATGATTTTAACGTACCGGTTCTTTCAACTACAATTATATTCAACGGTTGTGACATTATTAATTATAAATTGAATAGGTTTAAATAGTTTTATATATTAAATTATATAATGAAAATATATATTAATCACTTAAATTTAGATGCCTTGCCTGAAATATTAAAAACATTAAATAATTATTATATAAATTCTGAAACATACATACAAATATACTCAAGTGATGGAATATATGAAATAAATAATACATCTTCTAAAAAATTGCTAGCTATAGATAATGATGTACAAATACTAGAAAATTATCATGAAAATTTCACATTGTTAGTTGATCCATCATATTACGGTGTGGATGAAGTTTTTCAAATAAACAATGAACATGTCTCTAGAAAAATGAAGAAATGTTTTTTCGAGTTAAATAAAAACTCAACAATTAAATTGATTATAGAGGGGGAAGTATTAGACGATAAACATTTTTATAAAAGGATTAGTAACGAATATGGTATTTCGCCAAATGATATTTATTTTGAACTACCAGAAAAAACTAATATAACTGATGCTTTAGTTAAAAAAGAATTAATTGTGTTTTTATCTTGCTTAAACTAATATCATAATATTATATGCTATCTTGGGTTATTCAAATTACAGTTATATCAATTATATTAATATTTTTGGTTCATCATTTAATAAATTTTTTTAAGTCTACATTAACTGTTCCAAAAATAAAGGATTTAGTAAATATGCCAACACAAAAGTATGAAAATATGTATAATATTATACAAAAAAATTCAAATATTTCTTCTGAATCGACAGATTATACATTGATTGATTTATTACCGAAAGAAGAGAGTCCAACTATGAAAAGTGAATTGAAAAATTTTTTGAAAAAGCAATTACATACTTCAAATGAGAGCGGAACTAATATATCTTCATTAGATTTAATGTCAAATGTTGATTCATATTCTGTTTATAATGAAATTAAATAATATAAAGATTTGTTATAATAGTAATATAATAAGATGTTAAAAACCCTAGATAAACAGATGATTCTTTCTGATTTCCCAAATATCAAACTTTCTTATGAAAATATAACACATAAGAAAGTTTATAATTCTGATATGATTTTAGTAATACCAGATGGTAAAAAATGTTTTGCTTGGTTTACGTATATAAATGATAAACCATCATGTTTAATTATGGAGTTAGCGGGTGATAAAAATATAGTTGACATAAAACACGTAAATGCTTGTTTTTCAAATGAACTTTCATATGGAACCATATTTTATGGAACATTATTTAATCATTTAGGTAATCGTTTTTTTACTATTGAAGATATATTTAGTTATAAGGATGAATTAATTGAAAGAAGGGATTGGATTTATAAAATGGAAAAAATAAAAAAAATGTTAAAATATGATTTAAAACAGGTTTCATATAATAATTCTTTTGTTATTTTTGGGTTACCTATAATATGTAGAACAAATGACGAATTAGAAAATAAACTAAAAAATACAAAATATAAAATAAATTCAATCCAGTATAGATTATACAATAAAACAAATAATTATTTATTTATTACTTATGATAATTATATAAATCCGAAGGAAATAGAAGTTGTAAATAAATATGTTAAACCAGATGTACCAACGCAAAGACGGTTACAAGAAAAACCTTTTGAAAAAATACTTGCTAAAGAACCAGTAAAGAGCAAAGCCTCTGGAAAGCCCTTTGGAGAAGTAGTATTTTTAATTAAACCGGATATTCAAAATGATATATATTATTTATATTGTTTAGATGAGAATTTAAATGAAGAACAACATTCTATTGCTAATGTTCCAGATTACAACACAAGCGTGATGATGAATAAATTATTTAGAATTGTAAAGGAAAATAACAATTTAGATGCGTTAGAAGAAAGTGATGATGAAGACGAATTTGAAAACGAAAATATTACAAAATTTGTACATTTAGATAAGTCCCATAAAATGATTTGTCAGTTTAATCATAAATTTAAAAAATGGACACCTGTTAAATTAGCAAATGAACATAATAAAATTATAACAAATTATGAGCTTAAACAAATTTATAAAACATATGAGCAAAACAGAAAGAGATAAAATATCTACATTATATATATATATATGTCAGCTGGATCAGGAGCATCTAATCTAGGATATGGAAATATAAATCCTTATAATTCTAGTCCTTATGTTAACGGAGCAAGTTCAAATTATTCAGGCAGTTTTAGCAGTAATGAAATTCCTGGACTTCCAGGTTTAGCGGGGTCAAAAAGTAATATAGACGCTGCGGCAGGAATAGTACCTGGTATTTGTATGTATAAAGGTGGAGCAAAAAAACTTAAAAGAAAAATAAAAAATATCACTAAACATTATAAGAAGATGAAATCAGGAAGTAGAAAGATGAAAAGCTTTAAAAGTAAACTTAGACGTAGAATGGCGTCAAGAAGTATGGCTAGAGGTCGTGCTGGAGGTAAAAGAACAATGCGTCGTAGACGCAGCGGTAGTAGACAACGAGGTGGTTATTCCCAATACCAAAATAATATGCCTATGACTCAAACTTATCAAGTAGCAGGTATTAATGTTCCAGCAAGTCAATTAGCATTAGCTAACCCTCCTCCAATTACAGTTTTACCCAATTGTACCAATTGCGTAGATAATTATAATCACTATACCAATATGGGTTTCCCATCTAGAGGACATTAAATATTTTTATTTAATTAATAAAATTACATAAAAATAATATATATTTGCTAATAGAAATATATCTAACTTTAGAGATTTGGAATGAAAGAACTAACAGAATATACGAGAAAATAAAATATACTTATAGTTTATAACGGTATGAACGTTTTTTTTAATCCTTCCAATAATCGTGTATATATAACAAATGGAATACCTACAATTGAACCACTTCCTGTTGGATTAGAAGTGACTATTAATAATAGTGGATTTCCTGGAAAAATAAGTAACTATAATACAGAAACGAATAAATACAGGCTAGATGTTACTGGTAATACTGACACATATGTAAATGAAGCGAGTGATTTTAGATTTAATCCAGAAAAGGTTGATATAAAATATAATTCCGAAACAAATACTATATCTTTTTCCAATAAAACAGCGCAGGGTGGAAAAAAACTTATTCGCAAAACTATAAGGCGTAAAAATAATAACAAAAGAAAATCAAGTAAACGCCGTTAAATTATTTATAGAGATTTTTATAAGGCGTTTGAAATGAATTATCTAATATTTTCCTTATGTTAAAATATCATTAACTGATTTAATTTTATAATTTATTTCAATAATTGATGTAATTTTATTGTTTAAAAATGGTTTAACAATAGCATAAACTGCTGAAACATAACCAGATGGATTAATAATTATTATTTTTTCTAAATTCTTACTGAATTTAGATGAAATGAGTTTTGCTAGTTCAGTTGCTACTTGTATTTGTAAAAAATGATTCAATCCAAAATCTATTCCATCTAAAACCCAAATCCAATTTTTATTTTCAGGAATCTCGCGTAATACACCATTATAATGATTTATTATACTAATTGTATCAAAGTATAATTTTGCTTTTGATGGACATGTGTAAAAATAATAAGTATCACCTTTTTCTAAAAAATTAGTTAAAGAATGAGATAATGGGTCTAATAAACATAATGGACAAGTATATACCATATATTATATGATATATGATATATAATTATAAACAATAACCAAATGTAATTCTTAAATATTTACTTTTTAATTTTAAGAAAACAAACACCAGCCAAATATTTATCTTTTGGTTTTTCTGGTTCCTCTTCATCTGAATCATTTGTAATACTTTTATCTGATGAACTATTACTGTTGACTGTAACATTTTTTGGTGTCTTTTTTGAGCACTCCTTTGGTCCTGAAGATTTAGGATTAAATACTACTAACCATTTACTTGTATCTGGTGTATAACTAGGACTATCTGTATAAATTATTTTATAATTTTCTCTTTTATAAAATGTTTTTCTTTTGCGCCATTGATTTTGAAATAGATCATGACTATCAACAATATCAACTACAATTGGATTACTGTGTTTCTCTCTAAGAATACGACCAACACTTTGTTCTATATCTGTTTTTGGTGTAGCCATTATTAATGTAGTAAGCGATTTTATGTCAAGTGCTTCAGCTGCCATAGCATAAGTCGCTATAACAATCTTTTTACTTTCTGTTGCTTTTAAAGCTTGTTCTTTCATACCTCCAATATAATAACCAACTGTTGCTATATTTCTGTGAGATATAGCGTCATGTAAATATTTAAGAATATTTTTATATTGTGCGAGAATCATTATTTGTTGATTAGGATTTACAGAAAGCATATCAGATACAATTTTTAATATAAATTCAGATCGTCTATTATATTCACATAACTTGCTTATCATCGTACTGTAAGCAGGATTACCCCTAAAATCAAGTTTAACTTCATTAAATTCATCATCAGCAACTTCATATTTAATGGCATGAACTACAACTTCCCTCACTTCATCTCTCTTTCCTTTAAAAATAACATCTCCAAGAAACATTTTAAAAACCTTGGTAGTTCCATCTTTGCGATTCATTGTAGCAGAAAGTCCCAACATATATTTTGTTACAAGTTTAAATAAAGAATTTGAAAAAACTTCGCTAGAAATGTGATGAACTTCATCTATAATTGTAAGGCCAAAACTTTCAAAAGTAGAAGTAGGATATTCTTTCATAGAGAGACTTTGAAGCATGCCAATAACTATATCTTTATCATGTATATCAATAATAGGTCCTTGAATTTTTCCAACACGAGCTTTAGGTAAAAATTGTTGGATTCTCTCTATCCATTGATTCATTAAAAATTCTTTGTGAACAATAATAAATGTTTTCTTTTTAAGATGTGATATTATATTTAAAGCAAGACAAGTTTTTCCAAAAGCACATGGAAGCTCTAGCAAACCTCCGCCAAAACCAACTTTATTTACATGATTTATATAAGTTTCTACAACTGGAATTTGTCCATCGCGTAATATACCATTAAATTCTAAATCAATATTATCTCCTTCAGAAATTTTGTATTGTTTAGGTAGTCCAAAATTTTCAACACCATAATAATGCGGAACATAAAATTTATTACCAGATTCACGATATGCTGGAAAAGTTTTTTGGTCATTATTCATCGGAGAACTCTCCCGAAGGGAAAATGGTTTAATAGTTAAATCATTTCTTATTTGTTTTTGTTTTTCAATAGTAAGTTCATTTTTAGGTATAGTATACCCTTTTTGTCCTAAGTAAGTATTCACGTCCATAATAGCTATATTATTTAGTAAAATATATTTATATCATTTTACTAATCTTTAAAAACGAATAAATAAAATCTATCAATATGATATATGGAAGGTTTTTCTAGTTTATTTAAAAAAGAACATATGGGTGAACTAGTTTTAGTTGTTTTATTTATCATTTATTTGATAATGGGTTTAAAAACACCTGAACCAGTTGCTGGAATAGTAGATACTTTAGTAGGCAAAATAGTGATTTTTATTATAATTATTTATTTATTTATGCATGCTAATCCAATTTTAGCTGTATTAGCTTTACTAGTTGGATTTGATTTAATTCGTCGTTCGTCAATGGCAACTGGAATTGATGCTCTTCAAAGATTCGCTCCTTCAGAAGAGAAAAAATCATCTCAATTTACTGCTTTCAATCAATTCCCTTATACTTTAGAGCAAGAAGTTGTTTCTAAAATGGCGCCAATAATGAAAAGCGGTTCTTCTATCACACAAGCATCTTATAAGCCATTATTGGATAATCTCTATGATGCGTCACCTTTAAATGGTTCTAACTAAAATTAATTCAATAGTTATTTAATTATTAAATTAATTATGTATTTCCTCCCGACACTTTGGATAAAGAGGGTATTTTTGTTTCGCCTGTAGTGATCCATTGATAAATGAAATTAAATATCATGAAAACAAGAATAAATAAGATACATCCAAATATAATTTGAAAGATTGTTTTGGTTACAGGATTATCTAATATATTCCCAATATCATACGACGTTGTATTTTTTGAGTATTCTACTTCTGTTTCTTCACTTGAAGAACCTGTTGGTTTACATGATATATAAATTCCTTCTCCTACTTTTGTCGAATTAGGACCAGACGTATTTATAAATAAATTGCCACCTATCATAGGTAGAGGAAATGGTTTAATTATTTTTTGTAATATTGACAAGGTATCGCTACTTAAAGGAATCGCTTCTAAAATTCCAAATACAATCCAATCATTTTTATCGTTATCAGTGTAACTATAATATGGTTTATTAGGAACTATTTTATCCAATGTAAATCCAGATATGCTTAAATTTGTTGATTCTCCTTGGCTTGGAGCATTTGTTCCTGTGATTTCGATAATTTCCTTTAATAAATAAGAAGCATCCGAAGATTCGCTTGATGATTTAATAGGAATGCCAACTTTTAATAAAGGTCCACCTTTAACAGGGGCGTGTTCAATAATAATTTCAGCATCTGTTGTAACACCATTAAATAAATGTAGTGAGGGAGATGTCATGCTTATTCCAGTAACAGTATATTTTTGAGTATTATATGTAACAGGCGGTGTTTTACTATTATCATACGATAAATTAATTAAAATATCTTCATTTTTAGCAGTAGTATTACTTTCTGGATATTGAAAATTATAAGCACATTTCAAATCACATTTACCAGAAATATTTTTGTTAGATATATCAATACTTTGAGTACTCATTAATATAACTATATAAATAAAAATATTAATTTATTTATATAGAATGAAATTAACTAAAGGTAAAATATCAAAATTATACAGTAAGAAAAAACAAAGTCTTAAAAAGAAAGTTAACAAAAAAAGAGGATCGACTAGAAACAAGACATTTAGAAAAAAACGAAATATACATTTAGCTAGAAAATCGTTAAAAAGATTTCATTACAAAAAACAAAGGGGTGGTGTAAAAGAAGGTGAAGGTGAAGGTGAAGGAGATGAAAATATTTCTCAAGAAAGTATGCCTAAAGTAGACGAAGTTTCTAATTCGGTTCCAGAAAATTTAAATCAACCAACTTCCGAAACAGTATATCAATCTAACATAGAAAATGCTGACCCTCTTGTTAATACATCTATGGAGCCAGAAAATACCGACCCTCTTATTAATACATCTATGGAGGCAGAAAATGCCGAACCTCTTGTTAATACATCTATGGAGCCAGAAAATGCTGAACCTGTTAATACATCTATGGAGGCAGAAAATGCTGAACCTGTTGTTAATACATCTATGGAGGCAGAAAATACTGAACCTCTTGTTAATACATCTATGGAGCCAGAAAATGCTGAACCTGTTAATACATCTATGGAGCCAGAAAATGCTGAACCTGTTAATACATCTATGGAGCCAGAAAATGCTGAACCTGTTAATACATCTATGGAGGCAGAAAATGCTGAACCTCTTGTTAATACATCTATGGAGGCAGAAATTGCCGAACCTCTTGTTAATACATCTATGGAGGCAGAAAATGAGGACGATGAAATCCCATTGTCAATTAAAACATTACCAATTACAGAACCATCTGATGAGTCAAACATGGAAGAAACGGATTCTACCTCCATGGTAACAGATAATGTTGAAAAACCTACAGATTTTACTTCTAGCTCTTTAGAACAAGAGCCTACTGAAGATTTGACTACTATAAAATCAGACACAGTCCCAAGTAAAAAAGAACTAATGAATTCTTTATCAAATGTTGTTGATTATATAACAGATGCTGTTGCTGAAAAAGTTTCTCAAAAAATACCGACACAACCAAACGATGGTCAACAAGATGGATTTGATTCAGTAAACGCGGCGGCTGAAATGATGGCAAAGAATGGTGGAAAGAGAAGAAAAACTCGAAAATTTAAGTTAACAAAGAAAAATAAAACAAAAAGATTATAATTTAAATAATAAAAATTTATATTCTATTATTTAAAGAAACGGTAAATATTTAATAGTATCGTTATCATACATGGTAACTCTGTACGTTTCATTTGCGCCTTCTATGTAAACAGTATCGTTATTATATAATTTATCACATCCATATTCATTTGTACAACTTCTTCCAGCACGTGAAACAGGTAGTTTAACATTATTGTGTTGATTGCTAGTAGAATAGTATTGCCATTTATCTCTGTTTGTAAATAATGGGCGTCCCATTAAGGGTACAATACTATCTTTACTAGAACCGTTAGATGGAGTTAAAATACCCAGCTGTCTATAAGCAGTATCAACTGCACCAACATTTGTAGATATATTAATTGGAACAGCACCAGGAGGAAGACCTCTCATAGAGTATCCAGGAATAAAATAACGTTCATCTCTCAATGGAGGAGCATAAGGATTTAATAATGGATCACTTGGTAAATTAGTATAAGGCCAACTAGGTATAAAACCCCCAAACCAATTTCCAAACCCACCAACTTTCTCTCTTTGAGTATCTTTTATAACTATTTTTTCAGACGGACTATTATTAACAGTAATGTTTTGACCTTTCATATTACTATAAATTAAATAAACAATAATTACTATACAAGTTATTAAAAAAAACATGGAATAGTTTTCAACACATATAACTCCAGGTGGACATTTTTTCATTTTATATTATTACAATATAATATAAAAATTATAATAACATAAAACATAAATTTATATAATACATCACCTAAATTAAAGAAACCTTAAGTTTTTATTTTTTACTAGTCATGCTGCCGGTCAGCTTTTTGGCAATATCCATAACACCTGCCATACCTTCATTTCCATCCATATTTTTCATCATTCCTTCCATTTGTTTAATCATTGGTGCCATACCCTGAACTAGAGGTGTCATTGCTTTCATTGATTCGGCAAGCTCCATTTGTTGCTTCATTAAACCTTGAGTGTCATCAGTAAGTCTTTTAATACCATCACTTCCAAGAATTTTATTTAAATCGTCATAAGCATCTTCGATTGTTGAAGCATAATCAATTTTTGAAGCGCCATTTTTTCTGCGTCCAACTTCAAAATCTTCTTTTTTAGCAGCATCGGCAGAAATTATACCAGAATCGGCAGCATCTGTTCCAGGTAGCATAGGAGATTCGCTGGTTTTCTTAGTTTTATTTCCAGCTTTTTTATCCATAGATTTATCTGTATTAGTATTTTCAGTTTTGGTTTCTCCATCCTTGAAACCTTCAAATGTACCATTTCTCATGGAAAATAAATTAACTATTACTAGAGGTGTTCCTAAAACAATAATCATATTATGACTAAAGTTCCTAACTAGAACAGCTAAGATTATAAAAAATATAACATTATTAAAGTTTCCCATAACCATATATCCGATTACATTAAACAATGCAAGGAAAGAAATAATGTTTAACACCCACTTATTTGTAAGAATTTTCGAGACAGTCGAGTTAAGTTTCATTGAGACACTAGAGTTTACTTTCATTATATATATATAATTTAAAAAAAAATTGAAAATGTTATCTTTATTTTATTAATAAAGATAATAATAATAATATGTCAGACTATGAATATGATAGCGAATATGAAGAAGATTATAATCATTTCTTTTATGAACCTGAAGAAGAAGGATTAACGAAATATAATATTTCAATATCCGAGTTATATAATAAAAGATTACACGGAAATGTTAAATCAGATGTATTATATCATTATTTGGTTTATTCTAGATTTAAAATTTTAGATATGAATAATATAAATGATGTTGCTAATACTATAAATAACGGATATCTAGAGTTAGATAATCAAACACATGATATTTATAAAAATTATAAACAAATTATTACTAGAGAAAATTATATTAAACCTGAAATAACAGAATGTATTTATTTGAATTCAGGACATTGCGTTGCTATTTTAAAAACATTTTGGTTGCGACTAGTACAGAGAAAATGGAAAAATATTATGAAAGAAAGAAGTAGCGTAATTAAAAAAAGATGTAATCTACATTCCTTAACACATAGAGAGATTACAGGAAAATGGCCAAATGATTGTTTACATTTACCTCAATTAAAAGGTATGTTATCACAATTAAAGACTTAACGACGTTTAGTACGTCCTATACCTCTTCCATTCACAGAACTTCTTGATGATGATGTTGTAATACTTTTTCTTTTTGAATTAACTTTATATGTGTATCCACCTTTTTGTTTTCTAACCTTTTTATTTTTTTTAGTTTTTTTACCTCCATAAATAGAACCATTTTTAGCATCAACTCCACTTGAATTTAGAGCTTGTAAAACTTGTTCAGTGGTTTGCGCATTATTTAATCCTCTTAAAGCTACGGCATATTTACTTGGTCCATTAGTAATTCTATCCACTTGAGGTTTGCTACCAAGTTGCGTTCGAATTAATCCTATTGTTAAATTTTGACCCTTAAAATTTATTTGTGTATCAGATGGTAAACTATTTTGACCTACTATTGGTTGGCCTGGTGCTTGAGGTCTACCTTGAGCATTACCTTGAATAGCATTACTAATTTGTTGCATAGATGCCTCAAGTTCTTGAAATTTAGCATCTAACTCAGCTTCATTAAATGATGTAGGGTCATTTAATTCTTGTAGTCTATTAGTGGCTTCAGCAATAGCCTGTGTAGCAGCTATAATTCTATTTATAAGATCCTGATTTTCAGTTTGTAAAGCACCAATTTGACCTTGTAATTGAGCAATTTGATTATCTTTTTCTTGTTTTTCTCTAGTCAATTGATCAATTTGTCCTTGTAATTGCGTAGAATTATTACCAACATCTGAAATTGTTTTATTCAATTCGGCTTCTTTAGCTGCTATCTCATCTTGTAATTGTTTAATTGCCGCATTATTTGCTTCTTGTTGTGCTGTTAATTGTTCATCCTTTTGTTGTAATTCTTGAGTGTGTTGGTCTGTCAATTTTTTAAGTTCCTCAGCATGCGCGGCGCCTAAATCGCCTTTTTGCCCTAATTCAGCCTGTAAAGCATCGCGTTGCTTAGTTATTTCAGAATTTTGGTCAGTTAGTTGTCTTAATTTTGCTTCACAATCATCAATTCTTTTTTGAAAATCTTGTGCTTGAGCTTGATACTGTTTCTTAATTTGATCTAATTCAGCCATAGCTTTATCTCTCTGATCAGTTAATTGTGCAATTTGTGTTTTTAAACTATTTACTTCAGTACCAATATCTTCAATTTGTGAATTATTTGCGGTAGCTTGTGCTTGTAAATTAGTTAATTGATCTTTTAATGCTCTAATAGAATCACCTAACTGTTTAACTTTATCATTTATTGCTGAAAGTCTTTGAATTATCCTTGCCGAAAATTCTTGCTTGCCTTTAATATTTGCGTCGATGACAGTGTTAATTTGCGCCAGTCGTTGTAAACCTTGTTCAAAGTCTTGTTTAAAATTTGGATTACTCATATTTATATATATATTTTAATATTAAAATATGTTAAATTAGATTTTTTCCTTTTAAATTGATATTAATATCACTTGTATCATTAATAATACCATCTAACCCTTTTTGAATATTTTTAAGTTCATTTAATATTTTAGATTGTTCATATTTGGCATCTTCAATGTTATGTTTGCTTAATTTTCCTGAAATTGTTAAATCGTGAATATAATTATTAAGCAAGTCTAAAGCTGCTATTTGTTCACGTTTTTGTTTAGCTATATAACCATAATATTTGGCATAGTCATTCTTAACAGCGTCTAAAAAATTATTTTGTTTCGATATAAATCTTAACTTTTTTTGTTTGTCAAGTAGCATTTTTCTTTTTGCGTTAATTAACTCTTCTATTTGTAATAATTGTTCATCTCTCTTTACTAAAGGCATATTAACAGGTACGATTTCCATTCTTTAAAATAAACAATTATTTTATTATTTAAAAAACAAATTTAAAATCTTCGTAATATATTATTTAGGATGTCCAAAACATTAACAGAACCTTTGCTAGCACCTGACGATAATAGATTTGTCACATTTCCAATTAAATATAACGACATATGGGATATGTATAAAAAACAAGTTGACTGTTTTTGGCGAGCCGAAGAAATCGATTTAACTAAAGACTTAGCTTACTGGGAGACCTTAGAACCAGGCGAAAGACATTTCATATCAATGATTTTGGCATTTTTTGCTGCGAGTGATGGAATTGTTTTAGAAAACCTTGCTTCCCGCTTCATGAGTGATGTCCAAGTTTCTGAAGCCAGGGCATTTTATGGTTTTCAAATTGCGATGGAAAATGTGCACAGTGAAACTTATAGTCTTTTAATTGAGACATATATTAAAGATAAGGAGGAAAAGCATAAACTCTTTAATGCTATTGAAAATTTCCCGTGTATTAAAAAGAAGTCAGATTGGGCACAAAAATGGATCCATGATAATCGCAGTAGTTTTGCGACCAGATTAGTTGCCTTCGCATGTGTAGAGGGCATTTTCTTTAGTGGCGCATTTTGTAGCATCTACTGGCTTAAAAAGCGTGGTCTAATGCCTGGTCTTACATTTAGTAACGAATTGATTTCTAGAGATGAGGCGCTTCACTGCGAATTTGCTGTACTTTTATATTCAAAACTTGTAAAGAAAATTGACAAGGCACGCATTCATGAAATTATTAAAGAAGCTGTAGAAATTGAAATTGAATTTATTTGTGATGCTTTACCGTGTAAATTAATTGGAATGAACTCAGAATTAATGGCGCAATATATTAAGTTTGTTGCCGACCGTTTAGTTGTTCAACTTGGATACAAAAAAATTTATGGTGTCGCGAATTCTTTTGACTTTATGGAGCTTATTAGCTTACAAGGTAAGACAAATTTCTTTGAGAAACGTGTTGGTGAATACGCATTAGCAAATAAAACTAAAAGCGCAGATATATTCAATTTATCAGATGATTTTTAATTTATTAGATTAAGTTATTATAAGTAAAAGCATAATATATTTATAATTTTATTAATTAATAATGTATATAGTTATTTTATGAACGAACGATTGTTTAAAAATATTAAGAATAAGACTTTGAAAAAGTGTTCGATAAATCCGTTGACTGGATACAATCGTGATGGATATTGTAGAACAGATTCTTTTGATAATGGAAGTCATTTAGTATGCGCCAAGATGGATGAACCATTCATGAAATATACTGCTTCAAAAGGAAATGATTTAAGTAGTCTTGTAAAACCAGGAGATCAATGGTGTATATGTCAAGACAGATATTATGAAGCATACGAAAATAATAAAGCTCCAAAAATAGTTTATGATTCTACATACAAATTTTTGAAACCTCATGTAAAAAAAGCTATTTTAGATGATTTGATGAAGAATAAAATTAAAAAACAAATAATCTACAAGAAAAAAACAATTTATAAAAGAAAAACAAAGAAAATAAGACCAAAACGTAATAATATAAAGTAACGATTTCTTTTTCATATTAAAATATTTCTAAAGAGGTTCCTTATCAATAAAAACTTGTTTAGAAATATTTTTAATTATTTTCTCTTCCTTTTCAAAATCATTATCACCTGTACCACCCATAGATTCAACAATAATCTTATTATATTGATCTGAAAATTTGGAATGATATTTGTTATAATCAGGATAAAGTTCTTTAAATTTAGGTATTAAATTTTGATTTTTACAAGCTACTTTTCTAACAACTTTATGTAATTTTAGTCTCTCTTCATCCTTTTCCCATTTATCATCATCTTTAATATACATGGTTTCTCTCTTTTTATCAGTACAATGAACAGGTCTTTTATTAACATCGAGTTCTTTAAGATTTTTAACAATTATATTAGAGATACCTTCCACATAACCAATCTCTCCAACTTTCTCCAAGTCATTTAATTGTAACTTAATAGAATCAACAAAATCCATAATATTCATAGCATCTTTACAAGTCTCATTAAGAAAAAAATTTAGGTTAAATGCTTTATTATGAGAGTTAGTATGAGTATTATTAGTAGTGTTGTGTGTCCCATTTTTTACAACTTCCATCATAATATTTTGTTGTTCTATCATCATAGATTTAAACTCGGAATTTTCTTTAATTAGCATCATAATAATATTCTGATCTTTATCTGTAGTATCTTTATTTTGTTTAAGTAATTCAAATAAAAGTTCTTCTTTACTAGAAAAATCTATATTCGTTTGTTTATCTTCTAAGTTACATGTTTTGGAATGTTTCCATAATCCAGAATTAGCAGAATATGTTTTACCACATTTGCAGGCGTATTTGGCGTTTTTTTTTGTTTCCGATAGTTCTATTTTATTTCCATCCTTACGACGACTATGTTTATCAGTTGAAACATGTCTTACCCAATCAGAATTCTTATAGCATTTAAAGTTACAAAAAGAACAATCAAAAACGGCGTTTTTTGGCGTAAAATTTATTTCCATTTATTTACTATATGGAAATATTAAAAAACGCCTAAATCCTTTTTTAGATAAAGTATAAAAAATTACAATCACAATTTTAAAATTATTTTTTTGGTACTCAGACGCTAATTTTCAATTATGGTCTCACAAATGTATTTTTGGCATAAAATATCCAAGGTTTTCAAAAATGGACAAAATAAATGTCCAAAATCGAAATTCATAAAAACTTTCCCCGAGATTTTTTCACACTTTTATATAATAAATTGGATTTGATACTTAAAGAATTTTAAAGCCGAAGGCTAAGAAATATCTATTTCTTAACATTTGGTTTAGTTTCTCTCTTCAACTTAGATTCAGCTTTTACTTTTGGTTCTGCTTTTACCTTAGTAACTTTAGGTTTTTCTCCCAATAAATTAACTTCATCAATATTAATTTTATCACGCTTATTCTTGTTCATTGTAGATGTTCTACCAAGAAATTGAGGGAATTTTACCATACCTTTCTTATTACATTTAGATGTTGCTTTAATGGTATTTATAGCAACATATGGAGACAATTCAAAGTCAAATATGGCATCAAATACGTCGCCATCTGACAGCGAATCTGCTGAATATGAAATATTTTCTAACCTTTTCACGTCATCTTTTGTTGTTAAAGTATTACTAATATAATTTTCTTGAACCATTAATGTATGAATATCGTACGACATCCAATAATAACGCAGTTTATCATGAATGCTATTCTCCTGTGAAAATAACTGCCCCGTTGTATCAAATATATTCGCACTCTGAATATTCTTATTAGATTCGCCACGTTTAACACCTAATTGTAATGAGTTCAATATAAACCTAATATCACCATTTGCTTCTTCAAATAATTTATCAACACTTGATTTACCAATTTTAATTTCTTCAGTTGTTACAACCTTATAAATCAATCTATAAATCTCTTCATAATTTGGTTTACCTAGTTTAAAATCTAAACAATAATTTAATATTGGTTTAATATTCTGACTATATCTATCATCACAAATACAAATAATTGGAATACGCGTTTCCTTTATACATTCAGTAAGCGTTGAAATAAAACCGTAATCTCCACCACTACTATCTATATCACTAACAACTAAACAATTATCTTGTCCATTAAATGTTTTCTTTGTTTTAAGTAATGGTTTAATCGTTTGATTAATTGTTTCTTTATCTCTATCATCATCAATAGATAAATTTATAATATTATAATCATGCTTCTTCAAAATAAGCTCAACAAGAAGCGATTTTCCAACTCCATTTACACCAGAAACTAATGCGCACTTAGTTTTCTTATCATTTGCGTCCCATTCTAATAACCAACGAATAAATGGCTGTATAACATTTTTGTTACCAACAAAATCTTCTAACTTATTTGGTTTATACTTTGTAGTGTACATTGTTATTTATTTATATGATATTTATTTATTTTTGTAAATTTTATTCATTTTTATTTTAAATAAAATTGAATATTAAAATTACCTTGTTATTGTTTATATAAATAATAATATGAATACTTATCACGAATCTTGGAAACCTTTATTTGATAAATTCAATATTGATGTTGATGATATATATTCTGGTTCAGAAGTTGTTTATCCAATGAAAGAACATTTATTTCGAGTCTTTGAAATGGATGTTAGAGAGATAAAAGTATTGTTATTAGGACAAGATCCATATCATGGTCTAGGACAAGCACATGGATTAAGTTTTTCAGTTCCAGAAGGCGTAAAAATACCTCCATCATTGCGTAATATTTATAAGGAACTACAAACCGAATTTCCTCAACGTAATTATGAGTTTTATTCCGGAAATCTTGATAAATGGTTTTATAGAGAGAAAATATTTCTTTTAAATGCTTCGTTATCAGTTATTGAAGAAAAACCTGGAAGTCAAATGAAAATATGGGAAGGATTTACAAATAATGTTATTAAATTTGTAAGCGAACAGAATAAGTCATGTGTTTTCTTGCTTCTTGGTAATTTTGCGAAAGCAAAAGAATGTTTAATTTCTAACAAAGAGAGAATAATCAAATGTGTACATCCTTCTCCATTATCAGCACATAATGGGTTCTTTGGTTCGGGAATATTTAAAAAGGTTGAAGAATTATTAGGAGCAAATATTGATTGGTCAAATTAACTATTTAAAAATAAAATAACAAATTCATTATAATAATGATAACTTGTAATTTAATGGGTGGTCTTGGAAATCAAATTTTCCAAATTTTCGCGACTATTTCTTATGCTATTAAGAGTAAAAATCGTTTCCAATTCTTAAATTTAAAAACTCTTGGCGAAGGTTCAACAACAGTTAGATACACATTTTGGGAAACATTTTTTTCATCTTTGAAACCATTTTTAATATCAGAGTTGCCACAAAATATTCATGTTATAAGAGAGAAAGGATTTCCATATAATGAATTATCTGTTCGAGAAATGGTAAACAGAAATGTTATGATTTATGGTTATTTTCAAAGTTATAAATATTTTCAAGAAAATTATGCTATTATTTATAGAATGTTAAATATTGAAAAAATGAAAACTGATTTATTAAACAATCTTACTTCAAGTTCTCCAGAATATCTGGATTTGACAAACACTGTAAGTATGCATTTCAGAATTGGTGACTATAAAAAAATACAGGATTTTCATCCATTGGCTACATATGATTTTTATGAGAGATCATTATTATATATGCAAATTTCAAAACCTAATATTAATTTTACAGTACTTTATTTTTGTGAAGATTGCGATATAGATGATGTTTTAGTTATAATTAATAAATTAACAACTAACTACCCAATGTATACTTTTACAAGAGGAACAAATACATTAGAAGATTGGCAACAAATGCTATTAATGAGTTGTTGTCATCATAATATAATTGCGAATAGTTCTTTTAGCTGGTGGTCAGCATATTTAAATACAAATAACGATAAAATAGTGTGTTATCCATCACTGTGGTTTGGGCAAGCAGCAAATAATAATACTAAAGATTTATGTCCGCCTAATTGGATTAGAGTAAATGTTTAATTATAATTAACCAATTTAAAATCTAGATTTAAATCCATGACTAACTAAAAGAGAATCAACCTTATTATCATTTCCTTTTGAATTAAAAGCAGAAGCATTATGAATTCTATGTTTAACGAGAATTTCTTTAAAATTATAAAATTTTTTATTTTGTTTTCTTAATCGTAACCATAAATCGTAATCTTCAATACCATCCCATACTTTATTCCAATAAGATAATTCTTTTCTTATAATAGAACTAGAATTTATAATAGGATTAACAAGAGCAAAATCAAAATCACTAATATCTTCCACAGGAATTTGTGGTACTATACCAGGTCTATCACCAATCCAAATACAATTTGAACCAATAACATCATATTTCTCAAGTTGATGTGATTGTGACTCTAATTTTTGCGCATGCCATATATCATCAACATCGAGAAGAGCGATATAATTATAATTACAGAAAGGAATCATTTCATTTAAAGTATTTGATTTACCTTTTATAGTATAAAAATCAAATACTCTTATTTTACCCAAGGCTTTCTTTTCGTATTCCTTTGCTATTTTATACACTTCTGAATCCTGTGGATGACCATTTATACCTATTATAAGTTCCCATTTTTCGTATGTTTGATTTAATACAGATGAAACGGACTCTTCTATAAATTCTATACCATTATAAATAGGAATTAATATACTAATCATTTATATAGTATACTAATTTAATATTCTTTGAAACATAAACCAATTATCTAATTGGGACTTATTCTCTCTAAATAACAAAAAATCATTTAAATTTGAAAGAATACAATCTACTAATACTATTTGGTCATCCTTTACTAGATAATTATTTTTAAAATACAATTCCAATTTTGTATCATATGTTTTTTCCCACCAGCCAATTTTATCCTTATGTATAATAAAAAATCCACCTGCTATAGAATTTTGTGTAGAAGGTATTTGTTGTACTGGCAATCCTGTTGAATTTTTATTGTTTACTAACTTTAATAAATAAGCAATATATCCGTTATCATTATTAATACAAGCATAACAAATTTTATTTTTATCCAACTTCATAATCTTTACATTATTAGACCAATTTAAAAGTTTACTAGTGTGTAAATCATTAGATCTATTTCTAAAATAACCTATATCACACCATCCGTAAAATTCAGAATCAAAATATTTTCTCTCTATTGTTTCATTTACAAAACTAATTTTTTCAGACCAAAGCATATTTAATTCCCAACACGATTTATCATTTAAAAGTGTATTTTTTTTATGATTTTCAATCCAATAATCTTTATATCTGTAATTATAAAATTGTTCTAGTGGTTTTATAATAATTTTAATTTTAGGATTACCGTTTGTATTTATATATTTACATGTGTTTTCATCAGTATAAATAACTAGGTTAAAATTATTTACAATAGAAATTAAGTTATTCATCCATTGAATATAAATACTTGGATCAAACTTTGATTTAATAATATAAAAGCAACTAGAAAAAGTAATAGACATTTATTAAATAAATACAATATTTTAAGTATTTATTTAATCTTTATAATTATTTGCGAATATAAAAAGCATCTCCCCATTTACAATCTCCATGCCATTTTGTTTCAACTCTAAATAGTCCAAAACTTTGTAAATATTCATCTATCTCGCCAATTAAAGCACATCCTTTATAAACATAATCACTATTTACTTCTGTATATAAATAATTAACATTATTGAGGTATTCTTCCATTCCCTTTAAAGCTTTTAATTCAGCACCTTGAATATCAAAATTCAAAAAATTGTATTGAATATCATACTTCGGTAAAATATCTTTTAATAATGATGTAGTTCCATCAAATCCAGTTACATAATGAACATCAGGATGATAATAAGAATGTAATCCAAAATCTAACATAGAAGATGATTGACCATTATTAGAAATTTTAAATTTAACATTTTCTACAACGTCTGAAACAATAGCGTTTTCAATTAATAAATTTTGATATCTTTGTTTACATTCATTAACCTTATGTGGCATAGCTTCAACCCAAAGAATTTTATTTCTTGGTAAATATCTTTCATAATCATTTAATTCTTCACATTCGTGGGCTCCAACATGTAAAACTCCTTTGAAGTTTACATTATATTTTCTAACTAACTCGTGTAATGGTATTAGCATTTCTATATTGATTAGTAATAATAATGTTTTTAAATAACTATTAAATTAAATTATTATATCTATTATAAATGAAATTATTAAATTCTTTAAAATTATTTGATGTTTGCATATATATACTTCCATCATGAACAACATGTTGATACTCTAAATTTGGCACAACATACATATTCAAGTCTAATTGTTCAAATAATAAAGTATTAAAATAAATAACATCGCAAGCTGATGATTTTTGTATATTGTCTTTTTCTAATGACAAATTTAAATTGTATATTAAACTTTTATTGACCACATAATTACCAGTGTTCATTAATGTAGTTGAAGGAGAATTATGCGGTTGTTTTTTTATTTCTTCAAACTTTTTGTTTAATTTAAAATTTCCTTTTTTATAAGTAATTCCAGATAAGTGTGAATAATCAAAATTTGGTAGTGCTTTACTCGGAGCTAGAATTATATTTTTTTGTTCTCCAATAACTTCTTCGATACATTTTTTTGCTGTAATAAAATAATTTTTGTCAGCAAAATTATCTGAATCCATTAAAACTATCCATTCATTTTTAGCGGCAGAACAAGCACTTATTTTATTTAAAAAAGGTCCTAATCGTGTTTGATTTTTAATAAGTATTAATTTATTATTATCTGGAAATGCTTTTTTAATTTTTTCTATATCATTACCATTTTCATCAGTTATTACAATTTCATTAATATATTCATTTTCTAAATATTTAACTAAATATGTTGAAAGAAATTTATCAAATCTATCCATAGTTGGAATACATAAACTAAACATAACTATTAATATTAGTTAATATT